>Ga0187893_10014904_pt1 | contig 10506 bp, 8 predicted proteins | sample MA1701074metaG_FD_139574 | JGI IMG/M metagenome (GOLD analysis project Ga0187893, IMG submission 139574) | White microbial mat communities from a basaltic lava cave in the Kipuka Kanohina Cave System on the Island of Hawaii, USA - MA170107-4 metaG ...
AGGAGATCCTCCCTTGAGCGCGGTGGTCGTAGGCGCCGGGCTCGCCGGCGCGGCTGCGGCCCTCGCGCTCGCCGAGGCGGGCCTCGAGGTCGTGCAGGTCGCCGCGGCGCCCGGCGCGACCGCGCTCTCGGCCGGGACGCTCGACGTGGCCGGCGCCTCGCCCGGCATTCCCACGCTGCCGTGGCGCGACGCGCTCCGCGGCCGGCCGCTCCTCCCGCGCGAGCGGCTCGCGCTCCACCGGCGCGGCGCGCCGAGCCATCCCTACGCCCAGCTCTTCGGGGGGGGCGAGGACCCCGCGCTGCCCGAGCGCGAGGTCGAGGCGGGCGTCGCGACGCTCGCGGGCTGGCTCGCGCCCGCCGGCCTCGCGTTGGTCGGGAGCCTCGGCGAGAACCGCCTGCTTCCGACCGTGCCCGGGACGCTCCGCGTCGCCGATTTCGCGTTCGCGCCCGCGGCCGCCGCGGATCTCCTCCTCGCCCGGGAGGTCGCGGTGGTGGACGTGCCCTCGCTCGAGGGCTTCGACGCGCGCGCGCTCGCACGCACGCTCGCGCGCGAGATCGAGGTGCTCGGGCTCCCGAAGCTCCTCGTGAGCGTCGTCCAGCCGCGGCTCCCGGAAGCATTCCTCGCGGAGACTGCGCCCGCGCGCCTCGCTGCGTGCCTCGACGGCGACGACGCGCGCGCGGCGCTCGCGCGCGCCTTCGTGGGCCTCGGCGCCGACGGGCGCGTGCTCCTCTTCCCGCCGGTGCTCGGGATCGGGAAGAGCGCTTCGCTCGTGGCGGCGCTCGAGGCCGCGAGCGGCGCGCGCGTGGCAGAGGCACTCGCCTTCCCGCCGTTCGCGCTCGCCGGCTTCCGCCTGCAGCGCGCGCTCGACGCCGCGCTCGCCGCCGCCGGCGTGCGCCGCATCGCGACGCGCGTCCTTGGGATCGCGGCGAGCGAGGCTCCCGGTCTCCGGCTCGCGCTCGACGACAACGCGAGCCTCGACGCCGAGGCGGTGGTGCTCGCGAGCGGCCGCTTCGCGAGCGGCGGGCTCGCCGATCTGCGCGACGCCGTCGGGGAGCCGCTCCTCGGGCTTCCGCTCTACGACGCGGATGGCCGCCGCATCGACGGGAGCCCGGCGCGCCGGAGCGCGCGGAAGGGCTACGGGAACGAGCAACCGCTCTTCTCCGCCGGCGTGCGCACGGATCAGCGGCTCCGCCCGCTCGCGGCGAACGGGCGCCCGCGGCACGCGCGGCTCTTCGCAGCGGGCGACCTGCTCGGCGGCTTCGATCCCGCGCGCGAGCGCACCGGGCTCGGCGTGGCGCTGGTGTCGGGCCTCCGCGCCGCGCGCGCTCTCGTCGAAGCGCTCCGCGCGCCGCCGTCTCGAACGGGAGATCTCCCGTGAGGGGTTACCGGGGCTTCGCGCGCGAGATGCTCCGCACCGGCTCGCTCCGCGCGCTCGCACTCCAGCTCAAGACCGGCGCGCTCCACGTGCTGCGCCAGGGTGTGGGCAGGCGGCGCGCGGATCCGGTCGCACAGTTCCTCGCCCACTACGGCCCCGACGGTGCGGCGGCGCCCGAGCCGGCAGCGCGCGCGCTCGCGCGACAGGCCGAGGCGTGTCTCGTGTGCGGTCTCTGCAGCCTCGAGTGCGCACGGGTAGGAGGCCGGCCGCCGCTCGATCCGCGCGAGGCCGTGGTGGCCGCCGCGCGCCTCGAGGTGGACTGGCTCCGCCTCGGCCTTTCTCCCGCGACAGGCGCCGCGTGCGGCGCCTGCGATGCGTGCACGCGCATCTGCCCTGCGGGGATCCCGATCCACCTCGTGCAGGCGCGTCTCGCGTCGCTCGCACCACCGACGGGGATCGGCTAAACCGCCGACCCATGGCGGAGCCCATCACGCAGGACGCGTCCGGGAAGCTGCGCGTTCCCGACCAGCCCATTCTTCCGTTCATCGAGGGCGACGGCACCGGCCCCGACATCTGGAGGGCGTCGGTGCGCGTGTTCGACGCCGCCGTCGCGAAGGCGTACGGCGGGCGCAAGCAGATCGCGTGGCGCGAGGTGCTCGCGGGCCAGAAGGCGTACGACCAGACCGGGAGCTGGCTCCCGGACGAGACGCTCGACGCCTTCCGGAAGTACCTGGTCGGCATCAAGGGACCGCTCACCACGCCGGTGGGCGGCGGCATCCGCAGCCTGAACGTCGCGCTCCGCCAGCTCCTCGATCTCTACGTGTGCCTGCGCCCAGTCAAGTGGTACCCGGGCGTGCCGAGCCCCGTGAAGCGACCCGACCTCGTGGACATGGTGATCTTCCGCGAGAACTCGGAGGACATCTACGCCGGCATCGAGTGGCCGGCCGGCTCGCCCGAGGCGAAGCGCGTCATCGACTTCCTCCAGAAGGAGATGGGCGTCAAGAAGATCCGCTTCCCGGAGACGTCGGGGATCGGCGTCAAGCCCGTCTCGCGCGAGGGCACGGAGCGGCTGGTGCGCGCGGCGCTCGACTTCGCGCTCGCCCACCGCCGGAAGAGCCTGACCTTCGTGCACAAGGGCAACATCATGAAGTTCACGGAGGGCGCGTTCCGGGACTGGGGCTACGAGCTCGTGAAGCGGGAGTACGCGGGGCGCGCGATCGGCTGGGACGACTGTGGCGGCAAGCCGCCGCCGGGCCAGCTCCTCGTCAAGGACTCGATCGCGGACATCACGCTCCAGCAGGTGCTGACGCGGCCGGACGAGTTCGACGTGATCGCGACGATGAACCTGAATGGCGACTATCTCTCGGACGCGCTCGCCGCCCAGGTGGGCGGCATCGGCATCGCCCCGGGCGCGAACATCAACTACAAGACCGGCCACGGCATCTTCGAGGCGACCCACGGCACCGCGCCCAAGTACGCGGGCCAGGACAAGGTGAACCCGAGCTCGGTGATCCTGTCGGGCGTGATGATGCTGAACCACATGGGCTGGCACGAGGCGGCGGAGCTGATCGAGACGGGCATCTCGCGAGCGATCGCGGCGAAGACGGTGACCTACGACTTCCACCGCCTGATGGAAGGCGCCACGCTGCTCAGCTGCTCGGGCTTCGGCGGCGCCATCATCAGCAACATGGGTTGACCGCCTGCCTCGTCGCCCAGCAAGCGGCGCGGAGTGGCGCGCGAAGTTCCAAAGCACGCAGGAGACCCCCCACATGGCACGGCCCAGGATTGCGCTCATCGGCGGCGGCAACATCGGCGGCGTGCTCGCGGAGCAGATCGCGCTGCGCGAGCTCGGTGACGTCGTGCTCTTCGACGTGGTGGAGGGGCTCCCGCAGGGCAAGAGCCTCGACATCGCGGAGGGCGCGCCGCTCATCGACAGCGACGTCGCGCTCCGCGGTACCAACGACTACAAGGACATCGCCGGCTCTGACCTCGTGATCATCACGGCAGGCCTCGCGCGGAAGCCCGGCATGTCCCGCGACGACCTCCTGAAGACAAACCTCGGCATCATGAAGCAGGTGGCCGAGGGCGTGAAGACGCACGCGGCAAAGGCGACCGTGGTCGTGGTGTCGAACCCGCTCGACGCCATGGTCTACACGTTCAAGCAGGTCTCGGGCTTCCCGAAGCAGCGCGTGGTGGGCATGGCGGGCGTCCTCGACTCGGCGCGCTTCCGCGCCTTCGTGGCGTGGGAGCTCGGCGTCTCGGTGCAGGACGTGACGGCGCTCGTGCTCGGCGGCCACGGCGACACCATGGTCCCGCTCGTGCGCTACTGCACGGTCGCCGGCATCCCGGTGACGAAGCTGATCGCGCGCGACAAGCTCGACGCGATCGTCGAGCGCACGAAGAACGCGGGCGGCGAGGTGGTGGCGCTGCTCAAGACGGGCTCCGCGTTCGTGTCGCCCGCCCTCTCGGCGCTCGAGATGGCCGAGTCGATACTGCGCGACAAGAAGCGCGTGCTGGCCTGCGCATGCTACCTCGAGGGCGAGTACGGCGTCTCCGGCCTCTACGTCGGCGTCCCCTGCGTCCTCGGGGCGAATGGCGTCGAGAAGGTCATCGAGATCGAGCTCGACCCCGACGAGCGTAAGCTCTTCGACGCCTCGCTCGACCACGTGCGGAAGCTCGTGGCGGAGATCGGGAAGCTCGGGGACGTTCGTTGAGTCATTGCGCTCGACGCCCGTGTCGATCTCGAAACGAGTCAACGAGTCAACGAACGTCCCCACTCTCCTCCCCACTCTCCTCCGGAGGCCCGATTGAACGTCCACGAGTACCAGGCCAAGGCGCTGTTCCGCGACTTTGGCGTGGCGGTGCCCGAGGGCGAGCTCGCCACCACGCCCGCCGAGGCGGAGGCGGCCGCCAAGCGGCTCGGCATGCCTGTCGTGGTGGTGAAGGCGCAGGTGCACGCGGGCGGGCGTGGCAAGGGCGGCGGCATCCAGCTCGCGAAGTCGCCCGCCGAGGCGAAGCAGCGCGCGAGCGAGATCCTCGGCATGACGCTCGTCACGCATCAGACCGGGCCCGAGGGCAAGCTCGTGCGGAAGGTCTACGTCGAGGCCGGCTCCGAGATCGCGCGGGAGCTGTACCTGGCGCTGACGCTCGACCGCGCCAGCGAGAGCTTCGCGATCATCGCGTCCACGGCCGGCGGCATGGACATCGAGGAGGTCGCCGCGAAGACGCCCGAGAAGATCCACACCGAGTTCATCGACCCGGTGGCGGGGCTCCAGGGCTTCCAGATCCGCAAGATCGCGCGCGCACTCCAGCTCGACGCCGCGCAGAGCACGCGCCTCGACGCGTTCCTCCGCGGCCTCTATCGCCTGTTCGTCGAGAAGGACGCGTCGCTCGTGGAGATCAACCCGCTGGTCGTCACCGCGCAGGGCGAGCTCCTTGCGCTCGACGGCAAGCTCAACTTCGACGACAACGCGCTCTACCGGCACGCGGACGTCGCGGCGCTCCGCGATCCCGAGGAGGAGGATCCGCGCGAGCGCGCCGCGAAGGAGATCGACCTCGCCTACGTCGGCCTCGACGGCGACGTGGGCTGCATGGTGAACGGCGCGGGCCTCGCGATGGCCACGCTCGACATGATCACGATCTGCGGCGGCCGACCGGCGAACTTCCTCGACGCGGGCGGCGGCGCCGACAAGGACAAGGTGAAGGAGGCCTTCAAGCTGATCCTGCGCGACCCGAACGTGCGCGCGATCCTGGTCAACATCTTCGGCGGCATCGTGCGCTGCGACCTGATCGCGGAGGGCGTGGTCGCCGCAGCCGGGGACCTCGGCGTCTCGGTGCCGCTCGTGGTGCGCCTCCAGGGCACCAACGCTCCGGAAGGGCGTGGAATCCTCGAAAACTCCGGCCTCGACATCACGCCAGCCGAGACGCTCCGCGAGGCCGCCGAGAAGGCGGTGGCCGCGGCGCGGGGGAAGTAGCGTGGCGATCCTCGCGGGCAAGCACACGCGCCTCCTGGTCCAGGGCATGGGCCGGATGGGTCAGTTCCACGCCAAGCTCTCGCTCGAGTACGGCACCGCGGTCGTGGCGGGCGTCCACCCCGGCAAGGGTGGCACGGAGATCGAGGGCATCCCGGTGTTCGAGACGGTCGGCGAGGCCGTGCGCGAGACGGGCGCGAACGCCTCGGTCGTCTTCGTGCCGCCGCCGGGCGCCGCCGATGCGATCCTCGAGGCGGCCGACGCCGGCCTCGATCTAGTCTGCTGCATCACCGAGGGGATCCCCGCGCTCGACATGGCGCGCGCGAAGCGCGTGATGGGAGGCTCGAAGACGCGCCTCGTCGGACCGAACTGCCCGGGCGTCGTCGTCCCCAAGCAGTGCCGCATCGGCATCATGCCCGCGCAGATCACGCGGCCGGGGCCGGTCGGCGTCGTCTCGCGCTCCGGCACGCTCACCTACGAGGCGGTCGATCAGCTCTCGCGCCTCGGCATCGGGCAGTCCACGTGCGTCGGCATCGGCGGCGATCCGGTGATCGGCACGAGCTTCGTGGACGCGCTTGCGCTCTTCGAGGCAGACCCCGAGACGAAGGCCGTGGTGATGATCGGCGAGATCGGCGGCAGCGCCGAAGAGAGCGCGGCGCGCTTCATCCGCGAGAACATGAAGAAGCCGGTGGCGGCCTTCATCGCCGGCCAGAACGCCCCCGCCGGCAAGCGCATGGGCCACGCTGGCGCGATCATCGCCGGTGGCAAGGGCCGGGCGGTCGACAAGATCGCCGCGCTCGAGGCCGCGGGTGTGGCCGTCTCGCGCTCGCCCGCCGAGATCGGCGAGACGCTCGCGAAGCACGCGGCGGCGGTGCTCTAGGGTTTCGTCCGGCCGAGTGCGGCGCGCGGCAGGGGCCCTCGGGCGGAGGCCACTGTCGCGACTCCGTTCGCCTCACGCGAGGCGAAGCCTCGCGTGGGCTCACTGCGCGCCCGGCTTCGCCGGGCTTGCGGTCGGGTCCGCACCGCTTCGCGTGCGGAGCCTCGGTATGCGCGCCGCGCGATCCGTTCGACCGGCCCGACATTGCGCGCCTCGGGCCCCTGCCGCGCGCACCCTCCAGTCCCCGCAGCGCGCGTCCCTCAGGCCTCCACGCGCCAGGTGTCGCCGGAGTAGAGCAGCTTGTCGAGGCTGCCCTTGCCGCGCTCGGCGACCGCGCCCTCGACCTGCTCGTCGAGCACGCGGTCGTAGCTCGTCTTCTCGACGGCGCGGAACACGCCGATCGGGATCGGGAACTTCGGCCGTGCCAGGCTCGCGAGCGCGAAGGCGTAGGCGGGGCTCTCGTGCCCCTCGCGGTGGATCGCGACGCCCGCCGCGACGGGGTCGTCGCCGTCGGCGAGCTCCACGATGAAGGGCACGCCGTCCTGGATGCGGATGCCGCGGCGGCCCCCCTTCGGGCCCCACACGAGCGGCGCGCCGTCCTCGAGGATCAGAGCCGCGTCGGTGCGCGTCTTCCGGTTCTCGACCTCCTCCCACTCGTTGTCGTTGTAGACCGGGCAGTTCTGGAGGATCTCGATCAGCGCCGTGCCTTTGTGCGCGTGCGCGCGGTGCAGCATCTCCTGGAGGTGGTTCGCGTCGACGTCGATCGTGCGCGCCACGAAGGTGGCGCCGGCGCCGAGCGCGAAGGCGATCGGGTCGATCGGGTGGTCGATCGCGCCCCCCGGCGAGGACTTGCTCTTGCTGCCCTCGCGCGAGGTGGGCGAGTACTGGCCCTTGGTGAGCCCGTAGATGCGGTTGTTGAAGAGCAGGATCTGGAGGTCGACGTTGCGGCGGATCACGTGGAGCAGGTGGTTGCCGCCGATCGAGAGCCCGTCGCCGTCGCCCGTCACCACCCACACCGAGAGCTCGGGCCGCGCCGACTTGATGCCGGTGGCGAAGGCCGGCGCGCGGCCGTGGATGGTGTGGAAGCCGTACGTGTTCATGTAGTACGGGAAGCGGCTCGAGCAGCCGATGCCCGACACGAACACCACGTTCTCGCGCGCGAGGCCGAGCTCGGGCATCACCTTCTGCACGTTCGCGAGGATCGAGTAGTCGCCGCAGCCCGGGCACCAGCGTACGTCCTGGTCGGAGATCCAGTCCTTGCGGTTGCCGGTCGTCGTCGCCGTCGTCGCGGGCGCTGCCGCCATCAGCCGTTTCCTCCGAGGAGCCTCTCGATCGCCGCGCGCACCTCGCCCACCTTGAAGGGCTGGCCCTCGACCTTCGCGAGCTTCTCCGCCGGAATCACGAACTCTGCGCGGAGCAGGCGCCAGAGCTGGCCCGAGTTGAGCTCGGCCACCAGCACCTTGTCGAAGCTCCGGAGCACGTCCTCCAGGTTCGACGGGAACGGGTTCAGGTAGCGCAGGTGGATGCTCGACACGTCGCGCCCCGCGGCGCGCGCCTCGTTCACGGCCGAGGTGAGCGCGCCGTGCGTGCCGCCCCAGCCCACCACGAGGAGCTGGCCGGAGGGCGAGCCGTTCACCTCGACGGGCGGCAGCTCGTTCGCGATGCGCGCCACCTTCTCCGCGCGCTGCTCCACCATGCGCTGGTGGTTCAGGGGCCGGTACGAGACGTTGCCGGTCAGCTCCTCGGTCTCGAGCCCGCCGATGCGGTGCTCGAGGCCTGGCGTGCCGGGGACTGCCCAGGGCCGCGCGTAGGTCTCGGGGTCGCGCGCGTACGGCTGGAAGCCCTGCGGGTCCGTGCGGTGCTCGACCTTCGTGCGCGGGAGCGCCTTCACGTCGGGGATGAGCCACGGCTCGGAGCTGTTCGCGAGGTAGCCGTCGGAGAGCACGACGACCGGCGTCATGTAACGCACCGCGATCCGGAAGGCCTCGAGCATGATCGTGAAGCAGTCGCCCGGCGTGGCCGGCGCGAGCACCGCGACGGGGCTCTCGGAGTTGCGGCCGTAGAGCGCGGCGAGGAGATCCGCCTGCTCGGTCTTCGTGGGCATGCCCGTCGAGGGGCCGGCGCGTTGGATGTTCACGACCACCAGCGGCAGCTCGGCCATCACCGCGAGGCCGATCGCCTCCTGCTTCAGGATGAAGCCGGGGCCGCTCGTCGTGCAGATGCCGAGGTGGCCTGCGTACGACGCGCCGATCGCGGCCGACGCCGCGGCGATCTCGTCCTCGGCCTGGAAGGTCTTCACGCCGAAGTGGCGGTAGCGCGCGAGCTCGTGCAGCACGTCGCTCGCGGGCGTGATCGGATACGCGCCGAGGAAGATCGGCTTCCCGAGCTGTACGCCCGCCGCGACGATGCCCCAGGCGAGCGCGGTGTTGCCGGTGATGTTGCGGTAGACGCCCGGCTGGATCTTCGCCTTCGGCACCGAGAAGGAGACCGGGAAGAGCTCGGTCGTCTCGCCGAAGTGGATGCCCGCCTTGAGCGACTTGAGGTTCGCCTCGAGTACGTCGGCCTGGAAGCGCGACTGCATCCAGCGCAGCGTCGAGTCGACCGGCCGCCCGTAGAGCCAGTAGACGAGGCCGAGCGCGAAGAAGTTCTTGCTGCGGTCGGCCTCGCGCGCGCCGAGCTTCGTGTCGCGCAGCGCCTCGCGCGTGAGGCTCGTGATCGGCACGTCCACCACGCGGAAGCGCTCGCGCAGCGGCTCGAGCGGGTCTTCCTCGCCGTAGCCCGCGCGCTCGATGTTCTTCGCCACGAACGCGTCGCTGTTCACGATCAGCATGCCGTTCGGGCGCAGGTCCTCGACGTTCGCGCGGAGCGCCGCCGGGTTGAAGGCGACGAGCACGTCCGGCTGGTCGCCGGGGGTACGGATGTCGCTGCCCGCGAACTGGATCTGGAAGCCGGAGACGCCCGCGAGCGAGCCGGCGGGGGCGCGGATCTCGGCCGGGAAGTCCGGGAAGGTGGAGAGGTCGTTGCCTGCGAGCGCCGTGGACTCGGTGAACTTCGTGCCGGTCAGCTGGATGCCGTCTCCCGAATCTCCACAGAACCGGATCGCGACGCGCTGGACCTCCTCGACCGGCTTCTTGGCTTGCCCCACGGCGGGTTGCGGCTCCTCGCTCCTGCAGCCCCTGGATCACCCTGCGCGCACCCGAGACCGCCATCGGATCGTATCCGCGTGGGGGGCGCGGCGAAAGGGCCGCGCGGGAGCCCGGCGAGGCGCTCTCCGCGCGGCGAAAACGGAAGCCTCGCGCCCACTTGCGCTTCGCTACTGCGGGCGTCGGAGCCTCAAGTGTGAGCCTGCGCACGCCGATACCGTCCCATGTTCTTCCTGCGGCGGACGCGGCCGCTCGAGCTCACCGCGAAGCGCATGCGCGCGCTGCGCCTGTCGCTCAACACGCCCGTCGTGGCGATGCAGGACCTGCCGGCCGGAGCGGCGCGCGCGGCGATCACGCTCCACGCGGAGCCGCGCGGCGGCCTCGCCGTGACCGTCAGCGTGCGCTCGCTCGGCTGCGGCTCGGTGGTCCACTACGGCTTCGAGGGCACGATCGGCTCAGGCGCGGTGAACGAGGTGCTCGACGCCGCGCTCTCGTTCGCCGAGGGCATGGGCTTCCTGTTCGACGACGAGCTGATCGGAACGGACACCGCCGCGCAGGAGAAGGCGCTCGTCCGCTTCAGCGAAGCGATCGGGAGCGCCGAGGGCGCCCCGGCGCGCCCGGAGGAGCCCGAGCCGGCCCTCGAGCTCTTCGACCGCGCGGACGAGGACCTCACCGAGCCCCCGGTCGAGACGCCGCTCGTGATGCTCGAAGCGGGCGGCCGCGAGGCGTTCGCGTTCGTGGAGCCCGAGCCGGACGAGGAGGCCGGTCCCGGAGAGCTCCGCTTCCGGCCCGCGGAGGAAACCCCGCACGGAGTTCCCCTCACCAAGTTCCGGGTGCGCGCCGATACGGGTCCGACACCGGAGGGGAGGGGCGCCGACGCAGCGCCCGGCCCGCCGGCCACGTTCATCGCCGCCCGAGGCAATCAGCAGACCGGGTGTGCGGGCTGGGAGCTGGTGACCGCGTTGGTCGCGCGGATCGAGGATCGGTTCGGCAATCCCGTTCCCGGCGTGGCGCTGGAGTGGTCCGTGACCGAGGGCGGCGGCAACATCGCCGCAGCCGAGGCCGTGACGAATGACGGGGGTGAAGCCAGGGCGCGTCTGGCGCTGGGGAACGAGCCGGGAGCGAACGCCGTCGCCGTGG
>Ga0187893_10014906_pt1 | contig 10506 bp, 8 predicted proteins | sample MA1701074metaG_FD_139574 | JGI IMG/M metagenome (GOLD analysis project Ga0187893, IMG submission 139574) | White microbial mat communities from a basaltic lava cave in the Kipuka Kanohina Cave System on the Island of Hawaii, USA - MA170107-4 metaG ...
CGATCACATTCGGCAGCGTGACGGCGGCATACAGGCCCCCGTCCGCGGTGGGCTCGAAGCGGGTCACGCCCACCGCCGCTTCCGCCACGCAGGCGGCATCCTGCCCGCAGGCGATGAAGAGCGCCGCCAGGCCGTTGGCGTAGTGGCCGTGCACGCCGATGCTGCCGCTCATGACGCCGCCGAGCGCCGACATCCGCCAGTAGTCGATCATCGCGGGCGTCGTCGTGTGCAGGCGCTCGGACAGCAGCGCCGCCGGAATGACGATCTCCGCGGCGACCTTCTTTCCCCGCACCGACATGAACGAGTGCGTCGTCGCCTTCTTGTCGCCGGAGAGGTTCGCTTCGACGAACCAGTGCCGGGGTCGGATCGGCGCACGCTCGGCGATGTCGCGGCAGATGGCCTCGGTCGCGATCGTCACCATGTTTTGCCCGGAGGCATCCCCGGTCGTGAACACGAACTCGAGGTACACGTGGTTGCCTTCGACCTCGAGCCCCATGTCCATGAGCTTGCCGTAGCGGGTCGTCGCGTCGGCGACCGTCCTGAACCGTTCGACGGCCGACGCCGCCCAGGCGGCGAAATGCGCCGCCTCGGCGAGCGTCGCGAACGCGAAGCCGGGCGCGCGGCTCACGCCCTCGTTGAGCAACAGCGCGGCGCAGCCTCCGGCTTCGGTGACGAGTTGCGCGCCGCGCGAATACGACGCGACCAGCGCCGCCTCTGTCGTCGCAAGCGGAACGTAGAAGTCACCGCTCGCGTGGAGGCCGTTCACGCGGAGCGGACCGGCGAGGCCGACCGGCACCTTCACGGTACCGATGAAGTTCTCGATGTTTCGCGCGAAGGCCTCGCGCTGTTCCATCGTGCGCGCGTCGGCCAGCTCGGCGCGCGCCGCCTTCGGCATCGCCTCGAGCGCCCAGCGCTCGTCGATCGCCGCGGGTGTCACGGCGCTCGCCCCCGGTACCTTGGGCGGCATGGGGTCCGTTCGCGGCCGGAGCCGCTCGAGGTCCTTGGCGCCACGGTCGCCGATCGCGTGCTTCAGGAAATCTGTGGCTCGGCGGTAGCCGGTAGGCATGCGGTCAATCCATCTCGCGGATGCGCCGCGAGAACGCCGGGTCGTCCGCGTAGCGGGCGGCCCGGTCGTTGATCCGGAACCGGCGGCGCGCCTCGTCGAACGGCAGCGTGGTCTCTATCAGGCCGAGTTCGTACGCGAGCTCGTCGGAGTACGCGGGCAGCAGCACCTTGTAGCTCCAGGGCACGCGTCCGGCGGAGATCGTATTCACATGCCGGACGATGTTGGTCGTGCAGGTGTTGGTCAGCGTGTTGTAGAACTCCGGATGCTCGGCGAGACGGTTCGCGCGCTCGAGCATCTCGACGAACATCTGCCGGCGCCGCTCCGGCGTCGTCCGAATCGGATACAGAAACACGTCGTCTTTCCTGAAGTTCGATCGCAGCTTGATGACGTCGCGCTCGTCCGCGACCACGTACATCAGCTCGTATCGCTTGAGGATGCCGAGCAGCGGCGAGAATTTCTCGCCCTTCTCCTTCCGGATTTCGACGGAAATCGCGACGTACACGTCGTCGGCGAACCCGAAGCTCATGAGCGTGTGGGCGGGGCCTTCCATGCCGTGAAACGGCTCGACGACGAACCAGAGCGATCGCAGCGCGTCCAGGTCGAACGTCCGGTTGTAGTGCTGCACCGTGTAGTCGTCCGTGGACCGGTACTCGATGTTCCTGATGTTGCCGACGTCCACATACTGCCCGCGAAAAAAGGCGAGCGGCATGACGCGCTGGTCCGGATTCCAGTCCCTGGTGGTCGAGGGCTCGATCAAAGCGTAAACGAGCGCGGCCGCCAGCACGAGCGCGGCCGGCCACCGCCACACGCCGGTGCGGCGTCGGGCTCCAGGAGTGTGCAAGAGTGACTCTATTATCGCCGAAAACGGAGGGTCAGGGGCCGAGGCTCTTGATAAGCGCGCGTCCGATCGTCTCGTGACGGTGGTCGCATACTGCGTGCCGGCGCAGAGGCGGGCCCTGGAAAGGTGACGCCTAACGCGTAGCGACCGCGTCGCGAGCCAGGTTACGTGCTGCACGCCGATGTGCGCCGTCCCACATGTCCGCGGCAGGCAGATACGCGCGGCTTGTCTGCGAGGAGTGTCTGCGAGTCCGCCTATGAGATCCGAAAGCGATAGCGTGCCAGTGAGCAAGGCATACAGGTGGCCATGATCCAGCAGAAGAAGGCGTCGCAAGTCACTGTGCCATCAATTTGCCGCCCGTCGTGAACGTAGGGAAGTCGCGCTTGGTCTCGTCCTCGGGCCAGGTGGAGAGGAACGACTCCTTTATCTTCATGCGGCGTGGGAACGCGCGAAGCGATCGCTTCCGCCAGAGTGAGTGACGCAGCGCATCCGCGATCAGATCCAAGAAATGCGGCGGCAACTGGTCAGACATTGCGGCGCTGAACCTCCGGATGTCGAAGAACGTCCATGGTGCAGCCGACGCGCAGCTGCGGATACCGACTGGCGCAGAGACGCGTAGCCTTGCGCGTTCGTCGATCTACACCGTCCCGCCGTGCACCAAAGCGTACGCAATTCTGGCCGCCTCGCCATCATCGAGCGTCGTGGCGGCGGCGCCGATGACCAGTTCCTCGAAATACAGCTCCGCTGCGTCATCAAGAGGGACAACGTTGATGAGGCCGGCGTCGACACGATCTTTTCGGCGGTCGCAAGTCTCGCGGTCGCGGTCCCTGGCGGCCCGGGTTCATTAGATACCCACGGCCTTTAGGCTCATCCGTTCGCATTGACATTGTTTTTCGACGTATTAGGCAATTTATGGGTAATTTTCGACGACGAGCGTGTCATTTCGACGCCAGAGCCGTGTATAGTTATTTCGACGATATGGTCAAAGCATGGCATGTGTTCGACGAGCATCATGAGTTTTCGACGATGAAGCTAGAAAAGCCGCAAACCGGGGTGTTTCAGGAGGAGACGGTTCCCCAGGGCACCAGGCTGGCCGGATCGTCGGCTCTAGCGCATGAGCTGTCTATCGCGGCTCCGGTCCGGCGGCCTGTTTGCGTTGCCGAACAACATGTCAGCGGGAGCCGCCGGCAAGACGGAGCCTGGATCGTCTTCGATAAGCGGTACTGGCCGGGCGACAGCTTCGCGGATCACCTGACCTTCGTCCTGCGTCACGAGGACATCGATCTTTTGATCCTCAAGCGCATCTTCCAAGCGGTGCCTGCGACCGAGATCGCGGCTTTCGTTCGCGAAGCCCCCACGTCGCTTCACGCCCGCCGCGCCTGGTTTTTTTACGAGACGTTGACCGGGCAGACCCTCGACGTCGAGGACGCGCCGCGCGTGGAAGCGATCAATCTCCTCGACCCAAAGGCCTACTTCACCGGGACACCGCGGCTCTCTAAACGCCACCGTGTTCGTGACAACCTTCTCGGCACGGGGCGATTTAGTCCCGTCATCAGGCGGACTGCGGCCCTCGAGGATATGCTCAAGCTCGATCTCGCAGCCAAAGCCCGTCACATCGTCGGCGATACCGGCGGCCACCTCGTGGCGCGCGCGGCCAGCTTCATGCTGCTGGCCGATAGCCGCGCCAGCTTCCAGATCGAGGGCGAACGGCCGCCGCGCAACCGGCTGGAGCGATGGGGCCGCGCGGTTCTGCAGGCGGGGAAGAACCGGCTGACGCTCGACGAGATTCTCCGCCTCCACGGCGTCCTCATCGAAGACACGCGATTCGTGCGCGCGGGCCTGCGCGTGGACGGCGTGTTCGTCGGCGAACGCGATCACAACGGCGACCCGCTGCCCGAGTTCATCGGCGCGCGCGCGCCGGATTTGAACGACCTGATGGCGGGTCTGCTGGAAGCGAACGACCGGATGCGCGACGACGGCCTCGACCCCGTGCTGCAGGCGGCGGCCACGGCTTTCGGATTTGTCTATGTGCACCCATTCGAGGATGGCAACGGCCGCCTTCACCGGTGTCTGATCCATCATGTCCTCGCCGAGCGACAATTCACGCCGCCAGCAATGGTGTTTCCAGTTTCCTCCGTCATGCTGGACCGCATTGACGAATACAAGACCACGCTGCAAGCCCACTCGGCGCCGCTCATGCCGTTCATCGACTGGCGGCCGACGCCGGAGCGCAACGTCGAAGTGCTTAACGACACAGCCGATCTGTACCGCTACTTCGATTGCACGGAGGCGGCGGAATTCTTATACCCGTGCGTCAGGCGTACAGTTGAAGGCGATCTGCCGCGCGAGATCGAGTATCTTCGCCGTCACGATGACGCGATCCGCCGCATCATGGACGCCGTGGAAATGCCCGATCGAATCGCCGAAAATCTCGTGATGTTCATCCGGCAGAATAAGGGCACGCTATCGAAGAAGCGCCGCGAGGCGGAATTCAGCAAACTTCACGACGACGAGGTTGCTCTGATCGAGCGCATCGTCGGCGACGCCTTCGAGGGTTTTGACGAAGGCTCGGTCGCGGATGAGGGTGCGTCACCCGCGTGATTTCAAGCGGCGCAGATGTAGGACCAGGTCTCCGCTCGATGATTCGAGAGACGGGCAACGATCACGCGCTACATCTCACGCGATTTCCGATTGCCAGGTCCGTCGGCTTCCAGGTCAGAAAGGGCCCATTCGGGATGTTCGCTATGCGATTCACGCCCTATCCGATCTCACCTACGATGAACCGATCGAAGGCATACAGTAGATCCTCGCGGTTGGAGTACGGGCCGGGGCGGTAGCCGCGCGAGGCGATCCCGGCCTGCGACAGCTCGCAGACGTGCCAGTCCTGCCGGTTCGTCATGTCCCAGAACTCGATCGCATCGTCCGCGTTGAAGCCGGGCTCGGCGATCGCGGCCGGGTGGAAGTGCCACTCACAGATGTTGATCGTGCGATCCGGCGCCTGCGGCCAGAGCGTGTTGGTCATCATGTAGTCCGGATGCAGGCTGAGCAGCATGTTGGGGAAAACGGCGTAGAAGTAGACGCGCCGCCGATCCTCAGGGGCCAGCCCAGGCAGAAGCGCGCGCGTGCACGTGCCGTCCATCGAGAGGGTCTCGACACCGGGCCGCAGATCCATCCGGCCGCCCATGTAGGTCGGCTGGATCGGCTCGTTCTCGCCGCTGAGGTAATGCGACAGCTTGTTGAGCGCCGGGTGCAGGTTCGGGCAGTGCAGGCACTCGTTGTAGTTCTGGATGATCAGCTTCCAGTTGGCCTTCACGTCGTAGACGATCCGATGACCGAGACGCAGACCTTCCATGCCCCACGCGGCGAACTTCGACGGCAGATCCGCGAGCTGGTCGGCCAGCGGCCCGGCCTGTTCGTTGAGCGACAGAAAGATGTGGCCGTCCCACGTGTCGCACGGGATCTGGCGGAGCGGATGGTCCTCCCGCCGGAAGTGCGGGACTTCGTCCATGTGCGGCGCGCCGACGAGGCAGCCGTCGAGGCTGTACGTCCATGAATGGTAGGGGCACTGAATCGTCCCGGGGAAGCGGCCGGCCGCCTCGGTGCAGATCCGCGTCCCCCGATGGCGGCACACGTTGTAGAACGCGCGGACGCGGCCATCGTCGCCGCGTGCGACGATGACGCTTTCGCCGACGACGCCAGTTGCAGCGCAGCCCTTCAGGGCTGCCCCGGGAAGGACATAATCGCCGGCTGACGGAATCTGGTCGGCGCGGCCGGCCGCGATCCACATCCGGAAGAAGAAGCGCTCCATCTCCGCGGCAAAAACGGACGGATCGGTGTAGTAGCGCGCCGGCAGCGTGCGCGCATCGGTCGGCATGACGTCGCGCGGCTTGACGTCGGTCGTCACGCGTCGATCATACACTGCTGCTTCGTTGGCCACCGATCGCCGCGGATCTCCCTTTTGGGTAGGCCACGGATCGCCGCGGATCTCCCTTTGGGGTAGGCCACCGATCGCCGCGGATCTCCTTATTGGGTAGGCCACGGATCGCCGCGGATCTCCCCTTTGGGTAGGCCACGGATCCCGCGGATCTCCTTATTGGGTAGGCGACGGATCCCCGCGGATCGCATTCGCGGTAGGCACGATTCCCGTCAATACTCGGTGATGCTTCCCCTGCCTTGAGGCGATTCGAATGTGACGCTCCGACATTCAAAGACGACACCAACGATGATGGCAGTTTTTTCACGAGCGAACCGGCTGACCGGGCGGTTTGCGCGTGGGTTGTGGACGATGCTGTGCGATTCCCCAATAGAACGACCCGGCCGCGATCTTGTAACCAGTCGTAATCATGTCCGAACCTCTTCAACACTCACACGTCACGGAGATCATCCTGGCGGGCTTCTATGAAGTGTTCAACGTGCTCGGGTCCGGCTTCGTAGAAGCGGTCTACATTGCAGCGCTGTCTTCGTCCTGCGCAGGAAGGGCCTTCAGGTGGAGGAGAAGCCTTCACTGCCCGTCTACTTCCACGATCGGATCCTCGGACGTTTCACACCCGATTTGCTCGTCAACGGAGTGGTCATCGTCGAGGCCAAGGCGGTTCGAGCGATCGACGGCGCTCACAAGGCGCAGGTGATCAACTACTTGAAGGCATCGAACATCGAGGTGGGGCTGCTCCTCAACTTCGGCGACACGCCGCAGTTTCAGCGCCTGGTATTCGATAACGCCCGGAAGGCTGCCCGAAAGCCACCGCAAGAACTTGTTGAAGTCGATCAGAGCGGCGGATCGGACGTTCCAGGATCTACTGATCGGGTCGGGAACGGTCCGGTATCAGAGGCGATCACAGAGCGGGGCCCAAAGTAGGCACGGGCGGGATCCGCGCGGATCCGTGGCCAGGTCAAAAAACCAGGATCCGTGGTGATCCGTGGCCAGAACGACCCAGAATCCGCGGGGGTCCGTGGCTTGAACAAGACCGGGATCCGCGGTGATCGGTGGCCGACCTTGACGCGCGCGGAACCGCCACAGATCATACACACCGCGTGCCCCCCAAGACCGGCGCCCCCGCTCTCCGCCGCGAGCTGGGACGCTGGGACCTCACCGCCATCGGCGTCAACCAGGTGATCGGCGGCGCCGTGTTTCTGATGCCGGCGCTCGTCGCCGCGCAGGTCGGCCGCTGGAGCTGGGTCCTCGTGTTGCTGGTCGGCCTCGCGTCGCTGACGATCGCACTGTCGTTCGCCGAGGCGGGGAGCCGCTTCGAGGGCACTGGCGGTCCTTATCTGTATGCCCGCTCGGCCTTCGGACGCTTCGTCGGGTTCGAGGTCGGCTGGATGCTCTGGTTCACGCGCACGGCGAGCTGGGCGTCGGTTGTCAACGGTCTGATGGACGCATTGGCGTTCTATTGGCCGGCCCTTCAGTCCGGGGGCGCGCGTCCGACGCTCATCACGGTGCTCACGCTCGGCATCTCCGCTCTCAACGTCCGCGGTATCCGCCACAGTGCATGGGCCATCGACGCGCTGACGGTCGGCAAGCTCGTGCCGCTCCTGTTCTTCTGCCTCGCCGGCATCTGGTTCATCACGCCCTCACGCGTCGTCCCGGGCGGCGAGATCGCCGCGGGCGGGATCGGCGCCGCGGCGGTCTACCTGATCTTCACGTTCGGCGGCTACGAGGTCATCCCTGTGCCCGGCGGCGAGACGAAGGACCCGCGGCGGGACATTCCGTTCGCGCTCATCACGACGATCATCCTCGTGACGGTGATTTTCACGCTCGCGCAAATCGTTTCCCTCGGGACTCTCGCGGACCTGCCGTCCTCGAAGACGCCGCTGGCGGACTCGGCGCTCCTCTTCGCGGGCGCCGTAGGCGCGCTGCTCCTGACCTCGGGCGCGGCGGTTTCGATGACGGGGAACAACGTCGGGCAGGCGGTCGCCGGGTCCCGGCACCTGTTCGCGCTGGCCGAGCAGCGCGACATTCCGGAGGTGCTCGCGCGTATTCATCCCGTCTATCGCACGCCGTGGATCTCGATCATCGCGACGACGGGCGTCGCGCTCGCAATGGCGCTCAGCGGGTCGTTCGCCACGCTGGCCGCCGGCAGCGCCGTCAGCCGGCTGGTTGTCTACATCGGCACGTGCGGGGCGGTCCTCGCGTTTCGCCGCCCGTCGTTCGAGCGCCGCGTCCCCCCCGCGCTGTTCACCGCCCCCGGGGGTCCCGTGCTTCCGGTCGTCGGCATCGTCGTGGCGGTCGCGATCCTGGCGGGAGCGACCTGGCAGGGGCATCCCGGCATCCGGATCGGCGCGATCGCGCTGGTGGCCGGCGCAATACTGTACCTTTTCACTCGGAGGACCCCATGATTGCTCTGTTGCTTGTTGCCTCGCTTCTCCAGTCCGCGCCGCCGGCGTCAGAGGCGGCGAAGGCTTTCGCCGAGGCGAATGAACTTTTCGCCAAGGCCGCCGGGACCGACACGGCTGCCAACGAAAAGGTGCTCGCGGCGTATGACCGCGCCATCGCCCTCGATCCGGCCAAAGCGGACTATCACATCGGCCGGGGGCGTACGCTGGCGCGCCTGAGGAAGTACGACGAAGCCTTCGGCGCGTATGGCGCCGCGCTCAGGCTCGAGCCGAACAACCCGATGATCCTGCGCTACCGGGGTCACAACTACATCAACGTAAAGCGAATCGATGACGCCCTCACGGATCTGACGAAAGCCGAGGCGATGAAGAAAGACGACAACGGCATCTACTATCACCTCGCGCTCGCGCAGTACCTGAAGGGGAACTACGCGGAGGCGGCGAAGGCGTACGAGGGCTGCGTGCGCACCGCGCCGGCAACCGACGAAGGGCCGGTCGCGTGCAGGGCGTGGCAGTACCTGGCGCTCAGGCGCGCGGCCCGTGCCGCCGACGCGGCGAAGGTTCTCGAGACTGTGAATGCGGACCTCAAGCTCACGGAAAGCGCCGCGTATCTGGACCGCCTCTTGCTTTTCAAGGGCGTCAAGACGGAGCAGGAGGTTGCCAAGCGCATGGAGGAAGGACCGCTCCAGGCCTCGACGGTCGGCTACGGCATCGGCATGTGGCACCTGCTCGACGGTCGGGCCGATCAAGCGAAGGACTACTTCAAGAAAGCGACCTCGACCGACGCGTGGAACTCGTTCGGGGCGGTTGCGTCCGATGTCGAGCTGAAGAGAATGAAGTAGGCGCCCAATGTGGAATGTTGAATGCTGATTGCTGAATGAAGAGCACCGCGCTCGCGGCCGCTGTCATCGCCTCCACCTGCGGGGGATTCTCCGCCAGGGAAACGCCTCCGCCCGCGCCGCTCGAGCTGGCGAAGACCTGGGACGCCGAGCGGGTCTCGCCGCGCGTGTCGCCGCTCGTCGATCATGCGGAAGTCACCCGGCGGCTGGAAGCGCTCCGGCGCCGCGACGGCCGGTTCTTCGCGGTCGAGGAGATCGGCCGGTCCGTCGAAGGTCGGTCGATCAACCACGTGACGGTCGGCCGCGGCCCGTTCAAGGTGCTCCTGTGGTCGCAGATGCACGGCGACGAGCCGACGGCGACATCCGCGCTCTTCGATCTCTTCGAGTACCTGCACCGACATCGGGGCGACGATCCGCCCGGGCGCATCCTCGACGCCCTGACGCTGCACGTCGTCCCGATGCTGAACCCCGACGGCGCGGAGAAGTTCACGCGTCGCAACGCGCAGGGGATCGACATCAACCGCGACGCGCTGCTGCTCCAGACGCCCGAAGGTCGCGCGCTGAAAGCCCTGCGTGACCGGCTCAATCCGCGCCTCGGGTTCAACCTTCACAATCAGAACCTCCGGACCTCGGTCGGCCAGCCGCCAAAGCCCGCGGCGATTTCGCTCCTGTCGGTCGCTTTTGACGAAGCGCGGACGGTCAACGAGGGCCGGCAGCTGACCCGTCAGGTCTGCGCGGTCATCCGCGACGCGCTCGAGCCGCTCGTGGCGGGTCAGATCGGCCGGTACGCGGAAGGCTTCGAAGTCAGGGCGTTCGGCGACAACCTGACGAAGTGGGGCACACCGGTCGTGCTGATCGAGACCGGTCCGTGGGCCCTCGACGCCGCCCGGAGCCGGTCGGCCGAAGATTTCGACGGGCCCCTCATCCGGCTGAACTTCGTGGCGCTCGTGACGGCGCTCGACGCTCTCGCGACCGGCCGCGTCGCGCAGGCGGACACGGGCCGATTCGACACCCTCCCCGTCAACGAGTCCCGTAATTTCTTCATCACGATTCGCGGCGCCTCCATCGTCACCGGCACGGGGATCCCGCCGTTCATGGGGGACATCGGCCTCGTCGCCACGCGGCGGGTCCAGGTCGAGAACGGCAAACGGGAGCTCCGGATCCCGATGGCGGTGGAGGACATCGGCGATCTGCGGACGACCGGCGCGCTCGAGACCGTCTACGCGACCGGCCTCACCGCGGCGCCGCTCTTCGACGACAGGCTCAAGGTCGGCGAAACCGTCGACCTTCCGGAGAAGTTTCCCGGTACGATCACGATCGGCGCTCCCGCCGCCATCGTCCTGCTGCGCCCGTCCGGCTCGAAGTATGTGGTGGAGAGGGTTATTCGGGACGATTACTCAAGTACGAAGTAAGAAGTACGAAGTTCGAAG
>Ga0187893_10014908_pt1 | contig 10506 bp, 9 predicted proteins | sample MA1701074metaG_FD_139574 | JGI IMG/M metagenome (GOLD analysis project Ga0187893, IMG submission 139574) | White microbial mat communities from a basaltic lava cave in the Kipuka Kanohina Cave System on the Island of Hawaii, USA - MA170107-4 metaG ...
CCGCCGATGACGACCGGCCGGCCCTTCAGCTCGGGGCGCCGCAGCAGCTCGACCGCCGCGAAGAAAGCGTCCATGTCGAGGTGGAGGATGCGGCGCGGGGCGGACACGGCGGAGGAGCAGACGCGCGGAGGGCGGGTCCGGCTGGGGCGAGTCTGCCACGCCGCGAAGAAATCCCCGGGGGAGGCTCACGCCCTGAGCCACCGCCCCCCGTATTCTCGGCGCGTGGCGACCCGATCCCCCTCGCTCCCATCGGGGCCGCCGCAATCGCCGGGTTGATCGACAGATTCCGGGGCGATTCACAAATTCCGGCAAAGCGTCGCCCACCACCGCTACCAACGATCGCTACCGGGCGGATCTCGGGATGGCTCGTCGATCAACAGAGGGGATAAACGGCGCCGTCCAGGGGCCGCGTCGCTCTCGTGCCCTCTCAACCCGAGGGAGCCGACCGAAGATCGTATCGACGCTCAACCCCGCGCCGTCGAACGGTCTCTCGGGGGGTCGTTCACCCGCTCGCTCAACGAACCCTGACACGTCCGCCCTACAATCCGCTCGTTCTCTTGCGACGGACGGGAAATTGCCTGCTCCTCAGACCCCCATCGCGCACGTGCGTCAGGACGACGGCGGGCACTGGTGGGAGCACGATCTCGAGGAGCATCTTCAGGCAGTGTCGACAGTCGCCGCGCAGTTCGCCGGTCGCTTCGGCTCGGCGGACTGGGCGCGCATCGCCGGCCTCTGGCACGATCTGGGCAAGTACCGCCCCGCCTTCCAGCGGTACATCCGAAACGCGAGCGGCTATCAGGTCGACGCCCACATCGAAACCGCCCCCGGCCGTGTCGATCACTCGACCGCCGGCGCCCTGTATGCGATCGAACGGTTCGGCGCCGATCCTCGCGGGCGAATCCTCGGGTACTTGATTGCCGGGCACCATGCCGGACTTGCCGACTGGCATCCAGATGAAACCGGCAATGCGGCGTTGCAGGCTCGGCTCGGTGCGCAGAATCTACCGCTGCTGCAAGAGGTCCTGGCGCAGAGGGTCCCGGCGGAGCTGCTCGACGGGCGCCTTCCCAGCTCCGCTCCCGTCGGCGCTCGCGCCGGCTTCGCACTCTGGGTACGGATGCTCTTCTCCTGCCTCGTAGACGCGGACTTCCTGGACACCGAAGCGTTCATGTCACCGAGCCGGGATACGCAGCGTGTGGGCTTCCCTTCCATCGACGCATTGCGCGGCGCGCTCGACGCACACATGAAGATGCTCGAGACCAAGGCACTGCCCACACCGGTAAATCAGGTTCGAGCCGCGGTGTTGCAGGAATGCCGGGCGAAGGCCACGGAGGCGCCGGGTATCTTCTCGCTTACCGTCCCGACAGGTGGGGGCAAGACTCTCGCCAGTCTCGCCTTTGCACTCGATCACGCGGCGACACACGGCAAGTGCCGCGTCATTTATGCGATCCCGTATACCAGCATCATCGAACAGATCGCGGGCGTATTCCGGGACGTCTTCGGCGAAGACAACGTCGTGGAGCACCACAGTGCGGCCGAGGTGGACGAGACGCGCGAGGATCACCGCACGCGGCTCGCTTGCGAAAACTGGGACGCGCCCATCATCGTCACGACCAACGTGCAGTTCTTCGAGTCACTTTTTGCCGTGCGGACGAGCCGCACGCGCAAGTTGCACAGCATCGTCGACAGCGTGGTAGTCCTGGACGAGACGCAACTGCTGCCCCCCGAGTTCTTGCAGCCGGTCCTCGACGCAATGAACGTCCTTGCCCGCCACTACGGCGTCACCTTCGTCCTTTCGACCGCCACCCAACCAGCGCTCGCATCGACTCGCTGGTTTGGTGGCGGCATCCGCGGCCTCGACGACGTACGGGAAATCGCCCAAGACCCCGCCGCGCTCTATTCAGCGCTGAAGCGGGTCGAAGTCGCGATGCCTGAGGACCTCCAACACCCACGGAGCTGGCCGGAGATCGCCGAGGCGTTGCAGGCATATCCAGCGGCGCTGTGCGTCGTCAATTCACGCCGCGACTGCCGAGAGCTCCACCGCCTGATGCCGCCCGGGACGATCCATCTTTCGGCCCTGATGTGCGGGCAACATCGGGCCGAGGTCATCGGTCGGATCAGGCAAATGCTCGCGCTCGGCAAACCGGTCCGAGTCGTCAGCACGCAGCTGGTCGAGGCGGGTGTCGACATCGATTTCCCCGTCGTGTATCGAGCCCTCGCCGGACTGGACTCGATCGCACAAGCTGCCGGGCGCTGCAATCGCGAAGGAAGACTTGGCAGCGGCCGCGTGGTCGTATTCGTGCCGCCAAAACCGTCCCCGATTGGCCTCCTCCGCAAGGCGGAACAGGCTGCGGTCAGCATTCTCAGCGGTAGCACCGCCGATCCGCTCTCGCATCACCTTTACCCGCGCTATTTCGCGAGCCTCTACGCACGTGTCGATCTGGACAAACACGGAATCGTCGACCTGCTCACCCAAGGCGCGGGCCAGGCCGAGGTCGCGTTCAGGACGGCAGCCTCCCGATTCCGGCTGATCGACGACGGCGAACACCATCAGGTGTTCGTACGCTATGGCGAGGCAGAGAAGTGGCTCGCGATGCTGCAGACCAAGGGCCCGCACCGCTGGCTCATGCGAAAACTGCAGCGCTACTCGGTAAACATCAGCAGGCGAGAATTCCAGGCGCTGATGCGCTCCGGCGACGTGACCGAAGCGTGCCCCGGTATCTTCGCCCAGGTTTCTGCCGCACTGTATGACCCGATCATTGGTCTCGTAACGTCGAGCGGTGAGCTGCCGGCCGACTCGCTGGTGATTTAAACACGAGCGAGCGCGAATGAAGACCTACTGCCTCGAGGTGCAAGGAGAATTCGCCTGCTTCACCCGGCCCGAAATGAAGGTCGAGCGCGTTTCCTACGACGTAATCACGCCGTCCGCGGCGCGCGCGATCTTCGAAGCGATCCTTTGGAAGCCGGCGATGCGCTGGTGCGTGCGCCGCATCGATGTGCTTCGTCCCATCAAGTGGATCTCCGTGCGTCGCAACGAGGTCGGCGCGGTCGCATCGACGCGGAATGCCGAGGAAGCGATGCGCGATGGCTCAGGCGCGCTCGGCTTCTACGTCGAAGACGAGCGGCAGCAGCGGGCAGGGTTATTCCTCCGCGACGTAGGTTATCGCTTGTATGCATCCCTGGAGCTCGCTTCCTCCCCTGGCGAAGGCAACGGGTTGGCGAAGTTTCTCAGCATGTTCGAGCGCCGCGCGGAAAGCGGGCAGTGCTTCACCCAGCCTTATCTGGGCTGCCGGGAGTTTTCGGCGGCCTTCCGCCTGATCGATCCCGCGCGGGAGCCAGCCGAGCCAATCGACGAAGCGCGTGATCTCGGCTGGATGCTCTACGACCTCGACTTCACTAACCCGACCGATCCGAAGCCGCGGTTCTTCCGCGCGCGGCTCGAACGTGGGACGGTGCATGTCCCTCCATGGGAGAGCGCGGAGGTTCGAGGATGATTCTGCAGGCACTGTCGGACTACTACTGGCGCAAGGCCGCAACCGGCCCGGCGAACCAGTTACCGCCGGAGGGGTTCGAGCTGAAAGAGATTCCGTTCGTGCTCGTCCTCGATCAGGACGGCAGCCTCGTCCAGATCGAGGATACCCGGGAGGTCGAGGGGAAACGCAAGGTTGGCCGGCGCTTCCTCGTCCCACAGGGCGTAAAGAGGACATCCGGTGTCGCCGCGAATCTTCTCTGGGACACCGCCGAACACGTTCTGGGGATCGTCATCCGGGGAAAGCAAGATAGGGTTGCCGAGCAACACCAAGCCTTCCGCGAGCGGCTTTCCTCCGCACTTGGCGCCCTCGACGGCAGCGATGCTGGCGTGCTCGCCGTCATGAGGTTCCTGGAACATGAGCGTGATTTGGATGCGCTCGCAGCGCACGACGCCTGGGTCGAGATCCGTGACGCGAACGCCAACTTGAGCTTCCGTCTCCACGGTGACGATGTGCTGGTATGCCAGCGACCGGATGTCGTAGCTGCACTACAGGCAAGGGGCGACGAACGGGCGGGGCCGCAAGCAATCTGCCTCGTAACGGGGAAGACGGATCACCTCGAACGCCTCCATCCCGCGATCAAGGGTATCTGGGGCGCCCAGACGAGCGGCGCGAACATCGTCTCTTTCAACCTCGACGCGTTCAATTCGTACGGCAAAGAGCAGGGAGCGAACGCGCCGGTCGGTAGCCGGTCAACGTTCGCCTATACCACCGCCTTGAACCATCTACTCCGCAGAGACTCATCCCAGCGCCTTCAGGTGGGTGACGCTACCACCGTGTTCTGGGCAGAACGCCAGTCGGAGCTCGAAACCGGCATCGTGGACATCTTCGGCGAGCCGCCCAAGGACGATCCGGATCGCAATACGCGGGCGGTCCGTGGACTTTATCGGTCGATCGAGTCCGGCGGGCTCGCTGCGGACTGGGGAGCGACGCGCTTCTACGTGCTCGGTCTCGCTCCGAACGCTGCGCGGATCGCCGTGCGGTTCTGGAGTGTGAGCACCGTAGCAGAGCTAGCCGGGCGTATTCGCAAACACTTCGACGACTTGGAGATTGCGAAGCCCACGTGGGCACCCCCTTACCCGAGTCTCTTCCGTCTTTTGAATGTAACTGCGGTGCAAGGTAAGGCCGACAACGTTCACCCGAATCTCGCCGGTGACCTGATGCGGAGCATTCTCGCCGGGCTCCCATACCCGGCAACGCTTCTTCAAGCGACGGTACGGCGCTGCCGCGCCGAGCGAGATATCACGCCGCTACTTGCAGCGCTCATCAAGGCGTGCCTCAATCGCGAGACGCACTCTCGGAACCCTATCCTCAAGGAGATCCTGAAGGTGAGCCTAGACCCCGACAACCCGAGCATCGGGTACCGCCTCGGCCGGCTGTTCGCCACACTGGAAAAGATCCAGGAAGAAGCCAACCCGGGCATCAACGCGACGATCCGTGATCGCTTCTACGGTTCAGCCTCGAGTACACCAGTGAGCGTGTTTGCGAACCTCATGCGCCTGAAGAACCACCACCTGGCGAAGCTGGAGAACCGGGGTCGCGTGGTGAATTTCGAGAGACTGATCGGTGAGATTCTGAGCGAGATCGGCGATTTTCCCTCGCTGCTCCCCTTGTCCGATCAGGGCCGCTTCGCCGTCGGCTACTACCACCAACGGCAAGACTTCTACAGCAAGTCCAACTCGGTCCCGAAGGATAACTGACCATGGCGCTTTCAAATCGCTACGATTTCGTGATGCTCTTCGACGTGAAGGACGGGAATCCCAACGGGGATCCCGACGCCGGCAATCTGCCTCGGATCGACGCCGAAACCGGGCGCGGCCTCGTGACCGACGTGTGCATCAAGCGCAAGGTGCGCAACTTCGTCGGGATCGTGAAGGAGGAGAAGCCTCCTTTCGACATCTACGTGAAGGAGCGCGCGATCCTGAACCAGTTGCATGAGCGCGCCTACAAGGCAATCGGGGCAGAGGACGTTCTAAAGAAGGGCGATGACAAGAAGCGCAAGGGCGGCGACAAAGTGGACGAAGCGCGCGCTTGGATGTGCAAGAACTTTTACGACATCCGGACTTTCGGGGCAGTGATGTCGACCGGCGTGAATTGCGGCCAGGTCCGCGGGCCAGTTCAGCTCACTTTCGGGCGATCAGTGGATCCGATCGTGGCGCTCGAGCATTCGATCACGCGCATGGCGGTGGCGACCGAAGCGGAGGCCGAGAAGCAGGGAGGCGACAATCGTACGATGGGTCGTAAACACACAGTCCCCTACGCCCTCTATCGGGCACATGGCTTCGTTTCCGCGCACCTTGCCGAGCAGACAGGCTTCTCAGGGGACGATCTCGAGCTGCTGTGGCAAGCCCTCTCAGACATGTACGAGCACGACCGCTCGGCGGCAAGGGGCGAGATGGCAACGCAGGGTCTGTACGTCTTCAAGCATGAAAGCAAGCTTGGTAACGCCCACGCCCAGGCGCTCTTTGACCGCCTCGTTGTGGGACGCAGCGAGACCGGTTCGCCGCCTCGCGAGTTCGGCGCATACTCAGTGCTGTTCGACGGCACCCCGGTCGCAGTCGGTGCGAGCGTTCCTGCGGCACCGAGTGTCACGCTGGTCAGGAGGTGCTGATGGCCGATTGGAGAGAACGAGTCGTCTCGGACCCGGTGATTCTCGCCGGAAAGCCGGCGATCAAGGGCACGCGCATCTCGGTCGAACTGATCCTCGGCTGGCTCGCGAACGGCTGGTCGTTCGAGCAAGTCCTCGAGTCGTACCCGCACATCAGTCACGAGGACATCCTCGCGGCGCTCGCATTTGCCGCAGAGATGATGCGCGAGGACGAGTACATCGCCATCCACAAGGCGACCGCGTGACGCCGCGGCTGCTCGTCAACGAGAATTTCCCGGCGCCAGCGCTTCAAGTCCTTCGCAACCGAGAGCTGGACGTCGTCGCTGTCGCGGAGGTGATGCGCGGCGCAGCGGACGAAGAGGTGTTGACCGCTGCGCACGAGCAGGGCCGCTGGCTGATTACCTTCGACCGCGACTACGGGGAACTCGTCTTCAAGGAAGGGCGGGCATGCCCGCCCGCGATACGCTACCCGCGGCAAGAATCCTATCCGCCTGCGCACGCGGCGGAGCTCGCGTTGCGCGCGCTCGCTGAGCCGGCAGAGGTGGACGGCTTCTTTCTCGTCATCACCGAGGCGACGGTCCGCCGTCGCCCACTGCCCGCCCCCGTCCGCTGATTTGACCGAAGACCCGATCCCACTATCGGCGCTCCAGCACTGGAGCTATTGCCCACGTCAGTGCGCCCTCATCCATCTCGAGCAAGCGTTCGAGGAAAACGTCCACACGATGAGAGGCCGTGCGGCGCATGCACACGTCGACGAGCCGGAGGTTGAGACAAGCCGAGACGCTCGGATCGAACGGGCGCTGCCCGTGTGGAGCAACCGCCTGGGCCTGGTGGGGCGGTGCGACGTAGTGGAGTTCCGGAGCGACGGCACTGTCTACCCGGTGGAGTACAAGCACGGCCCGCGGCGCAAACGCGAGCACGATGAACTTCAGCTGACCGCTCAGGCCGTCTGCCTGGAGGAGATGACAGGTTTACACGTTCCACATGGGGCGATTTTTCACGTGTCGTCACGCCGGCGCCGGGAGGTGGTCATCGGTGCTGATCTGCGAACACGCGTGGAGGCAGCGCTCTTCGCCGTGAGGGCGATGATTGAAGGTGGCGCCATCCCGCCGCCGGTAAACGACGCACGGTGTCTGGAATGCTCGCTTCGCCGGGTCTGCCAGCCCGACGTCATAGCGGACCGTGAACGGCTCCGCTCGCTCGCGACCGCACTCTACCGCCCAGACCACGAGCTGGCTGACGACCAACCGGCCCAAAAACTGCACAGGGAAGCTCCTTGACGACCATCCTCAATACACTCTATGTGACAGCACCCCAAACTTATCTGCGCCTCGAAAACGAGGCCGTGCGGGTTGATATCGAGCGCGAGGAGAAACTGAGAGTGCCGCTGCATCACCTCGGTACGATCGTCTGCTTTGGAAACACGTTGGTGTCGACCGCTTTGATCCACAGACTCGCGGATGATGGCAAGCCGCTGGTTTTCTTGGACGATGGCGGCCGCTTCAAAGCTCGGCTCGAGGGCCCCGTGAGCGGCAACATCCTGTTGCGTCAGGCCCAGCATCGCCTGGCCCTGGACCGGACCTTCGCCCTTCCCGTGGCGCGCGCCATCGTCGCCGGAAAGCTGCGCAACTCGCGCCACGTGCTAATGCGCGGGGCGCGCGACGCGAACTCGATCGACGACGAGCGCCTTTTGGGCAAAGGGGCCGACTCCCTGGCTAACGCGCTCGCTCGCGTCGAGCATGCCCCCGATCTCGACACTTTGCGCGGAATCGAAGGAGAGTCCGCAAGGGTCTACTTCCACGCGTTCCCCCATCTGGTACGGACGGATCTGCGGGGTGTTCTCGCCCCCCAAGGACGGAGCCGGCGCCCTCCGCGCGACCGCATGAACGCCGTGCTGTCTTTTCTCTACTCGATGCTGATGAATGATTGCCGGTCCGCCGTGGAGACCGTCGGCCTCGATCCGCAGCTTGGGTTCCTCCACGCGGTCCGACCCGGTCGTGCAGCGCTCGCACTCGACCTAATGGAGGAACTGCGGTCGGTGGTCGCCGATCGGCTCGCTCTTACCTTAGTGAACCGCGGTCAATTGAAGCCAGGCGATTTCGTGAGCCGCGAAGGTGGCGCCGTGAGCCTCGACCCCGAAGCGCGTAAGCGCGTCATAACGGCTTACCAGGAACGAAAGCGCGAGGACGTGTCGCACCCGTTACTGGCGGAACGGATCCCACTTGCTTTGGTCCCGTCCGTGCAGGCGCGCCTGCTTGCCCGGACTGTTCGTGGCGAGGTCGCGACCTATGTCCCGTACCTGGCAAGATAAACCGTTTCTCTCGACGCTCTCGTTTCTATGTTAGTGATAGCGACCTACGACGTGTCAGCCGAGACGGCCGCGGGCCGGCGACGCCTGCGCCGCGTCGCGAAGGTTTGCGAGAGCGTGGGTCAGCGAGTGCAGAAGTCGGTATTCGAGTGTCACCTCGACGCGATGCAGTACGAAGACCTCGAACGGCGTTTGTTAGCCGAAATCGACTTGACCCAGGACAACCTTCGACTGTACCGACTGAGCGATGCGGAGCAGCTACGGGTCAAGCAACACGGCGTCTTCCGCTCAACCGATTTCGAGGGGCCGTTGGTCGCTTGAGAGTTGTCGCGAACGGGGAGTGCCGGGGTGTTCACGAGAAGCTTCGCGATGCGCGCATATGCATGTACGAGCAGAAGATTTCGGCACAACTAAAGCCAGATATCTTGGATCAGGCATGCATTTCGGGGCGGTTCGCGCGTACTGCCTCGAAATGCGTGTCGTATCTGACGCTTAAGAACGCGCAGATGCGCCCGGCGTTCGCGCCGGGCGAGGATTGAAACTCGGTGATAGAGCCTGTATTCCTCGAACCAGTCATGATGCGCCCGGCGTTCGCGCCGGGCGAGGATTGAAACAATTCTGCAACCGGCACGTATACGACTCTCTCCGGGATGCGCCCGGCGTTCGCGCCGGGCGAGGATTGAAACGGTTTGCGCGTGGGCGAGGAGGTGTCCATCACCGGATGCGCCCGGCGTTCGCGCCGGGCGAGGATTGAAACTTCGGGCGGATCATCAAGCCGCGCGAGGAGGCCGCGATGCGCCCGGCGTTCGCGCCGGGCGAGGATTGAAACGCCAGCCGAGCGAGGCGAGTGTCGATCTTGGCGCGGATGCGCCCGGCGTTCGCGCCGGGCGAGGATTGAAACAAATAGTGCTCGGTCATCGCCGTCGTGCTATGCGCCGATGCGCCCGGCGTTCGCGCCGGGCGAGGATTGAAACGTCGCAAGCCAGAGCCACGAGCAGGAGCACAACCGGATGCGCCCGGCGTTCGCGCCGGGCGAGGATTGAAACTTGACCTGGTCGGCGACGTCGACGACGTCGGCGAGCGATGCGCCCGGCGTTCGCGCCGGGCGAGGATTGAAACGCGTACGCGGACTCCGGCTTCATGCCCGGCCAGAGGATGCGCCCGGCGTTCGCGCCGGGCGAGGATTGAAACAACGGCTACATCGGCGCGACGCTGCTGCCGACCGGCGATGCGCCCGGCGTTCGCGCCGGGCGAGGATTGAAACGTCTCCCAGTTCGGGACGACGGTCGCGACGCCGGCGGATGCGCCCGGCGTTCGCGCCGGGCGAGGATTGAAACCGGTAGAGCACGTATTCGGTGATCGGGCGCCGCTCGATGCGCCCGGCGTTCGCGCCGGGCGAGGATTGAAACGAGTACCGGCCGATCGCCGAGCCGCTGTTCACGGTGATGCGCCCGGCGTTCGCGCCGGGCGAGGATTGAAACGCTGTGACAAGCACCGGGATCACGCCCGCCGCGCCGATGCGCCCGGCGTTCGCGCCGGGCGAGGATTGAAACTCCGTATCCGAGAAGAGGACCTTGACCTGCTCGGTGATGCGCCCGGCGTTCGCGCCGGGCGAGGATTGAAACTGCTTGACGTGCGGGCATCAGCATTTCATCCCCAGATGCGCCCGGCGTTCGCGCCGGGCGAGGATTGAAACAGCAAGAAAATCCTCCAGGCGCTGCGCGACGGCGGATGCGCCCGGCGTTCGCGCCGGGCGAGGATTGAAACTTCGTGCCCTACGACATCATGCAGCGCAGCGTCGAGGATGCGCCCGGCGTTCGCGCCGGGCGAGGATTGAAACTCTTGAAGAGGAGCTGGTCGGATTGCTCGGCGCCGGGATGCGCCCGGCGTTCGCGCCGGGCGAGGATTGAAACCTGACACGTGCCGTCGAGATTGGGAAATTTGTCCGGATGCGCCCGGCGTTCGCGCCGGGCGAGGATTGAAACAGCTTCATCGCCTCACCTCGCCAGCCGTTCCACGTGATGCGCCCGGCGTTCGCGCCGGGCGAGGATTGAAACACCGAG
>Ga0187893_10014909_pt1 | contig 10504 bp, 10 predicted proteins | sample MA1701074metaG_FD_139574 | JGI IMG/M metagenome (GOLD analysis project Ga0187893, IMG submission 139574) | White microbial mat communities from a basaltic lava cave in the Kipuka Kanohina Cave System on the Island of Hawaii, USA - MA170107-4 metaG ...
CAAATAGAAGACCTTTTGAGCGCCTTGATCGCCGAAGGGCTAGACGCGCACGCAACCGTGCGGGAACTCTTTGAGCGGGTCTCCGAGCAATACCGTGCCCGCCTTGCCCGTGAGGGCAAGCTGCACCAGTCCTCAGAAGCCGTGCTGCAAGAACTCCGCACTCTCCGGGAGCAGATCACACGTGAACTCTATCCGGGATGAGCCGGTCGCGTTGGACACGAATGTGTTCGTCTTCGCCTTGCGCAAGGATGCCAACTATCCGGCGTGTGAAACTCTGCTCTTCGACAAGCTCGCCCAATTGCAGGTCTATGTGCCGCTGCAAGTCTTCGTCGAATTGCAGCGCAACCTCACGGACAACGAGATGCGAGGCGTCCTGCGTGCTCTCGTTCGAGCCAAAACTGTCACCTGGGATTATGCGCCAGCTCCGGCGGATCTCATAGCACGGTGGGAACAGCGCGGGGCGAAGAAGGGTGATGCCGTGATTGCTGCCCATCTGGAAGCTGCCAACATTCGCTCTTTCGTATCTGAGAACCGTCACTTCCTCGCTGAGTTATCGGCATTGCCCTTTGGGGTCCTCAGTAGTGAGGAGGCCGTACGGTTGTTGAGCTAGAGGAGAAGGAGCAGCCGGAAAAGAAAGCAGGCTGACGACCGTTTGGAGACCGACGTTTACTACGTTACGCAGCCATCCTCCTTTCCATCCGAAGGGAAGTCCTCCGGTCGCCCCAGAGCATCGGCACCCGAACAACCGAGCACCATAGAGCCTCTCAGTTGGCTTCAACTATTAACAAGAGCTTCACGAGTGTCATCTAAATCTTTCTTCCTCTGAGATTTGTCTTCTCGCCCACCTCAGCCGCCTGGGTAAAAAGCGCCGGGGCACCACCGGTGTGCAGAAAGACCACTGTCTTGTCTCTGCCAATCTCGCCTTTGCGGATGAGGTCAATCAGGCCTGCCATCGCTTTGCCGGTGTAAACCGGATCAAGCAAAATTCCCTCTGTACGCGCCAGGAGTTGAATCGCCTCTGCACAGCCAGGAGTCATAATCCCATAGCCTTCACCAACGTAACCGTCCCTCAAAACGAAGGGAGGCGTAACGTGGCTTTCAGGCAAATCTACCAGCGCAGCCCCATCTGCGTACACTGCTCGTGTGCGTTTTTCGAGCGCGGTATTGTCAGCCTCAATAATGTTCATTGCTAGAGTGGTGAAGCTTGGACGGAAGAGCACTGTCCCAAGCAGTATCCCAGCATGGGTGCCGCCCGTGCCTGCCGCTACGACGAGGTAGGCGGCAGTGAGGTTGCGAGCAGCAAGTTGGCTCATCAGTTCTTCGACCATGAGGGCATAACTCAAGACACCCAAGCCGGTTGAGCCGCCAGCAGGAAATGTATAAGGCTTGCCTCCGCGTGTTCGTACACGTTCGGCCAAATCTTGTAACAGGACATTTCCTTCCGTTGGATTGGAAGCTGGACAGAAATGTACCTCTGCACCGAAGAGGTAATCAAGCAGGAGATTCCCTTGGAGAGCAGGGGCTTCGCTCTTTGCCGCGAGTAACAGCACACAGCGCAGACCGAGCCGAGCCGCTGCCGCCGCGGTCATGCGGCAATGATTGGAATCGACCGCACCGGTGGTGAGAACCGTATCTGCGCCTTGGACGAGCGCATCAGCGAGCAGAAATTCGAGTTTGCGTGCTTTGTTGCCGCCAAGCGCCAGACCGGTGAGGTCGTCGCGCTTGATCAAGATACGCGGCCCGCCAAGGGCGGACGACAAACGTGGCACCTCTTCGAGCGGTGTTGGCAAGTGCGCCAGTGAGACGCGAGGAAGATTATGGAGTATCGTTTCGCTTCTCATACAAAATTGGAATGCTGTCGTTTGCCGCTCACCCTTCGACAAGCTCAGGGTGAGCGGGGAGAGATATGACGTGTGCGGTATCATTGACGCGAGCAGCCGTTCGTGCTGAGCCTGTCGAAGCACGAACACGCCTTATCCCAACAACATCGCGCCGGGATGCTACCCTGCTACCCTGTGCCCCCTATTCGCGGCGCAACGCCCGGCCGGGACGGGCCCCGGTGTGCCGTCCGTCGCACATGACCTGGACACCGTTGACGAAAACATGCTGTATCCCCGCCGGATATTGTCGTGGATCAGCGTAAGTCCCTGTGTCTACAATCGTCGTAGGGTCGAACACGACCAGGTCAGCGTAGAACCCAGGACGCACAAACCCTCGTTCACGCAGGCGGAACTTTGTGGCTGGGAAACCAGTCATGCGATAGACGGCTTCCTCCAGAGAAAGGAGCCCCGCTGTGCGTGCGTAGCGGCCCAGGACACGGGGGAAGGTGCCATACAAGCGCGGATGCGGTTTAGCGCCTACCGCCGGCACACCGTCCGAGCCAATCATCGTCGTTGGGTGCCGCATAACCGTGCGCACATCGGTTTCGTCCATCATTTCGAGAACGACGACCGCTCCCATCCCTTCCTCTTCGAGCACGCGTTGGGCAGCAGCCTCTGCTGGGAGACCAAACCGTTCACAGAGGTCTTGCAGTGTTTTGCCTTCATACTCGGGATGGCGAGGTGTCGAGGCGAAAAGAACGTTCTCGGGAGCAACGCGCCCCATGCCACCCTGAATCCCGCGCTCATTGAGTGCATTATTCTGGATTACGGCGGCGAAGACCGTGCTTCCTGAGGTATAGGGGTATTGATCGGCAGTTGCATCAAGACCGCGAGCCTGCGCTTCTTCTAGCAAGCGTAAGGAATCGCGTACGCGCCCCCAGTTTTCTCTTCCCCCTGCTTTGTGATGGGAGATTTGTACAGGAATGTCGCTTTCCTCGCCGATGCGTAGAGCCTCGCGGATCGAATCTAGCAGCCCACCGGCCTCATTACGCATGTGAGTGGTATAGAGACCACCAGCCTTTCCGACTTCTTTTGCCAGCTCAATGATTTCTTCGGTCTGCGCATAACATCCAGGTTCGTAGATCAATCCGGTCGAGAAGCCAACCGCTCCAGCCTCTAAACCCTCTCGTAGAGCATCTTTCATCTGGGTCATCTCTCCCACCGTCGGGACGCGCTGTGCGTTCCCTATTACAGCAAAACGGAGAGTATTGTGACCCACCAGAGCCACAACGTTCAAGCTTGGCGGATTTTGCTCGATCGCTTGCAGATACCCAGCGTACCCATCCCATTCGGGCAACTTCGCGTCTGGATAGAAAAGGCGAAAGAATAGACCGGCTGCTTGATACGGCGCCACACCCATGCCGCAGTTGCCTACAACGTCAGTTGTGACTCCTTGCATGACTTTGAAGTCCATCTCTGGTGAGAGAAGTACAGCGAGGTCATCATGACTATGCACATCGATAAAGCCTGGTGCGACAGCGAGCCCGGTCGCGTCTATTAGGGTTCTTGCTTCTCCTCCAAGCTGTTGTCCAACCGATGCAATGCGCTCGCCACGCAGGGCGACATCGGCTGTAACAGGTGGGTTGTTGCTCCCATCGTATACGATTGCCTTGCGAATAAGAATGTCCCAACGGTCGCTCGGCATAGGGCTTTTTCCTCCTTTGTCTATGGTTGCCCTCATCAGGGGCGGCCACGCAGGGCCGCCCCTACGTCAGCTTTTGAATGCCGCGATGGTAAGCGCTAGCAAGTTTGCGCCACTCCACGAGACACATGTCGGGCTTGAAGAGCCGTTCCTTCGTCCAGCCGTCCCCTTCGGTGTATGCATCTTCCAGCGCCTCGCGCGCCCAGACGTCATCATCGTTGAATCCTCTCAATGCGACGTCTTCCCAGTAAGATTTCACTTCTGAACGAAAAGCAGCGGCATCTTCGGCATGGTTGATTTTTTTCCCCAGTACCTGCCAATACATATGAGTCTTTTCACTGATCGGCACATACCATTCAAACTGGGTAATTTCGGGCGAAGGAAATCCTTCGACTCTGAGCACACCCGGCAGCCAGATCGAGACACTATACGCTACCGCCTGGCCGTTCGGTTTCATTTTCGCTGCCACTGTGACATTGTCGATCGTTGATGCAAAGACTGGGACGTAGTTACTCGCAAGTTTATCAACGACCCCTTTCGGGCCTGGTCCCTTGACGATCTCCATACTCTGCTTATTCGTCGGCACTAAACCCAGCGGCAAGAGCGCATCGGTGGTGTTCATGAACTTCGAGTTACGATGAATGTAAATGTGGGTGGTATCAAACCCGTTCTCGGCCCCCAATCGCCAATTACTCTTGACCGTCCGGCGGATGCCTTCGGTTGCTAAGTCCTCGTCCAAAAACCCAGGAGGCACATCCTCGCCTAGTCTCGGTGGAGCGCCATCACCAATGAAAACGAAGATCATGCCTTGTATTTCTTGCACGGGATAAGTTTTAATCCCCATTTTCCCAATCAATGCGCAGCCAGGCTCGGTCAGAACGGCCACTAATTTCCCATCGCGAAAATTGTACGTGAACCCATGGTACCAACAAGTGATGGTATCCTCCGTATAGCATTCAACCTTGGCCGAGAAGGGCACTCGCCGGTGCGCGCAGCGATCCTCAATGGCGAGGACTTGCCCGTCAACGCGCCGCAATATCATGCCTTCTCCCAGCAGCTTGACAGGCATTGGCTCGTCTCTATTAAGGTCGTGACTGAATACCGCGGGATACCAATGGTTGCGGAACCCCAGGCTCGCCTCCAGATAGGGACGCCAGGATTGTTTCACATGCTGATTGTTAGAGGGATCGTCTAGGAACGCTTCCACTTCGCGTTGCTCAAGACTTACTGCTGAATTGCTATTTTCTCCCGGCATTGCTCATCTCCCGCTTTTTTGTATCCCGCGGTTATACTTACTGGCGAGTTTGCGCCACTCGATAATACACGTATCCGGCCGGTAGAGCCGCTCTTTCGCCCAGCCCTCGCCATCGGTATAGGCGTCTTCAAGCGCCTCACGTGCGGCGATGTCCTGATCGTTGAACCCCCTCCACATGACATCCGCCCAAAAAGAATGTGCCTCTGAGCGAAAAGCGGTCGCTTCTTCAGTCGTGCCGACTTTTTTGCCCAGCACCTGGAAATACCAATGGTTACTTTCTTCGATCGGCACATACCATTCAAAGACGAAAAGCTCAGGGGTAGGAAAAGCTTGCAACTTGAGGACACAGGGCAGCCAGCTCGACACCTCAGGGGCTACCACCTTTCCACTCGGCTTCATGGTCGCCGAGACCTTGACTGCGCCGACCTCTGACTCAAAGACCGGGATATAGTTAGCCGCCAGTTTATCGACGACTCCTTTCGGGCCAGGCCCGTCAACAACAATCATGCTATGCCTGTCTTGGGGAATAAACCCTAACGGCAGTATAGTATCTGTTGCTTTGACGACTTTGGAGTCGCGGTGAATGTAGATGTGCGTCGTGTCAAACCCGTTCTCACTGGCTAACCGCCAGTTGCCTTTTATATCGCGGCGGATACCGGTCACTGCTAGATCACTGTCTAAGAACCCGGGTGGGATATCATCCAGCAATGGCGGTGGCTCTATATCGCCGATAAAAACAAAAACCATTCCCTGGGCTTCCTGAATAGGGTAGGTTTTGATCCCCATTTTGCCTACCAGCGCGCATCCTGGTTCAGTCAGAACCTGTACCAACTTGCCGTCAGCGAAATTGTAGGTAAACCCGTGATACCAGCAGGTGATGGTATCGCTCGTGTAGCATTCGATTTTTGCTGAGAGTCGTACCCGCCGATGCGCACAGCGATCCTCCAAGGCATACACTTGCCCATCGACCCGCCGCAAAATGATGGATTCACCGAGGAGCTTCACTGCCTTGGGCTCGTCCCCGTTGAGCTCGTAAGCGAACACAGCAGGATACCAGTGATTGCGGAAACCGAGCTTCGCCTCTAGGTATGGGCGCCACCCCTCTTTTACTCGCTGATGTTTGGCCGGCTCGTCTAAGAATGCCTTGACTTCACGTTGCCCAGCCTGAGCCTCTGGATCGGCGCTTTCTGGTTGCATGTTTGACCCCTCTCTTGAAGAGAGAACACTTGCTCTTATGGCTGCGAGAGGAACTGCGTGGTCATGTCACAAAACTCCTGGGGATGTTCGATCATCGCCCAGTGCCCACAGTGTGGGATCAAGTATAACCAGGAGTTCTCTAGCAACTGAGAAAATTTCCAGGCAAGCTCCGGGGGGACAACCTTGTCTTGCTTGCCCCCGACGATCAAGGTCTTGTGCTTGACCTGTTGGATCGCCTCGTCTGGATAGAAGAGCCCTCCGCGTGCAGCGATCCAGCGCATCGTGGCACCATATGCCTCCATCACTCCGGGTTCCTGAGTGAGACGGTAGCGGTACTCCAGGAGTTCAGGGTCAACCTGAAACCCCTCATGTGTGAGTACCTGGACGAGTTTCTGCATGTTCTCTCGACTGGGCGCATAGCTCAAGATGACGCGCAGCGCTTCGCTGATCTCGGTATTCAGCCCGGCACTGCCCATCAGCACGAGTCGATCGACGAGCTCAGGGCGCTTCATGCATAGGCCTAAAGAGGTGGCTCCCCCCATAGAGTTACCAACCAGGCTGACTCGCTTGAGATCCATGGCTTCGATGAAGTCTGCGAGATGTTTCACCCGAGCATCCTGACTGTACTCGAACGTCGCGGGATCTGGTCTGCCAGTCTTACCGAAGCCCACCATATCGATTGCCAACACGCGGAAGTGCTGAGCCAGGAGGGGAATGCACCCCCGCCAGTTACCCCATGAGTCAGCTCCTGCACCGCCACCATGAAGAAGAATGACAGGTTTCCCTTGTCCTGCTTCCAGGTATCGTGTTTGGATGTCAACGGCATTCACAAAATGATCGTTCATGAGAGAGTCCCTCCTTTGTGTGCTCTGCTGTGTTGTTCAAGAAGCCAACCGCCGGGCTAAGGAAAATCTTCCGTCCGCGGCGGCGGCAAAGGACGCGCTGCCTGAGAGAAAGAACACGGCATATTTATCGTCTCATATTATGAGATACTATCCCACAAATGTCTCTAGGGACGGTCTCATAGAGAATTTGCCTCTGCCTGTCAAGCAATCGCTGGGGCGTGCCCCCTCTGTGTGGGATTATTTCCCTCTGCGGAGAATTTCCATAAGTCCAAAACGATGCGCCGCCAGAGGCGGATTGTACACCGTCGAGTCTCCAGCGCTCTGCAGCGTGGCGCGTTCTTTCGCGTAGTTAATCACCGTCACGCCGTTGAGGAGGGGGAGGGAAATTCCTTTTCCTTGCGGGTGGAAATGGGGGTCCACGTGCGCAGTGATCGTCAAGCGGAAAAACGTGCCATTATGCGCATACGTCAAAACTAACAACGGGGTGTAGGTTTGTTGATCAAGAATAAACACTCGCCGCCCTAACGGGTGGGTTTCTTTAGGGGTACACTCCAGCAAGAGTACGCGGCGGAGTTCCCAGGGAACTTTTGGATACCATCCGTGCTTGCCGCCGAACTGGAGTTTGGAAGTTTTAGCAAAACCCGGCACTAGCATCATCCGTGCGCCGAGAAACACCCAACGATACTGATGTAAGTAGCCGTGAAAGAAGGCGGGAGGGGACTCTTCCTGCAAAGCTTCGTATGCGCCCCCGATAGGCGTGAGGTAATTCACATAATCCTTCCGCACTCGACGGGTCTGCGGAGCATAGCGCCACTGCTCGACCGACCGTTTATCATTATCGTAGACGGTGACAATACGCATAATACCCTCTCGGTCAGAGGGGCTCATCACCTCGAAGGAGTTTTTTTGCCATATACCTTCCTTTTGCCATTGGGGGTCGTTATCCGCTGGATTCGGTCGGTGCATGCCAAACCGCATGCGTAAGATCCCACGGTCGAAATGTTCGACCGCGTCTGAAGCGTTCTCCTCTTGGGTGGTTGGCCGCATCTCGAATGTTTCACCTAAGTCGCGGTACCGGAAGTTCCACGCCATTTTTTCTCCAGCTTGCGGGTCGGCAGAATCAAGCAGCGGAAAAGGCGCCCCAGCCTGATAGTTCCGCAAGGTGCCTTCATCCGTTAAGGTCACGCCCTGAGAGTGCTTGAGAGTGGCGTCAAGGTACGACTGCCGAGGCGGAAGGTTAGTGGTCTTCTGTACCATGATGGTAAGTTCCGCTGCTGTGAGCAAACGGAACACCTCATCGGGAAGGACCTCCTTGGCAAGATGGGCGTTGGCAGAGGAGAGCGTCATCTCAGGGGCGAGACCTGCGACGTGCGGTATTTCTTGGCTGTAGGGATGAAACTGAGCTACGATGGCCGACTCATCTGCCCACAGGACCGAGAATCTGATTCCGCTCGCCAGCAAAACAGACCAAACCAGGATGAAAATTTGTACGATATACAAGAACCGCTCGCCGGCGTGCCTTCTGGGAGCGTCGTATTGAGCCCTGTCTTCCACGACCTCCCTCCTTATGATGATTGTGGAGTCTCTCCCGTTGGCTGTGGCAAACTTCTCACTCTGATGAGACGACTGGACTCAGAGACGCCGTGAAAGTGTTGGAGATGGGTAGGCGTCAGGTCCCCGACAGGTAAGGCGCTGCTCTTGAGGAGCGCTCTGACGCTCTCGAACATTTCTGCTTGGAAGAGCTGTACAGTCATCGTTTCGTCCCTCTCCCCGGGGCAAGATAACCAGAGTTCTATCTTCGGAGCAACTCTCCCCCGCTTTTTCTCAATTCAGGACAGTAGTGACTAGGAGATTGGTTCGAGTTGTTCAATACGGTACGTGAGAAGCCTTCCGGATGATTAGCGGGGGTGATTCTTGCAGAGATCCTTCTCTTTGAGCCCAAGCATTTGGGCGATTTTGGGGCGGTGCTCGTAGCCCTTATGTTTGCCACTCAGGATGAGTGAGACGAGCACCTTCGAGCGGCCGATCTCATCGGCAATGTCTTGCAGGGTGAGATCCTTCTTGACGAGTGCAAGCTTGACTTTCTTGTTCATTGCCGGTAGGGGGCTTAACGTTGTTTATGGATAATCTGGGTTAAATATAGTATACTCCAAAAGGGTAAAATGTCAAACGGGAAATTATCCGTTACGGGTATGAAATTGGCTGCGGAGGAAATTGGGGCGAGGCTCAGGGCTCTACGAGAGTCGCAAGGTCTGAATCAGATAGAAGTTGCTCGGAGAGTTGGCTTTAATAGCGCCAACACGATTAAGGATTATGAAAAAGGCCAGATTCCGCGCACGCAGCACTTAGTGAAACTTGCTCAGCTTTACGGTGTGTCGATCGACTATATTCTTTTTGGGAGAGAGCTGAGGGGCGCGGGACTGGTTGCCAGCCCGCCTGAGCCGTATCTTAAGCTTGACCGTGCTGACCGGAGACTTGTGGATGAAATCATGGAACTCCTACAAGATGCTGATCCGAAAACAAAACAAGACCTCCGCCGTCAACTCGACCTCGTGAAAAGAGCCCATGACTCTGAGAAGTAGTAGGTCCAGGTGAGGATTAGGACGCCCTTGCCGTCGAGGCGGAGAAGGCCCGGGGTTGAGAGCGGAACGACTCTCTGCGGGGCTTCAGGGGCGCACCCTCACTCCTTGGCATGAAAGGTTTTCATCCGCTGTGGGCGACACTGTTCATTGCATCTTCGCAGAAAAAGGGCTGACTACACGACAGTTTTCAACCAGAAGAAGGGCAACCGCCTGAGGTCACTCTCCTTATGGCTCAGCGGCAGGTAGCGTACGGGAAATCCCCCTCAATCCCCCTTTAGCAAAGGGGGGCGCGGAGTGCCGGGGGATTTTGCACGGGGCTCTCTTCGCCCTATCCACAAGTGTCGTGTAACGAGCCCTGCAAGGGGGAGGATCGGGGTGAGGGTTTTGCAATGAGTTCTAGAGTGATGCTCTCTTGAATCCGCTTACGCGGCGCAACGGTCACAGAGGCCCTGGACCTGGACGACGACATTTTTGGTGTTGAGTGCACGCGGCGCTCCTGGAGGGGGAGAAATCCGTATACTGGCGCCGGGCAGACAAGAGACTTCGCCGCAGTCCGTACACATAAAATGCGGATGTTCAATCTGGTGTCGGCTCCGCTGTCCTTCTCGCCGTAGCTCAAATCGCCAAACATGATCACCAACATCAGTACGAGAAAGGAGTCCAGCTTCGGTCAGATCAGTGAGATTGCGATAGATCGTTGCTCGATCGAAGCCTTGATCTGCAAGGTCTTCAAACAGTTCCGCATGACTGACCAGCGTAGTTGTTCGCTGGAGGCGGTGAAGGACAGCAACCCGGGGGGCCGTGCTCCGGAGACCAGAGGCGCGGATCCTCGCCCGAATCTCAGCAAGCAAAGAAGACTGCGCGTGTTTCATGGCTGCTTAGCCTACCGCTTCACACGCGTTCCCGCAATATTGCGCTGGGTTTTCTTACCCGCCCGCCCAGCGGAGACGGAACCAACGAAAAGACCAGGCGAGAAGCAGAAGAAGGCAGAGGACAGCAGTGGCCGTCTGTCCGGGGGGATAGTCGTAGTGATTCGCCAGAACAAAAGCAACAACCCCGGTACTCAGTGCGATTACAGGGGAAACGAAGAACATAGTGTGGAC
>Ga0187893_10014910_pt1 | contig 10504 bp, 9 predicted proteins | sample MA1701074metaG_FD_139574 | JGI IMG/M metagenome (GOLD analysis project Ga0187893, IMG submission 139574) | White microbial mat communities from a basaltic lava cave in the Kipuka Kanohina Cave System on the Island of Hawaii, USA - MA170107-4 metaG ...
AGGCTCGGACACCGCCAGGCCTTCCACGCTGAGCGCACGCACGGCCTCGATGAACGCCGGCGGAGCCTCGATGGCGAGCGCTCTTGCCTTCGTGCTTTCGCCCATCCACCAACTCCTTTGCTACAGGCTGAAGTTATCTCCCAGATACACGCGCCGCACCTCCGGATCGTTCCGCAAGTCCTCCGGCGGGCCGGCGCGGAATATCTTTCCATTATTGATGATATAAGCGCGATCAGTCACCGCCAGCGTTTCGCGCACGTTGTGGTCGGTCACCAGAATGCCGATGCCGTCGCGTTTCAGGTTGGAAATGATGCGCTGGAGCTCCAGGACCTGGATCGGGTCGATGCCGCTGAACGGCTCGTCCAGTAGCAGAAAGCTCGGCTGGATCACCAGGCTCCGCGCGATCTCCACGCGCCGGCGCTCGCCGCCGGAAAGTACATAGCCTTTGCTGCGGCTTACGCGCTCCAGTCCCAATTGCTCCACCAGGCGCGACATACGCTCGCGCCGCTCGCGGGCGCTGATGGGGAGCGTCTCGAGGATAGCCATCAGGTTCTCCTCCACCGTCAGGCGGCGAAACACCGAAGGCTCCTGCGGAAGATAACTGATACCCCGACGCGCACGCTCGTACATGGGCACGCCGGTGACATCCTTGTCGTCGAGAAGCACCTGCCCCGTGTCCGGGCTGATCAATCCGACGATGATGTAAAACGAGGTGGTCTTGCCGGCGCCGTTCGGCCCCAGCAGCCCCACCACCTCCCCCTGCTCCACCGACACCGACACGTCATCCACCACATGGCGGCCACGGTACGATTTCGAGATTTCGACGGTGTGGAGTTTTCGCACAGAGCGGGCGCCAGCGTCGTGTCCGGCCTTCAGCAAATTAGGCGACAAATGACCACGAACTCCTACCCGATCCGTGTGCATCCGGGGCTGATCGCGCGCTATTTGATGATCTTGCTCACAGCCGGCTGGGTTTCGGTGCCTTCCACGAGAAGCCTATCATTGTTGGCGAACCAGGTCAATTGACGCGGCGCTCGCGTGGTCCCTTTGACCGAATCCTCGAATACCGGCTGACCGCCGCTGAGAACGACGCGCTCGTCGGCGGCGAAGTATTCGGCATGCTCGCTCGCGCTCCGCCGGGAGCGCCCGCGCTCCACCTGCACGATTCGGACCTCGCCTTCGGCCACCGCGCGTTCGAGACTGGAATCGGAATTATCCTTAGCTTCCTTGAGCCACGCATGAATTTCCCTGCCACGGACCTCGAGCGGGCCGCGGCGCATCACCACGCCGCCGTTGTAGTGAGCGACTCTCGACTTTTCCTCGTAGACCAGTCCCGGCGATCGGACTGTAATGAACTGCGCCGGCTTCTTACCCGTACCAGTCGAACGGCGGTCCATGAACTGGCTGAATACGCGGCCGTCGGCCCGCACAACCTGCCGGGTGCGATCGATCTCGATCTTATCGGCCTGAAGGCGGTTGGCGCCCTGCCAGACGACGGCGTCTCCTTCGTAGACGATGCGCCGGTTCTGTTCCGTCGATACCATCCGGGCGCTGGTGGCCTGCATGGGCTCTTCTCGAGAAAGCATGGCGGTGGAAGCGCCTTTGCGATCGGGCACGCGCGTCGAGCTGACGCGTCCGTCGGCGGTGTAGTCGCCGCTCTGCCGGTCGAGCACGATGCGATCGGCGGCGATCGAGCCGGCCGGATCGGAAACGCGAGCAGCTTTCTCCAGGTGCACCAGCCCGCGGGCGGAATCGAGTACCGCTGACTCGGAGGTGGCGCGCCGGTCTCCTTCCTGATAGCGGAAATCGCCCCATTGCGTGAGCCTGGATATTTCGCCGGTGCGTGGATCGAACTCGGCCATCAGATCGCGGCTCGATGTCAGTGAGGGCGGCGCGGGCTTCGATCCGGCCAGCGGCGGGTTTTCAGTTCTTGTCCGGCAGTTTACGGTGCGAAAGGATTCCAGGCGGTTGTCACGCGCGTACTGAATCTTCATGCGCTCCCCTTCCACGACGCGTTTTTGCTGCGACGGATGGCTGGGCACGAACTCGAGCGTTCCGGCGGCATGAGTGTCGATGCGATCCAACTCTTCGCCGCCCGGTCTCATGATCAACTCCAGGACTTCGCTCCGTAGCACTTTCGCCGGGGGCGCAACGCTGCCGCTTCGCGCCGCGGGCGTCGAGTCGAGCCGCGCCGCGCCATTGGCCACGGCGCGCCGCAGCAGGCTGTCATCGGAGGCCGTCTCGAACTCCATGTCCAGGCGGCCCGCCTCCATGGATGTCGTGGACGCGCTGGAGACAGCGGACAATCGCGCCTTGCCCTCTCCGCTGATCTTCTCGACAGCGCCCTTGGCCGCGAACGTCAGGACGAGATTCTCCGCGCCATACGAAACGCGGCGGCCCGGTTGCGCATCGGCGCCGCTCGCCTGCCGTGCTTCCACCAGTCGGATCTCCCCATCCTCCAGCGTGACCACGGCATCCGTGGACTCGAGTGTCATGGCGCCGCGGCGGAGACGCGCGCCGCGCCGTAGGAAGATCTTCGACTCGGATTCGTGATACGTAAGCTCACCGGCTTCGACATCCATGGCCCGCGCGTCCCCATTCGCGCCCCAGCGCAGCTTCACCTGGCTGCGCATGACGAGCGCGCGCGTGGCAGGGTCGTATTCGGCCCCACGCGAGGAACCCTCGCCCCGATCGAATCGGAACGAGGCGGGTTTGTCCGTGGAAGCCTTGCCTGTTTTTTCCTCGAACCGTATGCCGGAGGATCGGATCGTTAGCAGGCGGGCGCGGCCGGGCTGTGCCCCCTCCACCGGGACGCCGAGCGTGATCTCAACGTCGCCCTCGGAGACCAGTGCCCCGGCCGGGCGGTCGAACACCGCACTGGCGCTCTTCACGTGGTCGTATTGCTTGCCGTCCTTGCGAAACAAGCGCAGTTGTACGTGATCGAGCTGGAGCACATCCGGCTCCCGCACGTGGCGCATGTCGCGCGCGCGGACTTCCACAACCGGGCGCTGGTCGACGCTGTAGTTGTAGATCCAGTCTCTGCTCTGGGCCTGGGTATTCAGAGGGAGCGAAACGGGCGGCGGCGGCGCGGCGGCGATCTGCTCGGCCCGCTGGAACCAGTAACGCGATCCCACCGCGCCCACGATGATGAGAATTGCGAGAAGGAACAGACGGCGGATTCGCCGCATGGCGGCTCAGCGCGCCGCGAGCAGGGCGCGCAGGTGCCGGGCGCGCTCCGGAGAACGAAGCTGCCGCAGAGCCTTGGCCTCGATCTGACGGATGCGCTCACGGGTGACGTCGAACTGCTGGCCGATCTCCTCGAGCGTGTGCTCGCGGTCGCAGCCGATGCCGAACCGGAGCCGAATCACTTTCTCCTCCTTGGGCGAGAGGGTCTTGAGGATATTGGCGGTTTCATCACGTACGTTTGTGTCGATGACCGCGTCCACGGGCGAGCCGACCCAGCGGTCCTCGATCAGATCCCCGAGCGCCGATTCGCCGTCGCGGCCGACAGGCGTCTCCAGCGACACAGGGTCGCGGGAGATCGTCTTCAGCTTCTGGACTTTCTCGACCGGAATGTCCATGCGCCGGCTGATCTCGTCGTTGTTCGGCGCGCGTCCCATCTCCTTTTCCAGCTCGCGGGTGGCGCGGAGAAACTTGTTCATACTCTCGTTCATGTGCACCGGGATACGGATGGTCCGCGACTGGTCGGCGATCGCACGCGTTATCGCCTGGCGAATCCACCAGGTGGCATAAGTAGAGAACTTGTAGCCGCGGCGATATTCAAACTTGTCGGCTGCGCGCATCAGGCCGATGTTGCCCTCCTGGATCAGATCGAGGAGGTGCAAACCGCGGTTGACGTATTTCTTGGCCACCGACACAACGAGCCGGAGATTCGCTTCCACCAGATCCTTCTTCGCTCGTTCGGCCTCGATCTCGCCGTGCCGTATCACCGCCAGGCTGTGGCGTAGCTCGGTGAGAGTGGCGCCCGCGGCCAACTCGCGCTTGCGGATCTCGCGGCGCAACTCCCGGACGCGGGCCTGCGCTGTGACCCCGTTGCGTCCCTCGTACTTCCTCAGCTCTCCATCGAGATGAGTCAACTCCTCGGCGACGCGTTCGATCTGGCGCGCAAACTCCTTCCAGCGAATGGCCTGAAACGGAATAACCCGCATTGCCTGCGAAACGCTGACCCGGGCCTTGGCCCATCGGAAGTTCCAGCGCCGTCGCAGCTTCTTGTTATTAGCGGGGATCGACGTATACTTCTCGGCAGCCGAGTGGAGTTTCCTGTTGGCCGCTACAAAGTCCTGGAAGAATTGACGCACCTCGGCACGGCGCTTCGCGTCAGCCGCGCTGCCGTCCTCAATGTCGATACCGAGATCGACCACATTATCCAGCTCTTCCAGTTCCTTCTTGAGCTGGTCCTGAATATCCAGCACCACCATTTGCACTAGCGGGGACCGGCTGATCGCCTTTTGCATGCGCAGCTTGCCACGCTCCATCTTGCGGGCCAGAGAAACTTCACCTTCGCGGGTGAGCAGCGGGACCGCACCCATTTCGCGCAGATACACCCGCACCGGGTCGTCCGTGTAAATGGACTCCTCGACTTGCGGCGTGGCCTGAAAGTCGTCTCCGTCGTGAACTTCTTCCGGGTGGAAGAACTGCGAGTCCTCGTCGAAGGGGAGACTTAGCGGCTCGTGCGTATCTGCAAGAAGGTCTTCAAACTGGTCCACTCAGCATCACCTCCGCTTGGGCGGGAAACTGCAAACAGAAAGAGATACTAGCTTGTTCTCACAACGCACACTGTAGGACGTTCGTCTGACGGTCAAAAGGGTCGCCTGTGGCTTGTTGTTGCGACCCCCCTCAGGGGCGCCACTGAGATTATAGCATCGACCGTTCATTTAGTTAAAGCCTTACTTTGCTTACTTGCGCATCAGAAACGTACCGCAGAATGACAGTCCTCTATTAAAGAGATGCCTACGGTGTGGTTTCGTTTCAATCGACGTCTTGCCGGGGATTCAGGTTCGCTTCTGGCGCACGAGGTTCTGGAGCTCGGAAAGGAATGCCTCCACATCCTGGAAGTCCTTGTAAACAGAGGCAAAGCGGACGTAGGCGACCCTGTCCAGCGAACGAAGGCGCTCCATAACGATTTCACCTATTTCTGTAGTAGCCATTTCTCGATCCGGGCTCTCCGCGATTCGGCTATCGATCTCGTCTACGACTTTTGCCAGCATCGCCATCTTGACGGGGCGCTTGTCACAGGCCCTCATAAGTCCTGTTAATATTTTCTGCCTGTCGAATTTCTCCCGCCGGCCGTCTTTCTTAATGACCATGTAGGGGACTTCGTCGATCCGTTCGTAAGTTGTGAAACGGCGCTCGCAGGCGGCGCACTGCCGTCTCCTGCGGATGGTATCACGCTCCTTGCTCTCGCGGGAATCGAGGACACGATCCTCACCGTGACCACAGAAAGGGCATTTCACGGTCCTGGTTCCGCCTCCAGCGGCTTGATCTCCGTCACCATTCTCTTCACCCTTGTCCAGCCGATACCCTCTCTAAGTGCGAAGAGAGCTCCGAACGGAACAATTACTATAAACATAGTCAACCACAAAACAATCGATACTCCCGCCGCCGGCTCAAGCCCAATCCCGAACAATTCGGTCAGTACAGCTATACTGGCGATTTGCAGGCCACCCCCAAGACCAGGAATTTGAACTATTTGTCCAAACGTGACAAATCCCATAAAAATAGTAACATCGGTGACACGCAAGCCCGACGTCGCGGGCACGGCTCTGAAGATGCAGTAGTAGCTACCCAGAATCAGCAACCATTCTACTGCACTATAGGCGATGATCTGCAAGACATACAAATAGCTGCGGGTCGAGCCGAGTCCCTGAGTGAAGGCCTGGGAGAATCGGGCCGCTTTCACGTGGTAGGTTTCCGGGAGAAACGACAAAGCGTCGGTGAGCCGCGTCGCGAGACTACCTGAGAATACGCGGACGGCCACGAGGAAACCAAGGCAGGTCATGGCAAACACGGCCACAAAATGCCCTCCGACCTCCAACACCGACTTGATCGAGTCACCGACGCTTGCAGCCGACCTGTCCACTTGGCTCAGTGCAAATCCGAATACGAGAAGAGCACACAACAGATCGTAAACCCGCTCCAGCAGCCAGGCCCCCAACTGTGACGAAAAAGGCACCCTTTCACGAGTGGCGATCAAGAAGGGCCGAACCAGTTCACCCGGTCGGCCAAAGACAGTCATCGCTGTAAATCCTATAGCGGTAGCAGAGAGTATGTTCAAGAAGCCTGGATCAGCCTTGACCGGTCGCATAAGCACCTGCCATCGGAGCGCGCGCCCGACATAGGTGCCAAGTGCGAACGCGACTGCAAGTGCGATCCAGCCGGCGTCGACGTGGCGCAGGCTCCTCTGAAAAGCGCCCCAATCGAAGGTCCCCTGTCTGGCGTATAGGAAGGCGCCTCCCCCTATCACGAACACCAGGGTTACCAGAACCCCCACCTGGAGGTGCCAGAGCCGCCGTTTTTGAGCTATAGAAGCCTCTCTGACCGAGTTTGGAGTGGTAGGCCGGCCCCCGGCGGGCTAGAATGTAACTCTACCTGCCAAGGGCGTGATTCGGGCGAACTTCTCATGATAAACCCTCGTTTAACATACTGGAAGGTGAGACCGATAACATCGGCCGGGCAAGTTTCAGCCGGTCGGACCGCCTTCCCGTTTGTTACTCAAAGATCCAATGGCCACGGCGACTGCGAACCTGTTCTTTTCCCCGGCGCACCGGGTAGCAGGCTTCCCGATAGCCGGTCGAGCGCCCGATCGCGGAATGGTTAGGTCGTTGGATCCTGACTCCCAGGTTGTTGACAAGTGTTTGAAGGGCGACGAAAGCGCCTGGGAGGCCTTGGTCAAGTCACACACTCGGCGGGTTTTTTCGATCTGCTACCGGTTCACGGGCAGCGATGCGGAAGCGCAGGATATTACCCAGGATGTCTTCCTGCGGATCTTTCAGAATCTGAAGAGCTTCCGATCAGGGCAAGGGTCTTTTGTCGTATGGATGACGCGGCTGACGCGCAACCTGCTGATCGATCATTATCGGCGGAGCAAGTCGCAGCGTGCGACCGAGTCGATCGACGACCACCTGCCGGTACTCGAAGAACGTTCTTCGGCTGAGTCGCGGACGGAAGGAATGGTCGCCGGTCGCGAAGCCGGCGAAGTGTTGCAGGCGGCGCTCCAGAAGCTGTCACCCGAGCTGCGCGAGGCCGTGGTCCTGCGCGATCTCGAGGAATTGGAGTATCGTGAGATCGCGCAGGTATTGAACGTGCCGGAGGGCACGGTGAAGTCGAGATTGAATAGGGGGCGGGCGGAGCTGGCTCGCATCTTGAGGAGGAATAAGATCGTCGTGTAGAGGAAACCGGCGTGCTTCCGGGCGCGCCTTTACGATCAGATGTTGCCATGAACTGCGCGGAACTCGAAACTCTGCTTTGCGACTACGTGGACGGGGCGCTTGCCGCCCCCGGGAAGTCCGCTCAGCGCGCGATCGTGGAAAGCCACCTGGAAACCTGCGGTTCCTGCCGCGAGTTGACCGCCGACGCCCGCGCAGGCGCGTCCTTCCTTTTGCGCGCGGCGCAGATCGATCCTCCCGAAGAGCTGATCACGCGGCTCCTGTTCCATGCACCTTCGACGAGCGCGCCGGCCCAGTCGGGACGCCGCGGTTTCCGCGGCTGGCTGAGCGCCTGGCTCGGACCCGTCCTGCAACCTCGATTCGCCATGGGAATGGCGATGACGATTCTGTCCTTCTCGATGCTTGGCAAGTTCGCGAATCTGCCGCAGAGGCAGTTGACACCGGCGGATCTGCACCCGGTGAAGGTATGGTCTGCGGTGGAAGACCGGATGGCCCGGACCTGGGACCGCGCGGTGAAGTACTACGAGAACCTGCGGCTCGTCTACGAAATTCAGTCACGGTTGAAAGAATGGTCGGAACAGGACGAGAACGAGCGCCGCACGCAGCCGCCGCCATCCCCGAGCGGCGCCCGGCCGGCGTCCCCGAATCCTCCCCTGGAAGGAGAACGGTAGTCATCATGAACCCATCGGATCCATCGCCAAGCCAGATCATCGCGTACTGTCGAAATTGCGGCAAGGCGCTGACGGCGGAAACACAACGCGTCGTCGCCCAGACGGTCTATTGCGCGGAGCACGCGCCCGCGGCGCCCGGCCCCGCTGCTCCACCCCTCCCGGGGACCTGGACGCCGGCGCCGGCCGGCGACTCGAGCGTTTCGCCGGGCCTGGCGTTCCTGCTCGGACTCATCCCCGGCGTCGGCGCCATTTACAACGGCCAGTACGCCAAGGGTCTGGTCCACATGATCGTGTTCGGGATGATGATCAGCATTCTCGATTCCGATGCCGCCAATGGGTTCCGGCCGCTGTTCGGCATGCTGGCTCCGGGATGGGTTATGTACATGGCCTTTGAGGCGTATCACACGGCCAAGAAGCGAATGCGCGGCGAGCCCGTGGAGGAGTTCTCCAGTCTGGTGCCGTTGCGCAACAGCGCCAGCTTCCCGGTAATACCGATCCTGCTGATCACGTTCGGCGTGATTTTCCTTTTGCATAACCTGGAAGTCCTGCGACTCTATCAGATTCTTCGCTATTGGCCCGTTTTCCTGATCGCGCTCGGGGTATACATGCTGTACGTCCGGCTGACCGGAGAAGCGCCTTCCAACGGGGTCCATCGGGAGGCGACTCATGAACAATAGCCCTACGATCATCACCGCGATTCGCGGGCCGGTGATGCTCATGACGCTCGGCGGGGTAATGGCCATGGACCATTTCGGACAGCTCGGATTCTGGAAAACCTGGCCCGTACTGCTGATCGTGCTCGGCCTGTTCAAACTTCTGGAACGAGTGTTCTCCTCGCCCACTGCTCCGGTGAGCGAAAGGTAAGTCATGCGTCGAGGCTCTCTTATCGGTCCACTTCTGCTGATCGTCATCGGCGCGCTGTTCCTGGCGAGCAACGTTCGGCCCGATCTGCCGATCCTGCGCCTGGTCGCCGAGTACTGGCCGTTTCTGCTCATCGGATGGGGCGCTGTGCGCCTCCTCGAAATCCTCTACATCTGGGTGCGCGGCCGTCCGCTGCCGGCCAGCGGCGTCAGCGGCGGGGAATGGGTCCTGATCGTCTTCGTAACCGTGGTGGGCTCCAGTCTGTATGCCGGATACAAGTTCCGCAACAACTGGCCTAATGTGCGCATCAATTCGCGGGCGATGGAGGAGTTCTTCGGCGAGACATACGAATTCCCGCTGATGGCTTCCTGGAAGGCAGGCAAGGCTCCGAAGATCGTTGTGGAAAACCACCGGGGCAACACCCGAATTCTGGCCGCCGACGGAGAAGAGATAAAGATCACCGGCCGATCCATGATCCGTGCCTTCGATCAGGGGCAGGCCGACAAGACGAACAAAGAATGCGCGCTGGAGATCCTGCCGCAGGGTGACAAGATCCTCATCCGCACCAATCAGGAACGCGCCAGCTCCGACATGCGCGTCAGCGCAGACCTGGAGATTTCCGTGCCCCGCGGCGCCAGCATCGAGGCGCGCGGGCGCTCAGGCGATTTCGATATCACCGATCTCGCCGGTGACGTCGAGATCAACAGCGATAGCGCCAGCCTCCGGTTGCAGAACATCGGCGGCGCCGTGCGCTGCGATCTGCGCCGCAGCGATGTCGTGCGGGCCGTGAACGTGAAAGGCGGCATCGAGCTGAAAGGCCGCGGCGAGGATGTGGAGTTCGAGAACGTCGGAGGCGAAGTGGTCTTGAACTTCCCCTATACCGGGGAGATGGTTTTCCGAAAGATGGCCAAGCCCGTCAAAGTCACCACCAACCTGACCGACCTGCGCGTGGAGGGGCTTCCCGGATATATCCGGATGACACGCGGCGAATTCACCGGCAATGAAGTGACCGGCCCCGTGCGTCTGGTCACCAAATCGACGGACGTGCATTTGAGCGACTTCACGCAATCGCTAGAGCTGAACGTCGATCGCGGCGACATCGAGCTGCGGCCAGCCGCGAAGCCGCTGCCTCGCATCGATGTGCGGGCCGGATCGGGCAATATTGAGATCTCGTTGCCGGAGAGCGAAAAGTTTCAACTCACAGCTCGCACCCGCCGGGGCGATCTGCGGAACGATTTTGGTCCCGCACTGAGCGTGGAAGAGGAAGGCCGCGGCGGCGTCGCCACCCTGGCTCTCGCGCGCACCGCCTGGCGCGCCCACCACCACGTCGGCCGCGCACACCAGCGCCCGCCGGCCGGCGCTGGCGACGTCGGCGCCGAGCAGCAGCGCCGCGAGACCCATCCGCGAGCTCGAGCCGAGCTCGGCCGAGCGCACGCCGGCGGGCAGGTCGAGCGCCGCCTGCAGCGTCGCGGCGTTGAGCTTCTCCGCGTAGGGCGGACTCGTCGTTGCGAAGAGCAGCGCCTCGACGGGCGCGCCGCCGCGCACGGCGTCGCGCGCCGCCTCGAC
>Ga0187893_10014911_pt1 | contig 10503 bp, 9 predicted proteins | sample MA1701074metaG_FD_139574 | JGI IMG/M metagenome (GOLD analysis project Ga0187893, IMG submission 139574) | White microbial mat communities from a basaltic lava cave in the Kipuka Kanohina Cave System on the Island of Hawaii, USA - MA170107-4 metaG ...
ACGTCACGCTGGTCGACGATCGCGGCGGTCGGCTCATGGGGGAGGCCGGGCCGATCCGGCTCTCCGGGTCCCTCGCGACCTGCCAGGTCGAGCGCCACGGCGTCGTGAAGAGGGAGGGAGCCGAGATCGGCCGGCTGCGCGTCGTCGCCTTCGTCGATCCCCACGCGCTCGAGGCCCTGCCGGGCGGTCGCTTCCGCTCCGTCGAGGGCGCCGACGTGGTGACGGCGCCGGCCACGCAGATCGTCCAGAGCGCGCGCGAGCAGGCGAACACCGACGCCGTGCGCGAGCTGGTCGAGCTGATCATGATCCAGCGCCAGTACGAAGCGGCCCAGCGCGCGCTCACCGTCGAGAGCGAGCTGCGCCAGCGTCTCAACCAGTCCTCGAGCTGACCGGGAGGGAGGAGCCCCGCCGATGATGAAGGGCCTGTACACCGCCGCGAGCGGCATGAAGGTGCAGCAGATCAACGTGGACGTGATCGCGAACAACCTCGCGAACGTCAACACGGCCGGCTACAAGCGCACCCAGGCCGACTTCCAGGACCTGCTCTACGTCGTCCTGCGCGAGCCCGGAGCGCAGACGCAGACCGGCTTCGCCACGCCGTCGGGCGTGCAGATCGGCTCGGGCGCCGAGCTCGTCTCCACCACCAAGGTGTTCAGCCCCGGCGTGCTCGAGCAGACCGAGCGCGCGCTCGACCTCGCGATCCTGGGCGACGGCTTCTTCGAGGTCGATCTCCCGAGCGGCCAGAAGGGCTACACGCGCGACGGCGGGCTGCGCCTCGACGCCAACGGACAGCTCGTGACCGCGCAGGGCTTCAAGATCTCCCCCGCCATCACGATCGACACCACCGCCGACAAGCAGATCTCGGTGGCGCCCGACGGGACCGTGAGCGTGCGCGACCCGGTCGCCGACACCACCTCGATCGTCGGCACCCTGCAGGTCGCGCGCTTCCCCAATGCCGCGGGCCTGCGCTCCGGCGGCGGCAACCTGCTGTTCGAGACCGCCTCCTCGGGCGCGGCCACGATCTCGCAGCCGGGCCAGAACGGCAGCGGGACGATCGGCCAGAACCTGCTCGAGCGCTCCAACGTGAACGTGGTGAACGAGCTGGTGAGCCTGATCACCGCGCAGCGCGCCTACGAGGTGAACTCGCGCGCGATCCGCGTGGGCGACGAGATGCTCGCCGACGCCTCCAACCTGGTCCGCTGAGCCGGGGAGACGCGCGCGATGCACGCGATGCTCGTCGCACTCGCCCTCGCGGCGCTCCCGGCGCAGCAGGAGGCGCCCCCGGCCGAGCCGGCGGCGCCGCCAGCCCCGGTTGCGCCGCCCGCGCCGGCCCCCGACCAGCTCCTGGTCGTGCTCAAGCCGCGCGTGGTCGTGCACCAGACTCCCGTCCGGCTCGGCAGCGTCGCCGACCTGCTCGGCCCGGCCGCGCAGGTCGCGCGCTTCGCCCGGCTCGAGCTCTGTGCCGCGCCGGTGACAGGGAAACCGCGCCTGGTGACGCCCGCCGGCGTGCGGCTCGCCGCCCGCCTCGCCGGACTCGAGCTCGAGAAGGAGCGCGTGGTGGGCGCGCCGCAGGTGGAGATCGTCGCGCACTGGGAGGAGCTCGCCTCCGATCAGCTCCTGGCCGCGGCGCAGCAGTGGATCGTGGCGCGCAGCGAGGAGCTCGGCGACCGCGTGCTCCTCGAGCCCGCCGTGCGGCCCGACGCGATCGGGCTCCTGCGCGGAGGCGGCGCGCCGACGTTCGAGTTCGCGTTCGTGGGGAAGCCGCGCAGCGGCGGCCCGGCGCAGGTGAAGCTGAGCGTGTTCCAGGACGGCGCCCTGCTCGGCGAGCGGGTCGCGACCTTCCAGGTGCGGCGGTTCGGGCGCCAGCTCCGGCTGCTCACCAACGTGAGGCGCGGCGAGACGATCGCGCCGTCGCAGGTGGTCGTGATCGACGGCGAGTGGACCAACGTGAACGGCACGGCGGTGCTGGAGGCGGCCGCGCTCGCGGGAACGGTGGCCACCCGCGACCTCGCGGCGGGCACCGTGCTGGTGCGGGAGGCGTTCGAGCTGCCCCTGCTCGTGGACCGGGGCGGCACGGTGCGCGTCGTCCTGCGCGACGGCGCGCTCGAGATCGTGGCCACCGGCGTGGCGCAGCGCGCCGGCCGCCGCGGCGAGACGATCCCGGTCATGAACCCGGGCACGCAGAAGCTGATGCAGGTGCAACTGGTGGACAAGCGCCCGGGCGGGGACGTGGTGGCGCTGCTGCGCTGAAGCGCCGCCCGCGAGAACGTCGATCCAGGACGGGGAGGGAGGGGCAGCCGATGGACCGGATCGGGCAGTCGGGTGGAGTGCGCGCCGCCGCGGCGGCGCTGCTTTGGGTCGCGCTCGCGGCGCCGGCGCCGGCGCAGTCGTCGAGCTCGCTCTGGGGTCGCTCGGGCGCCAGCTCCCGCGGCGCCATCGCCGACCACACCGCGCTCGAGGTGGGCGACATCCTCACCGTGATCGTGAGCGAGGGGCAGATCGTCCAGGACGACGGCAAGCTCGAGACCACCAAGAGCTCCGACCTCGACTCGGCGCTCGAGGTGTTCGACATCAAGACGAACACGTTCAACACGCTTCCGGCGCTCAAGTACTCCAGCGAGCGCACGGTCGACGGCCAGAGCAAGTACTCGCAGAAAGGGAAGTTCGAGACCCGGCTCTCCGCCGTGGTGCTCGACGTGAAGCCCAACGGGTCGCTGCTGATCGAGGGCCGCCGCACGATCCACCTCGACGGCGACGTGAAGGAGATGCGGGTGCGCGGCCTCGTGCGCCCGGTCGACGTGCGGGCCGACAACAGCGTCTCCTCGGACCGGATCGCCGACGCCGACGTCCTCTACGACACCGACGGCAGCCGCAGCCGGGTGGTCGAGAAGAACTGGTTCGAGGACCTGCTCGACCTGATCTGGCCGTTCTGAGCCGGGGCTGACCCGGGCTTCCGGAAGGGGAGGAGAAGGGACCGATGGTCGCACGGATCGCAGCGCTCGCGCTGGCCCTCGCGCAGGACGCGCCGCCGCCGGGCAGGACCCCCGACACCGTGATCGTCCCGATCACCCCGTCGGGGCCGACGCTGATCGCGCCGGGCGTCGAGCTGACCCCGTCGACCGCGAGATCGGTGACGAACTCGATCCCGACCGCGCCGGCCGCGGCCCCCGAGGCGGCGCCGGAGCACGACGTGCGCGTGCGCATCCTCGATCTGGTGGAGATCGACGGCGTGCGGGTCAACCAGCTGCAGGGGCTCGGGTTGGTGACCGGCCTCAACGCCACGGGCGACAAGGGCAACGCCGCGCGCCAGGCGCTCAGCAACTTCATCAAGCGCAACCAGATGAACGTGGACGCCACCGACGTCGACGTCGGCAACGTGGCGCTCGTGACGGTCACCTGCAAGCTGCCCCCGTTCGCGAAGTCGGGCACCACCGTCGACGTCTCGGTGCAGTCGGTGAACGGCGCCTCGTCGCTGTTCGGCGGGACGCTGCTGCAGACTCCGCTCCACGGCGCCGACGGCGCGGTCTACGTGGTGGCGCAGGGTCCGGTGCCGGTGGGCGGCATCGCGGCCGCCGGCAGGGCCGCCTCGCTCACGGTCAACCATCCCACGGTCGGGCGCATCAGCGGCGGCGGCATCGTCGAGCGCGAGGTGCCGATGAGCCTGCTCAGCCCCGACGGCGCCATGCACCTCCACCTGCGCTCGCCGAGCTACGTGACGGCGACGCGGGTGGCCGCCGAGATCGGGCGGGCGTTCCGCCTGCCCACCCGCGCGCTCGACGCCGCGACCATCCGCATCCTGCTGCCCTCCGACCAGCGCGAGAACGCGGTCGGCTTCGTGGCCGCGCTCGGCGAGCACTCGATCACCCCGGGCGACGAGGCGGTCGTCGTCGTCAACGAGCGCACCGGCACCGTCGTGGCGGGCGCGCAGGTGCGCATCTCCACGGTGGCCGTCACCCACGGCAACCTCACCATCTCGATCGCCGAGTCGGAGCAGATCTCCCAGCCGCTGCCCTTCTCCGACGGGACCACGGCGGCGGTCGACCGCACCGACGTCTCGGCGCAGTTCGACCAGCGCGGCCTGCAGGTCGTGCCGGGCGGGACGAGCGTGGCCCAGCTCGCCTCCTCGCTCAACCGGATGGGGGTCTCGCCGCGCGACCTCGTGGCGATCTTCCAGGCGCTCGCCGAGGCGGGCGCCCTGCACGCGCGGCTGGAGATCCTGTGATGGAAGGCGCCGGCGGGATCGAGGCGCGCACGCTCGAGCTGCGACGCGGCGAGGCGGCGCCGGAGCGGCTCGCGAAGCTCGAGGAGCTCGCGGCCGGCTTCGAGTCGCTCTTCACCGGCACGCTGCTGGCCGAGCTGCTCAAGCCGCTGCAGGGACCGGGGATCGCCGGCGACGGGCCGGGCGCGTCGGTCGTGCAGGGGCTGATCGAGACCCATCTCGCCGAGCACGTGGCGAAGTCGGGCGGATTCGGCCTGGGCCGCATGGTGGTGCAGACGCTCTCGCCGCTGCTCGCCGCGCAGAAGCTGACGCCGCAGGAGCTCGAGTCGCAGCTGCGCGCGGCGCGCGGCGCCCTGGTCCCCGCGGCGCCCGCGCCGCTCCGAGGATTCGAGGAGGACGCACGATGATGACGCTGATCGAGGCGCTGGAGCGCAACGTCGAGGCCGAGATCGAGGTGCAGACCGGGATCCAGGAGCTGCTCGACCGGCAGCTCGATCTCCTGGTGCGGGGGCGGAGCGCGGAGCTCGCCCCCCTGCTCGCCCGCGCCGAGGCGGAGCTCGAGCGCAGCCGCGCGCTCGAGCGCGACCGCTCCGCGCTCGTGGCCCGGCTCGGCGCCCGGCTCGGCGTGAAGTCGACCGAGGTGTCGCTCCGCCTCCTCGAGGAGCGGGCCGGCGCCGAGGCGTCGAAGCTGGCCGACCGCGGCGCGGAGCTCAAGGCGAGGATCGAGCGCATCCGGTCGCGCAACCGCGAGGTCGCGCTGCTGCTGCGGCAGTCGGTCCTCTTCATCGACGATCTCGTGCGGGCGGTAACCGGCGCGACCGCGCGGGCGCCGACCTACACGCGCGCGGGGACGATGCAGCCTCCCGCCGCCGGGACCCTCGCGGCCGAGGCGTGACGATGCTGGGCTTCACGATCGGGCTGCGGACCCTGCGCGCCGCGCAGCAGTCGATGGACCTGGTCGGCCAGAACGTGGCCAACGCGTCCACGCCGGGGTACGCGCGGAGGCTCGCCCAGCTCGTCACCACCGATCCGCAGCGGCTGGCTCGCTTCGGCTTCGGGACCGGCGTCGCGGTCGCCGATCTCCTGCGCGTCCACGACGGGCTGCTCGAGGGCCGGCTGCGGGAGCAGCGCCACGTATTGGGCCGCCTCGACGCGGCCGGAGGGCTGCTCCGCCAGATCGAGGGCTCGTTCCGCGAGCCGGGCGATCGCGGCATCGCCGCCCAGCTCGACGGCTTCTTCAACGCGCTCTCGGAGCTCACCGGCCTCCCCGACGATTCCTCCTTCCGCTCCGGTCTCGTGCAGGCGGGAACGGAGCTCGGCGCCAGCTTCCGCGAGCTCTCGGCGGCGATCGCCGCCGCCGGGGAGCAGGCGCAGCGCGGCGCCGCCGGCGCGGTCGACGCCGTGAACTCGCTGCTCGCCGACCTCGCCGCGGTGAACCGGCACGCGCTCGAAGCGCGCCAAGCCGGCGCGGCGCCCGCCGACCTGGCCGACCAGCGCGACCGGCTGCTGCAGGAGCTGGCGCAGTGGGTCGACGCGCAGGTGATCGAGCGGCCGGGCGGCACGATCGACGTCCTCGTGGACGGCCTGCTCGTGGTCTCCGGCGACCGCGCGCGTCCGCTGCAGGCGCGCAGCGCGGCCGGCGGCGCCGTCACCCTCCACTCCGCGGACGGACGCCAGGAGGTCGCCGCGGGCAGCGGCCGCCTGCGCGGGTATCTCGACCTCGCGCGGCTCACGGTCCCGCAGCGACTGGCAGAGCTCGATCGGACGGCGCGCGCGCTCATCCTCGAGGTGAACCGCGTCCACACCACCGGAGTGGGCGCCCTGGGGCCGTACGCGCAGCTCACCTCCGGCGTCGGCGTGCCGGCCGGCCGTCGCGGCGACGCGCTCGCGACGCTCGACCTCCCCTTCCCGATCCAGGCGGGGCGGCTGGCGGTGAATGTGGTCGAGACCGCCACCGGGGCCGTGACGCAGCACTTCGTCGCCGTCGACCCGGCGCGCATGTCGCTGGACGACCTTGCGGCGGCGCTCGACGCGCTGCCCCGCCTCGCCGCGACCGTCGATCCTGCGGGGCGGCTCCGCGTCGTCGCCGAGTCGGGCTTCGGCTTCGACTTCAGCTCGCGCCTCGACGTCGACCCCGACGACGCCGGGTCGTTCGGCTCCGACCGCGCCACGCTCACGTCGGGCGCCGGCCCCTTCGCGCTCGTCGACGGCGACACGCTCACGCTGAGCGTGAACGGCGCCGCCCCGCAGACGGTCACCTTCGACGCCGTCGACTTCGCCGACATCGGGCGGGCCACGGCCGCGGAGGTGGCCGCCGTCATCGAGGCGCAGCTCTCCGGCGTCTCGGCCTCGGCGCAGGACGGACGGCTCGTGGTGCGCAGCGACGCGGCGGGCGCCGGCACCCAGCTCCAGGTCGTCGCCGCCTCGAATCCGGTCCTGTTCGCCGCCGGCGCGAGCGACGCCGGCTCGGGAGCGGCGGTCGCGGTGCGCCTCGACGGTGCGCCCACGGCGGGACACTCGGGCCGCTTCACCGTCCGCGCGCTGGGGGACGGCGTGATCGGGCTGACCCCGGGGCTGCGCATCGAGCTGCTCGACGGGAGCGGCGCGAGCCTCGGGACCTTCGACGCGGGCGCCGGCTACACGCCCGGCGATCCGATCCAGCTCGTCCCCGGCGTGACGCTCACGCTCACGGCGGGATCGGTGCAGCAGAGCGCCGGCGACGTCTTCGAGTTCGACCTGGTGGGCGACGCCGACACCGCCGACGCGCTGGTGGCGCTCGAGCTGGGCGCCTTCTTCACCGGCCGCTCGGCCGCCGACCTCGCGCTGGCGCCGACGGTGGCCGCCGACCCTCGGCGAATCGCCGGCTCGCGCACCGGACGGCCCAACGACGGCTCCGGCTTCCGCGCGCTGCGCGAGCTCGCCGACGCCGCCCTCGCCGATCTCGACGGCCGCACGATCGGGCGCACCTACGCCGATCTCGTGGCGAGCGCCGGCTTCGACGTGCGCGGGAACGAGAGCGCCGCCTCCTCGCAGGGGCTGCTGCTGGCAGCGCTCGAGGCGCGGCGCGAGGAGATCTCGGGGGTCAACACCGACGAGGAGATGCTGAAGCTCCTCGAGTACCAGCACCTCTACCAGGCCGCCGGCCGCTACCTGCAGTCGGTGAGCCGGATGACCGACGAGCTGTTCCAGATCCTGTGAGCCCCGCGATGCGCGTCACCCAGTCGCTCCTGCTTCGCAACCAGTCGGCCTCGATCTCGGCGGCCTACGGCCGCCTCTTCGAGGTGCAGGCGCAGCTCTCGAGCGGGCGGCGCCTCCTCGCGCCGTCGGACGATCCGGCCGCGGTGCGGCCCGCGCTCGACGCGCGCACCGGGCGCAGCCGGCTGGCGCAGACGCGGCGCAGCGCCGATCTCGCGGCCGGCGAGCTCGGCAGCTCCGACGGCGCGCTGCGCAACATGTCGGAGCTGATCGCGCGCGCGAGAGAGATCGCGGTGGAGGGGGCGAACGGGACGCTCGCCCAGTCCGACCGCGACGGCATCGCCATCGAGGTGGACGGGCTGCTCGCGCAACTGGTGCAGCTGGCCAACACGCGCTCGGCGTCGGGCCACCTCTTCGCGGGCGGCAGGAAGGGCGCCGCGCCGTTCGAGACGGTCTCGACCGCGCAGGGGACGGTGGTGCTCTACCGCGGCGACGGGGGCGCGACCACGCTCGCGCTCTCCGACTCGCTCTCGATCGACCTCGACCTGCCGGGCGCGCAGGTCTTCGGGATCGGCGCGCGCGGCGCCACGCAGTACTCCGGGGTCACCGGCGCCGCCCCCGGCGGCGGCAACGACAGCGCGCGCGGCACCGCCCGCCTCGCCGTCGCTCACACCCGCACCGTCCTGGGCGACGGCGCGCTCGGCGGCACCGGGGACTCGGTGTCGGGGCTGCGCGCGGGCGCGAGCTCGGCCGCCGGCGACACCGTGCTCGGCGCCGCCGGCGCGTGGACGCTCACGCTGGTGGACACGAGCGGCACGGGCAGCGCCGGCACGGTCTCGCTCAACGGCGGACCGGCGGTCGCGTGGACCTCGGCCGATCTCGATCTCGCCGTCACCGCGCCCGGCGGCGAGGTCGTCCACCTCGACCTCTCCGGCGTCGCGGCCGGATTCGCCGGCGTCGTCGGCGCGGCGGGCGAGGGCACCCTCTCCCTCGACGGCGGACTCACCGCCACGGCGATCGACTTCACGAGCGCCAACCAGATCGTGACCGACTCGCGGACCGGAGGCAGCGTCTTCGTGGACGGCCGCGGGATCGTGCGCGCCGGCGGGGAGGTCCTGCGCTTCCCCGGAACCTACGACCTCTTCGCCGCGCTGGTGGAGCTGCGCGAATCGCTGCGCAACGCCGACGGCGAGGCGCAGGACGTGCAGCTCGCCCGCGTGCGCGAGACGATCGGAGAGCTGGCGCGCGGACAGGACCTGCTGCTCGGGGCGCTGGCGACGGTGGGGGCGCGCTCGCGCCTCGTGGAGACGACGCGCGCGCGCGCCGACGAGCTCGACCTCCTGCTCGCGGCCCGCCAGTCGAGCCTCGAGGACGCCGACTTCGCCGCCGGCACGCTCGAGCTGTCGCAGGCGCAGCTCGCCCTGCAGGCCGGCATCGCGCTGAGCGCCCGGATCGCGGAGCTGCCGAGCCTCGTCACGCTGCTCTGATCGAGCGGCGCCCTCGACGGCGGGCGACCCCGCGCTTGTCGCCGCTTCCTCCCCGCGGTATCGGATACGCCCTTCATGCGCGTCGCCGACCGCGAACCGGCGGGTGCGAGCCCGTCTCCGCCGAATCCCGACGACGCGCCGTCTCCGTCCACCATCCGGCGCGTGATCCTCGCGTCGAGCCTGGGCACGCTCTTCGAGTGGTACGACTTCTACCTCTACGGGTCGCTCGCGGTCTTCTTCGGCGAGCTCTTCTTTCCGCCGGGCAACGAGCGGGCGGCGCTGCTGGCGAGCCTCGCGACGTTCGGGGCGGGGTTCGGGGTGCGTCCTCTCGGGGCGCTGGTGTTCGGGCGCATCGGCGACCGGATCGGGCGCAAGTACACCTTCCTGGTCACCATCGTCACGATGGGGGTGTCGACCGCCCTGATCGGGTTCCTGCCCACCTACGCCACGATCGGGCTGTGGGCGCCGCTGATCCTGGTCACGCTGCGGCTGGTGCAGGGGCTGGCGCTGGGAGGCGAGTACGGCGGCGCGGCCACCTACGTCGCCGAGCACGTCCCGGACGGACGGCGCGGCTACTGCACGAGCTGGATCCAGACCACGGCCACGCTCGGATTCTTCGTCTCGCTGGCGGTGATCGGCGCCGCGCGCAGCTGGTTCGGCGCCGAGGACTTCAAGGCGTACGGCTGGCGCGCGCCCTTCCTGGTCTCGTTCGTGCTGCTCGGGGTCTCGCTCTACGTGCGCCTCCGGATGCGCGAGTCGCCGCTCTTCGCGAAGCTGAAGTCCGAGGGGCGCGTGATCCGCAACCCCCTCAAGGAGAGCTTCGGAAACCCGACCAACCTCAAGTACGTGCTGCTCGCGCTGTTCGGCGCCACCGCCGGGCAGGGGGTGGTCTGGTACACGGGGCAGTTCTACGCGCTCACGTTCCTGCAGAAGCCGCTCAACCTCGACTGGCGGCTGGCCTACACGATCATCGCCGTGGCGCTCGCCCTGGGGACGCCGCTCTTCGTGGTGTTCGGGCGGCTCTCCGACCGGATCGGGCGCAAGCGGGTCATGCTCACCGGCACCGCGCTCGCCGCGCTCTCCTACGTGCCCATCTACCACGGGATCACGCTGCTCGCGAACCCCACGCTGGCGCCGAAGGTCGACTCGCTGCCCCTCGCGAACGTCGCCGGCATCGTCGGGCTGGTCACGCTGCAGATGGTCTGGGTGACCATGGTCTACGGGCCGATCGCCGCCTTCCTGGTCGAGCTCTTCCCGACGTCGATCCGCTACACGTCGATGTCGCTGCCCTACCACCTGGGCAACGGCTGGTTCGGCGGATTCCTGCCGCTCATCGCCCCCGCGATCACGACCTCCGCATGGGCGAACGAGTGGCTGGGCGCGGGCGCGCTCTACGCCGGCCTCGCCTACCCGATCGCCGTCTGCGTGATGACCGTGGTGATCGGAGGCCGGTACCTCCGCGAGACGAAGGACCACCGCATCGACACGCCGTTCCGCTGACGCCCGCCCGCTCGGGGCGCGGGGCGCGGACGGGTCAGGACGGCGCTCCCCGCCCGGGGGCGTCGAGCGTCTCGACCACGCGCGCGCCGAGCCGGCCGTCGA
>Ga0187893_10014912_pt1 | contig 10502 bp, 8 predicted proteins | sample MA1701074metaG_FD_139574 | JGI IMG/M metagenome (GOLD analysis project Ga0187893, IMG submission 139574) | White microbial mat communities from a basaltic lava cave in the Kipuka Kanohina Cave System on the Island of Hawaii, USA - MA170107-4 metaG ...
CACTTTGACGGCGACCGCGCCGCGGTGCGCGCGCAGTCGATCATCGCGGCATTGGAAGAAACCAACGCCTTGCTGCGGCACCGGCGCGATGTTTAATCCTTTTGGGGACAGACCGCGAAGCGCTCTGTCCCCAACCATGTCTAACTCTCTAGCAAGCGTCGTGAAGGCTAGTCCACCCGTCGTAACCCGCCCCTGGATGCTCGCATGTTCAAGCGACTGCGGAAGCCCCGCACGGCGTGCGACGATGCCTTTGTGTTCCCGTCATGCATCCGCCAGCAAATCTAGCTCGTGTAGCGCACATGGCCATCTCACCGTCCACTCCGCGGCTGCGTCTCGGCCTGGTGTTTTTCAGCGACGCGGACACGGCGCTCGCGCACGATCTGGTCGACGAACTTGCGACCGACCTGCTGCCATGGCATGTCGTTGAACGCGGACCGCTCGATGCGCTGTTGATGTCGCGCGGGGCCCGGGGCGCTGACGATGAAAACCTGGCGGTGCTGCGCCTGTCGGCGGATGCGGACGCACAGGCGCGCAAGCTCTATGGCGATTCGATGCCACCGATCGCGTTGCGCAAGCCGCTGCGGCCCGACCACCTGAAGCTCGTTCTCGAAATGGCCGCCGCGAGCCTGATTCCCGAGCACGTGGCGCGCCTGTCTCCCCACACGCGTCCCCGGGTCAGGAAGATCGGCTCCATGATCTCTGGCGTCTAGTCGCACCTAGCAGCCGGCGCCGCACCGGGGCACTCCGGTACCCTTTCGCTCCTGCTGGCTTTCGGAGCGAGCCGATGCCCATCGAAGTGCTATTCCTGCTCGGGCTCATTCTGTTAAACGGTCTGTTCGCGATGTCGGAAATCGCGCTCGTCACCGCGCGCAAGGCGCGCCTGCAGGTGCTGGTGGATCAGGGCGATCGCGGCGCCGAGATGGCGATGGAGCTGAATGAGGAGCCCACGCGGTTTCTGTCGACGATCCAGGTCGGAATCACGTCGATCGGCATTCTGTCTGGCATCGTCGGCGAAGCGGCGTTTGCCGCGCCCTTGACCACATGGCTGATTGGCCTGGGCGTCGATGACAGGATGGCTAATGTCGGCGCCACCGGCTTTGTCGTCATCATCGTCACCTACTTCGCGATCGTGCTCGGCGAACTCGTTCCCAAGCGGCTCGGCCAGATGGCGGCCGAATCGATCGCACGCAGGATTGCATTGCCGATTCGCGGACTCACCGCCGCCACGAAGCCGTTCGTGCGTTTGCTCGTATGGTCGACCGAACTCGTGCTGCGCCTGTTCGGTACCCGGGACAATTCGTCGCAGGCGGTGACGGAAGAAGAAATCCATGCGCTGATCGAAGAAGGCTCGGAGTCGGGCGTCATCGACGCGCAGGAGCGCACGATGGTGCGCAACGTGTTCCGTCTCGACGACCGGCAGATCGCTTCGCTGATGACCCCGCGCAATGACATCGTCTACCTGGACCAGGAAGATGCGCCGGAAGAAAACCTCAAGAAGGTGGTCGATTCCGAGCACTCGCGTTTTCCCGTCGTGCGCGGGGGCCTGCGCGAAGTGGCGGGCGTGATTGGCGCCCGCCAGTTGCTGCAACAGCTGGCGCGCGGCGAGAAGCCGAACTTCGCCGCGACCTTGCAGCCGCCGGTCTACGTACCGGAATCGCTGACCGGCATGGAACTGCTGGCGAACTTTCGCTCGACCTCGGCACACATGGCGGTCGTCGTCGACGAATACGGAGAGATTCAGGGACTGGTGACGCCGCATGATCTGCTGGAAGCAATCGCAGGGGAGTTCAAGACGCCGAGCGTGGACGACGCCTGGGCCATCCAGCGTCACGACGGCTCCTGGCTGCTTGACGGCTTGATCCCTGTACCTGAATTGAAAGACCGGTTGAACGTTGCGACCGTTCCCGAAGAAGAACTTGGCCGCTACAACACGCTGTCGGGAATGGTGATGCTTCTCCTCGGGCGCATTCCGCGTACGGGGGAGTATGTCGACTGGGCCAACTGGCGTTTCGAGATCGTCGACATGGACGGGCGCCGCATCGACAAGGTGCTGGCCGCGGCGCTGCCTAAGCCGCCGGACGATAGTGGCCTGTAACAGCCAATTCGCGAGTGCCTTGCGCGCCGGCGCGGCCGATTGCTTTGTCCCTCGCCTTGCGCGTATGCGTCGGCTACGCGACGCGGCTCGCTTCGCGCACTCGGCCCGCGCAGGCACGCCTTTCCCTCACGAATCGACTGTTACAGGCCACTGCGCCGACAGCGGTTGATCTCGTCACGCGTTGCCAGCGCGGCCGCGCGCGCCTTAAGCGCGAAGTCCTCGCCGCCGCCCGCGTAGAGAATCGCGCGCGACGAATTGACGACCAGCCCATCATTGCGCACCGTCTTGCCGGCCGCGACGGCGGCCTGCACGTCGCCACCCTGCGCGCCGATTCCCGGCACCAGCACCGGCATGTCGCTGGCGATCGCACGCACGCGCGCGAGCTCGGCCGAATATGTCGCGCCGACCACGAGGCCGATCTGGCCGTTCGTGTTCCATTTGCCGGCGAGCTGGGCAACGTGTTCGAAAAGCCGCATGCGCGTATCGACTGCAAGCATCTGCAAGTCTGCGCCGCCGGTATTGCTGGTGCGGCAAAGAAGGAAGACGCCGCGGTCCCGGTGCGCGAGATACGGTTCGATCGAATCGAAACCGAGGTACGGACTCACGGTCAGGGCGTCGGCGTTGTAGCGCTCGAAGGCTTCCCGCGCGTAGTGCTCCGCAGTCGAACCCACATCGCCGCGTTTTGCATCCAGGATGACCGGCACATCGGGATGTGCGCGATGGACGTATGCAATCAGGCGCTCGAGAGTTTCCTCGGCGCGCTGGCTCGCGAAGTACGCGATCTGCGGCTTGAACGCGCAGACGAGATCGGCCGTTGCATCCACGATCGCGCGGCAAAAGTCGTAGATCGCGTCCGTGCGATCGCGCAGGTGTGGCGGAAATTCGCCGCGATCGGGATCCAGCCCGACGCATAGCAGTGAGTCGGCGGTGCGCCAGCGGGCGGCGAGTTTTCGGGTAAAGGTCACGAATTCGTTTCCCTAGCGGGTTATCAACACGTCGAGGTGTGGCTCGTTCTTCGCATGCTACCTTCAGTCGCATGCTGCATTTGTCCACGCGCGATGTTGCTCTACTCATCGCGTTGACCCTGACATGGGGCTTCAACTGGCCGGTGATGAAGTACGGCGTGCAGGAGCTGGCGCCGCTTTACTTTCGCACCCTGTGCATCGCCGGCGGCCTCGCCGTGCTGTACGCGTACGCGCGCGCGGCGCGCATCTCGCTGGCGGTGCCACGCGGCGGCTGGCTCGCGATCGTCAAGCTCGCGATTCCGAACGCAATCATCTGGCACGTGCTTGTCATCATCGCGATGAAGCTGTTGCCCGCCGGGCGCGCGGCGATCCTTGGCTACACGATGCCGGTGTGGGTCGTCGTATGCGGCCTGCTCTTCTTCAATGAGAAGCCGACGCGGCGCCAGGCATTCGGGGTCGCCGCGGCGTTTGCGGCCACGGTTTTGCTGCTGAGTTCAGAGCTGCGGTCACTCGTCGGCCGGCCGCTAGGCGCTGCCTTGATGCTGGCAGCGGCGGCGGCCTGGGGCTACGGCACGCATCTGTTTCGAACCCATCTGCGCGAAATGCCCGCGCTCGCGATTACGTTCTGGATGCTGGCGCTGACGTTGCCGGTGCTGCTCGCGCTGTCGATCGCGTTCGAGTTGCCGCAATGGCGCAATCCGGATGCGGTCGAATGGACCTCGATCGTCTACAACATGGTGCTCGCCATTGCGTTCTGTCACGCGGTGTGGGCGCATCTGGCGCGCACCTTGCCACCGGTGGCCAGTGGCCTGTCGGTGATGATGATTCCGGTCGTGGGCGTCTTCTCCAGCGTATGGCTGCTCGGCGAGCAGCCGTTGTGGCAGGACTATGCGGCGCTGGCGCTGATTCTTTTTGCGCTGACGACGGTGCTGTTTCGCGCAAGTCCGGCGGCGATCAGCAAGACGGCGGAACCGTATTGAGGTGCACGCTGAAGTAGCACGTCGCACCCGCAACGTGCGCGTTGCGCACTCCTTTGGTCCCGATTGCTCCGCAACACGTGCGCGATCGCGGTGCATGCGCGTGGCACGCTTTCTGCACCCTCACCCTGAACCTCGGTTTCGATGAGGTTCCGCGGCGACGTGGGTGCAGCACCGGTTACACCGCGTGGATCTCTGACAGCAGGTCATGCCGGAGGAGTGCTCATGGCAAACGGGTTCCAGGCTTTTGATGCCGATCGTCCGCTGAACTTCGCGTGCGCGTGCGGGCGACACGCGAGCGAAGCCGAGCACGCCTCCGACACCGAAACACTCTCGAACAACTTCATCGAAGCTGCACTCGTCAAGGCGCTCTTCCCGGTCGACCGCGTCCGGCGTGCGTTCATCAAGGCGGTGGGCGCCGACACCGCGCGCGCGGCGGTCGCCGCCGTCGTTCCCGTCGCTTCGTTGCAGGCGATGGCCCAGGAAAAGCGCCCGCTCGAGAAAAGCGACCTGAAGATCGGTTTCATTCCGATCACTTGCGCCACGCCGCTGCTGATGGCCGACCCGCTGGGCTTCTATAAGCGGCAGGGGCTGAATGTTCAGTTGAACAAGACCGCGGGGTGGGCGCTGATCCGCGACAAGATGCTGAACAAGGAGCACGACGCGTCGCACTTCCTGTCGCCGATGCCGATCGCGATTTCGATGGGGCTGGGGTCGGTCGCGCAGCCGATGCGCGTGGCAACGATCCAGAACATCAACGGGCAGGCGATTACGCTGCACGTCAAGCACAAGGACAAGCGCGACCCGAAGCAGTGGAAGGGCTTCAAGTTCGCGGTGCCATTTGAATACTCGATGCACAACTTCCTGCTGCGCTACTACGTGGCGGAGCACGGGCTCGATCCGGATCGCGATATCCAGATCCGTGTCACGCCGCCGCCCGAAATGGTGGCCAACCTGCGCGCCGGCAACCTCGACGGCTATCTCGGACCGGATCCGTTCAATCAACGCGCGGTGTTCGACGAGATCGGCTTCATCCACCTGCTGTCACGCGAGATCTGGGACGGTCACCCGTGCTGCGCATTCGGCGTCGGCGAAACGATGATCAAGGAAGCGCCCAACACGTTCGCTGCGCTGTACCGCGCCGTGCTGGAGGCGGCCGCGATGGCGCGCGAGGCGCGCAACCGCGAAATGATCGCCAAGGTCATCGCGCCCGCGCAGTATCTCAATCAACCGGAGACGGTGGTCGCACAGGTGCTGACCGGCCGCTTTGCCGACGGCCTGGGCGGCGTCAGGAACGAGCCGGCGCGCGCCGACTTCGATCCGATGCCGTGGTACTCGATGGCGGTGTGGATTCTGAGCCAGATGAAGCGCTGGGGTTACGTCAAGGGCGATGTGAACTACAAGCAGATCGCCGAGCAGGTCTTCCTGCTGACCGACGTGCGCAGGCACATGAAAGAACTCGGACAGACGGCAAGCGCGGGGGACAACTACCGCAAGTTCAAGGTGCTGGGCAAGGAATTCGATCCGGCGAAGGCCGACGCGTACGTCGCGAGCTTTGCCATCAAGCGGGCCTGAGCGATGCAATCGCTGAACGCCCGCGCCGGCGTTCTGTCGGCGCTGGTCCTGCTGGTGCTGCTGAGCATCTGGCATGTCGCGACGCTGCAGCCGCCGAGCAAAACGCGAACTGAAACACTGACCGCCGAGCAGATCGAGTATCTGAAACTGCAAGGCAAGGATCCGACGATCGTCGACGGTGGCCGCAAGAGCGCGGGCTTTCCCAACCTTGGACAGATGGCAACGACGATCGCCGGTCATCTGCAAAAGCCGTTCTACGACAACGGACCGAACGACAAGGGCATCGGGCTGCAACTGGCGTACTCACTCGCCCGCGTGGGCGCGGGCTTTCTGATCGCCTGCGCGGTGGCGATTCCTCTGGGTTTTGTGCTCGGCCTGTCGCCACTCATCTACAGGGCGCTGTACCCGTACATCAATGTGCTGAAACCGATTTCGCCGCTGGCGTGGATGCCGCTTGCGCTCTACACGATCCAAGACTCGTCAATCTCCGGCGTGTTCGTGATTTTCATCTGCTCCGTCTGGCCGATGCTGATCAACACCGCATTCGGCGTGGCCGCGGTGCGGCGCGACTGGATCAATGTGGCGCGCACGCTGGAAATCAACCCGCTGCGCAAGAGCTGCGAGGTGATTCTTCCCGCGGCGGCGCCGACGATTCTCACCGGCATGCGCATTTCGATCGGCATCGCATGGCTCGTAATCGTTGCTGCCGAGATGCTGGTCGGTGGCACCGGCATCGGCTACTTCATCTGGAATGAATGGAACAACCTGTCGCTGACCAACGTGATCTTCGCGATCCTCGTCATCGGCGTCGTTGGCATGGGTCTCGACTATCTGTTCGGCCGCCTGCAACGCGCGGCGAGCTACGTCGAGTAAATCGCGATGGCGGAGTCCTTCCTTCAGGTGCAGGACCTCGCAAAGCGGTTTACGGCCGGTAGCGAAGCCGTGTTCGAGCACGTGAGCTTTGACGTTGGCAAGGGCGAGTTCGTTTGCATCATCGGCCACTCGGGCTGCGGCAAGACCACGATACTGAACATCCTCGCCGGGCTGGACAACGCCACGGACGGCCACGCGTTCATGGAAAAACGCGAAATCGCCGGTCCCAGCCTCGACCGAGGCGTGGTGTTCCAGGGCCATGCGCTGCTGCCGTGGTTGACGGTGGAAAAGAACATCGCGTTCGCGGTTCGCTCGCGCTGGCCCGACTGGACGCGCGCGCAAGTTGACACGCAGGTGCGCAGGAACATCGAACTGGTCGGGCTCGAGGGCGCCGGGCACAAGAAGCCCGCAGAGCTGTCGGGCGGCATGAAACAGCGGGTGGGCATCGCGCGCGCGTTCGCGATCGAACCGAGGATGCTGCTGCTCGACGAACCGTTCGGTGCGCTCGATGCGCTGACGCGAGGCACGATCCAGGACGAACTGCTGCGCATCGTGCAGGCGACGCGCCAGACCGTGTTCATGATCACGCACGACGTCGATGAGGCGATCCTGCTCGCCGACAGGATTCTTCTGATGAGCAACGGTCCTCGCGCGCGTATCGCCGAGATCGTGCGCAACACAATGTTGCGCGACCGCACACGGATGACGATGCATCACGATCCGCAGTACTACCGCATCCGCAACCACCTGATCGATTTTCTGGTCACCCGCAGCAAGCGAATCCAGGCGGGGGAGAGTGATCGGACTGCGCCGATCGAAGTGAGTCCCGGTCTTGAAGATGAGGGTCCGGCCGCTCCCGCCCTGATGCGTGCGGCCTGAGCGAGCAACGACTTTTTGAGGAGACACCATGAACCGCAACGATGTGACCGAGGCGATCGTCGCCGCCCGCATCAGGAAGGGCATCAAGTGGGCGGACGTCGCGAAGAAGGTGGGATTGAGCAAGGAATGGGTCACGGCCGGCTGTCTGGGCCAGATGACCTTTACGGCCGAGCAGGCGAAAACCATCGGCGACATCTTCGACCTGCCCGCCGATGCGGTGAAGCTGCTGCAGGTCGTACCCTACAAAGGCTCGCTACCGACCGCGGTACCGACCGATCCGCTGATCTATCGGTTCTACGAGCTCGTGAATGTCTACGGCATGACGTTCAAGGAACTCATACACGAAGAATTCGGCGACGGCATCATGAGTGCGATCGATTTCAAAATGGACATGACGCGCGAGGCGGACCCGAAGGGCGACCGGGTGAAGATCGTGATGAGCGGGAAGTTTCTGCCCTACAAAACTTATTAGGGCCGCATGAGAAGACATGCGGCCCTAATTCGCCCGCTTCGAGTCCGCATCGAAGGATGATGCGGCTCAAGCGGGCGGAGGCGCCGCGGTCCTGATTGCAGCTACGCCAGCGCCCGCGCCGCCAGGTACCGGTTCAGGTGCCCGAGCAGCTCTTCTTCCTGGTAGGGCTTGCCAAGGTACTCGTTGACGCCGATCTGGAAGGCCAGGCTGCGGTGTTTCTCCGCCGTGCGCGACGTGATCATCAGGATCGGAATGTCGCGCGTGGCCGCCGCGGCGCGCACGTTGCGCGTCAGGTCGAAGCCGTCCATGCGCGGCATTTCGATGTCGACCAGCATCGCGTCGGGACGCACGTCCTGCAACTGCCGGAGCGCGTCGACGCCATCTTTGGCCAGCAGTACGTCGTAGCCGTTGCGTTCGAGCAGCCGTTGCGTCACGCGGCGTACGGTCAGTGAATCGTCGACCACCATCACGACAGCGGGTGCTTCGATGCCACCGGCGGCGGCGGCCAGTCGCGCACGGGCGCGCGCGGCTTCGTCGGACGCCGATAGCGCCGACAACTCCGGCGCCGAGTAAACGGCGGGCGGTTCCGGTGCGCGCGTGATCAATTGCACGGGATTGATGATCAACACAATTTCGCCACTGCCGAGAATGGTCGCGCCAAGAATGCCGGCCAGCCGCGAGACCTGCGCGCCAACGTTCTTGACGACGACTTCTTGACTGCTTGAAAGATCGTCAACGGCCACCGCCAGACGGTCATCGCCTGCGCGCAGCAGGACCACCGGCGTCGGTTTGGCGTGGTGCGGCACCACATCCTCGCCGAGCAGCTGGGCCAGCGGACGCAGCACCACGTCGCCGACAGGCGGCAACTGGATCGTTCCTTCGCCCAGCATCGGCGCAATCAGATGCGGCTTGTAGCGGCGCACCTGTTCGACCATCCCGGCCGGAATCGCATAGCGGCGCCCGCCGACGGTCACCAGCACGACCTGCGTGACCGCCAGGGTCAGCGGCAGGTACAACGTGAAGCGAGTGCCTTTGCCGGCTTCGCTTGCCACCGCGATACGGCCGCCAAACGACGACAGCTCGGAGCGCACCACGTCCATGCCAACGCCGCGACCGGCAAGCTCGGTGACTTCGGTCGCGGTCGTAAAGCCGGGCGCGAAGATCAGTTCCATCAACTCGCGGTCGCTCGTGACTTGATGCATTCCGAGCAGATTCTTCTCGACGCCGCGCGCGCGGATGCGTTGCATGTCGAGACCGCTGCCGTCGTCGGCGACGACCACGATGATTTCGTTGCCTTGCTGCCGCACCTCGATCGTCAGCTCGCCGGTCTCCGGTTTGCCGGCGTTTATGCGACGCGCCGGTGGCTCAACGCCGTGGACGATGGCGTTACGCACCAGATGCTCGAACGGCCCACTCATGCGCTCGAGCACACCGCGGTCGATTTCAGCGTTGCCGCCCCGAATCTCCAGGTTGACGCGTTTGTCGAGTTCCTTCGACGCCTGCCGCGCCACGCGATAGAGGCGCTCGGCAATGCTCGAAAACGGCACCAGGCGCACACGCATCAACTGCTGCTGCAGGTCGCGTGTCAGGCGCGATTGCGTCGTCAGATCCGTGTCGGCCAACTGCAGGCCCTTCAGCATGTTGCCCTGGACCATCGCGACGTCCTCAACCGACTCGGCCAGCTGGCGCGTCAGTTCCTGCAAGCGCGTGTAGCGATCGAATTCAAGCGGATCGAAGGTTGCCGACTCTTTCGACAACTGATCGGCACGCGCGGAAATCTGCGCGTCGGCCTGCACTTCCATTTCGCGCAACTGCCCGCGCAGGCGTGTGATGTTCTCGGTCAGGTCCGTCAGCGCGCCCTTGAGCGCGCCGAGTTCGTTCTCGAGTTTGGAGCGCGCGATCGAAACCTCGCCAGCCTGATCGACCATCCTGTCGAGCACGTCCGCGCGCACGCGGATGAACGATGCCGTCGCGGCCGGCGCCGTCGTCGCCGTCGTTGCCGCGGACGCGGTCGTCGCTGCGGCAGGCAGCGTCAGCTTGGGCGCAGGGGCCGGTGCGCTCGGAGTCTCCGCACGCGCGGTTGCCAGATCGAAAACCGGCGCAAGCGCTGCGGGTGGCTCGGTTGCTTTCGTTTCGGCAGCGGTGGGTGCAGGTACGGCGGCCGGATGCTGCAGTCGATCGAACAGATGCATCGCCTGGTCGTACTGGCTTTGCAGATCTTCGACGATCATTTGCGGCACATTGACCAACTGCATCGCCGACTCGATGCGCGTTTCCATGTCGTGCACGAGTTCGCCCAAGCGCATTGCGCCGGCCATGCGCGCGCTGCCCTTGACGGTGTGCAGCTGGCGCATCAATTCGCGCGCGGCGTCGCGGTCGTTCGGGTTGCCGGCGAGCGCGCGCAGACCGGCGCCGACTGCGGGCAGCAGATCGTGCGCTTCGGTCAGGAATACCGGCAGCAAGTCGGCGTCGAGCTCGTCGGACACCGTCGAAACGAACGCCCGTAGTCCGCGATCCGCCGTCGTCGATGACGGCGGCGCGTCCTCCTCGATCAGCTCTGGCAATTCGAGCGCAGGCGCTTCGTCGATGGACTCGGCAGCAGTCTGGCGCACAAGGTCAAAGCTCACGTCGGCGTCGGGCGCCGGCGGCATTTCAATTTCTTCGAC
>Ga0187893_10014913_pt1 | contig 10502 bp, 9 predicted proteins | sample MA1701074metaG_FD_139574 | JGI IMG/M metagenome (GOLD analysis project Ga0187893, IMG submission 139574) | White microbial mat communities from a basaltic lava cave in the Kipuka Kanohina Cave System on the Island of Hawaii, USA - MA170107-4 metaG ...
GAAGGCAGGAAGAAGGTCGGGGTGTTGGTCAGGTTGAAGAACTCGGCGCGGAACTGGATGGAATAGCGTTCCGTGATGCGCGTGTTCTTGAAGGCGGAGAAATCGAAGTTCGTGGAACCAGGTTTAATGCTCCGGTACATACTGTGTCATCCTTTGGCCCGGCCGATCGCAGACTTCCATCCCGCGTACAACGACTCCCTTGCAGCATCGGGAAGGCAAGGCTCGAATACGCGTTCCACTTCCCAGAAGGACTCCACCTCCGCCATCGACTTCCAGAATCCTGTGGCGAGCCCGGCGAGATAGGCCGCACCCAGTGCGGTGGTCTCGATGTCTGCGGGCCGAACGATCCTCTTTCCCAGTATATCGGCCTGGAACTGCATCAGAAAACTGTTCGCCGTGGCGCCGCCGTCCACGCGCAGCTCGGCTAAAGGTTGGCCCGAGTCGGCCTCCATCGCCTCGACCAATTCCCGCGTCTGGTAGGCGATGGCTTCTAGTGCCGCGCGCACGATGTGTGCGGTGCTGGTTGCCCGGGTGATACCGCTGATCAGGCCGCGCGCATTCATATCCCAATGGGGAGCGCCCAGCCCAACGAATGCGGGGACCATGTAGACTCCTCCTGTGTCAGGTACCGAAGATGCAATCGCCTCTGATTCGCCGGCGGTCTTGAGTAAACCCAATTGATCGCGCAGCCATTGCACCGCCGCGCCGGCTATGAAGACGGATCCCTCCACAGCAAACTGAGCTTCCCAGGAATGCGAAGCGGCGCGCGTGGTGAGCAGCTTGTTCCTCGATACGGGCTGCGAACCACCCGTATGCAGTAGCGCAAAGCAGCCTGTTCCGTAGGTGTTCTTCGATAACCCCGGCCGGAAACACGCTTGTCCGAACAGCGCCGCCTGCTGATCCCCCGCGATCCCCGCAATCGGGATCTCTGCGCCCAAATGGGCGGCATCGGTTGCGCCGGCGAGAGAGCTCGATGGAATCACTTTCGGAAGCATCGAAGCGGGGACACCAAACAGCCGCAGCAAATCTTCATCCCATGCGCCCGTGGCGATGTTATAGAGCATCGTGCGCGAAGCATTGGAAGGATCCGTTACATGTACCGCGCCATTGGTAAGCTTCCAGATCAGCCACGTGTCCACGTTGCCGAACAGGAGGTCCCCAGCTTCTGCATGCGCACGCACCCCGCCGACATTGTCAAGAATCCAGCGGATCTTGCTCGCCGAGAAGTAGGCATCCACTACAAGGCCGGTCTTGGAGGTTACCTCGGCGGCGGCGGATGAGGATGCCAGATCGGCGCAATAGTCAGCCGTTCTGCGGCATTGCCAGACGATGGCGGGGGCCACGGGCTGTCCGGTGTGACGGTCCCAGACCACAGTCGTTTCCCGCTGGTTGGTAACCCCGATGCCCGCAACGTCGCTGGCTGTTGCGCCGGCCCGTGCGAGCGTCCGGCGTGTGGCTGTCATCTGGGCGTCCCAGATCTGTAACGCATCCTGCTCTACCCATCCCGTTTGGGGATACGAGCAATGGATTGGCGCCGACTCCATGGCGACCCTCCGCCCTTGCCGGTCGTACAGGGCCGCGCGGGCAGTGGTGGTCCCCTCGTCAAGAGCCAGGATCAAAGACATCTCCGCATTATAATGGAGAGGTACGCATGTTCTTCCGCAGAGAAAAACCCAAAGTCTACACGTTTGACGACCGCCTGTCCCTGATCCGCGCGGCAGGCTTTCAGGTCGACTCTATCGCCGGCAAGACGCGCGCGCGACGCGGCGAGTGCGCGGCAGAGCTCAGTGATGCCGGCGAGGGTCGTGTAGCGCTCGTCAGGGCTGGCAGACTTGTGGCCAATGAGATCGGCGCGCTGGTGGACTTAGGTTACCAGAAAGTGTGGCAGACTCCCGGGGGGCGCAAGCTGCCGGCAACCGCCGAACAATTGAAAGCAGTCCATGGGTTCACCGAAGATCTGCGCGAAGCGCTCGGACTGACGAGTTTCTACAATCAGGGTCTGGGCAGCACCAACGACTTGCACCTGTACGATCGGGTGGAGGATCGGGACTTCGGCGCCAAGCATCCCTGGGAACACCGCTGATCGCCACATCCACTTGGGTCAGCCCCCCGCTGTGTTCTAAGCCGTGTTCTAATAGGGCTTGAGGAGATAGCATGACTACGCTTTTTGTGGTTTCGCTTCTCGCCGCCCAAACGGCTCCCCCGCAATCGCAGGCTCTTGTCGCCGACACCAAGAGCCCAATCTCATCCGTCCCTGCGCCTTCGCCAAAACCGGCCCTGACGCCGGAGATGCGCGCCGATATCGCCATGGCCCGCAAAGACTACCGGCAGGCAATCGATATCTACAAGACCATCCAACCGTTCACCCATCTGGGCTACAACAAGATCGGTATCGCCTACCACCAACTCACCGACCTCGACAATGCTCGAAAGTACTATGAGCGGGCGCTGAAGATGAAGAAGGACTATGCCGAGGCGATCAATAATCTTGGCACAGTGTACTACGCCAACAAGAGCTACCGGCGCGCGATTTCACACTACAACAAAGCGCTGAAGATTGCCCCGAACTCCGCCAGTATCTACTCGAATCTCGGGACCGCCTGGTTTGCGCGCAAGAACTACGAAAGGGCTTCCGAGGCATATCAGAAGGCTCTCGAGCTCGATCCAGAGGTCTTCGAACACCGGTCGACGAATGGTGTCCTATTACAGGAGCGTTCGGTGGCTGAGCGCGCCAAATTTCACTTTTATCTATCGAAAACTTACGCCAAAGCCGGCATGGTGGAACGCGCACTGAGTTATATGCGCAAGGCGCTCGAAGAGGGGTTCAAAGAGCGCAAGCGCTTCGTGGAAGATCCTGAATTTACGTCGTTGCAGCCATTGCCGGAATTTCAGGAGCTGCTCCAACTTCAGCCGCGTGTCCTATAAGCCACTCGTAGTCTCCCTTCTGATTGCTTTGTTATCGAGTTGCGCTCGCACGGGTTCCAAGGGTGTGGTGAGAATCGCGATTCTGCCGGTAGAAAACCTGACGGCTGACGCCGAGCTTTCCTGGATCTCCGCCGCGCTCCAACAGGGCGTCGTAACGCAGTTAGACGGGGCGCCCGACCTGACCGTGCTTGCCTCTTTCGATAGCAATGATGCATTGCAGGACCGGGCCTCGCGTGTGCTCAAAGCCTATGTCACACGCCGCGGATCGAGCCTTCAGGTGAACGCGCAGATTCGCGACGTCGATTCCGGAAAGACGATGCATACCATGGACTCCCTGTCGTCTTCGCCATTGGACCTGGCGGCCGCGATGGCGCGCGCAGTGTGGCCGCAGGCCAAGGCTTTCACCACGACGAATCCGGGGGCTTTCGAAAAGTTCGGCCGTGCAATCTATCGAAAGCCGGTGGCGGAATCCGTGCCACTGCTGCGCGAAGCCCTGGCGGCCGATCCACAGTTTCTGGACGCGCAGATCTGGCTGGCCAGCCAACTGGCGGCTTCGGGAGACCGGCCTGGAGCCCTGGAGGCTCTGCGAGGCCAGGATCCTTCCGATCCGCTTCGGCTTGCAAGGAAGCAGTTAGCGATGGGGAGTCTCCAGCAGGACTCGAAGGCGCGGATGGACGCGTTCGCGTCCATCCTACGTCTGGCGCCTCGCGACTCAAACAGCGCGCGTCAGGCCGGTCAACTCGGGATGCTTTCACGGCAATTCGCGCAGGCGGCCGCGGCCTACCGGCAGGCCGTGGCGACTGATCCTGAAAACGCCGGTCTCTATAACGAAGCCGCCTATGCGTACTTCTTCGCGGGCGATCTCAATGCGGCTCTGAGCAGCGTCGACATCTACGCCAGGTTGAGTCCCGGCGCCAATCCACTGGACTCGAAAGCGGAAATTCTGCATATGGCCGGCCGCTTCGACGAGGCGTCGAAAACATTCGAGGCAGCCTATTCGAAGGAGCCAGCGTTCTTGGGCTCGATTACACTGCGAAAGGCGGCGGAATCCCGCCGGAAAGCCGGGGACGCCGCCGCGGCCGACGCACTCTTTCAGCGCTACCTCGATGCTTTGGGACAGAATCCGCTTGCGCCGTTGCTCCGGGCCCAATGGGATTATTCTTCGGGGCGGAAGCAGAGGGCGGTAGAAAACGCAATGAAGCTTGCGGAAGGCGGGAGTTCCGTCGCTTGGTCACAGTTGGCGATTTGGCGCCTGCTGGATGGCGGGGACGCTCGTGCGGCGGCGGCACAGGCAGCGAAGACCATGCGCTCCCCTGTGGACCGGCGGGCCGCGGCGGTTGCGTTCTTTGCGACACAACCCAAGGCTGACGGCGCCGAATGGAACAGGCGTGCGGAGAAATTCTTCCAGTCTCCCGCTGATGTCGAGTTCCGGAGGCAGACCCTCGCCTATACTCTTCTGCTGCACAAGCAGTGGGCAGATGCGGCGAAGATCATCGAAGAGTTGTGGCGCGCTCAGGGACCAGCCACAGCAACGCAGTTGCAGGCGTTACTGGCGCGCGCATGGCGGGAATCAGGCCGGGCCAAAGATGCGCAGGCGTTGGAAACGATCCATCCACTTCCGGTTTCGGTACCAGACTGGTTGATGGAGTGTCTTCTGATTCCTGTCGCGCAATCCTCCCGGCCTGTGGCCCTTCGATGAGGGGTCAGCGTTGCCTGAGGCGAAGCTCGCGGCACAAAATGGACAAATCTGGAAACAGAGAAGGGCAAAACGAACTGAGGAATGAATAGATTAGATTAGATTGGCGTCCCCAGGGGGATTCGAACCCCCGTTACCGCCGTGAAAGGGCGATGTCCTAGGCCGGGCTAGACGATGGGGACGGGATGCCGCACGCCGCGGGAGACGATTACAGGGTCTTCAGGTAGGCGATCAGGTTGTCTTTTTCCTTCTTGTCCAGCATTTCTTCGTATGCCGGCATACCGTTGCCGCCCTGATCCACTTTTTTGCGAACGGTGTCTTCGGAGACCTTGGTCTTGCCATCGGCAAGGGTTTCTTTCTTAAACAACCCTTTAAGGCCAGGCCCCATCTTCTTTTCATCGCTGTCGGGGTTGTGACACACGCCACACTGTTCGAACACTTCTTTGCCCTTGTTGGCATCACCACCCGCGCCACCCTTCTTTTCCTGTGCCAGCGACATGGAGACGAGCATCAAGCCACCGAGAATCGGAGCGATCAATTTATGGAACTTCATACCGATAAAGACAAACCTCCCAATTTTCAAGTATACAACTTCTGGACGAGCCGTTGAGAGAAAGCGCATTGGAAAAGTTTCACGATGTCTAGCTTCAAGCCATCCAACTTCATCCTACGCGACGGATGGTAAAGGTATGGAATGCCTTCAACTGATCCAGCAGACTCTCCGGCTGCCCGATCTTCCACCGGAACATCTGAAACTCGATGCGATCGGCGAGAAAATCGACGATCGTGAATCCGTTGTTCTCGAGTGGCTTCAGATCTTCCTCCACTTCCAGCCCGGTCGCCAGCAATGGCGGGGTCCCGCGCGCGGAGGACGGCCAGCCGCGCGGACCCGTGCTCACCGGTCCCGTGAGCACCGCGTGAATCGGATTGCGGCTGTACTCATGCGCGCCGTTACGCAAGATCTTTCCGTGCGCGAGTGCGTGCAGATCGCCGCTCATCCAGAGCGGGATTCTTGGCATGTCCGAACAGGCCCGCAATAGCCGATCGTGTTGGAGTTTCCATCCTTCCTGCCAGTAGTACTTTGCTTTTTTCGTGCCGATCGTCCCGTCTTCGAGGAGCAGGTCCGGATACCATTCCCCCCACTTGCCGGCGCTCCAGGCAATCGGCATGGACGGAACATTCACCACGTTCGCCGCGGGTGACTCCTTCATGCGCCGCTTCAACCAAGTCTCCACTTCCTCGGGAACCAGTCCCGCATGGGGACCTTTCAAGGTCTGGTAGCGGCGGCAGTCGTAGATCAAGAGTTCCGCAACCTTGCCGAATCGCAACGTGCCATAGCACTCGGAAATCCCCTTTCCACGGTCCCCGGCGCTTGCGCCAGCCAATCCCGGCGGCCGGTCCGGATTCGGTAGGAACTCCGGATAGTACATGTGTTGCACTGCGCGCGCCAGCCGCATCATGGAATCGTCGGGCGGAAAGGAAATGCCCTGCGGGATGGCTTCGTCGTTTTCGAAATAGTCGTGGTCATCCTGCACAAAGTGCACCGGCACGCCGCGAAAGAGCGTTCCATAGAGCTCGGCAACCTGCGGGCCGGCGGCGCGCTTTACCTTCCGCTCGTTGTGAGTGCCGATGACGGGGATGTCGCGCTGGAAGTCCCCGCCCATCACCTGCTTGACGAAAGGGGATGCGCTCGACGTGCCTGCACCGCGGGAAAAGCGCTGGTCCCAGTAGACATGGTCCCCGATCGCCACCATGGCGTCGGGCCGCATCGCGAGACCCGCCGCGAACAGCTTTCTGCGATTGGCTACCGACACCCAGTACGGTTGGTCGCTATCAGGAATCCGCACGCCATCATGACCGCCCGCGCAGGTGTAGATCATCAGCCGGAACCGCTGGACATTCTCGTCCGGATGCGGCATCGTCTTCAGCGTCCAAGGATCTGTCAGTGCCTTGCCCGTACTGTCGAGGATCTGCAGCGCATACGGCGACCCGGGCTTCAGGGCATCGACATCGAACTGCCAGAATTCGCCCTCGCTGTCAGTGCGTTGGCCGCTGAGACGCCAGTCGCCAACACGAAGGAGCGGCGGTCTCGCGATCGCCCGCTCGAACGAGGCCTTGATCAGGAACCGCTCGTGATTGGCGCCCGGCAGCAAGTGCCGCACAGGACCGGCGTTCCAGGTGGCCTGCTGTGCCGCGGCCCCGGCAGCCGTGGTCGCCAGAAACTCTCTTCGGGTCACGTAAAATTCTCCTTGGTGCGGTCAACTATTATAGTGTTCGCCAAGGCCCCTGTTCCTGGCCGCGTCAAAACTCGCCTGGGAGTTGGGCCGGAGCAAGCGGCGGCGCTTCACGATCGCTTTGTCCGCGCAACCCTGGATCTGGTGTTGCGGCTGCCAGCCGCCGTAGAGCTCCACACCGACATCGAAACCGCCTTCTGGAGCGATTACCAAATTCCCCGATTCTTACAGCCTCCCGGTGACCTCGGCGCTAAGATGCTCGCCGCCCTCGCCAGCCGGCCTGCGCCAGTCATGATTGTGGGAAGCGATTCTCCGGATCTGCCGTTGTCTCATCTGGAATCGATCCTCGCATCGACCGCCGATGTCACCCTAGGACCAACAGAGGATGGCGGCTTCTACGCCATCTTCTGCCGGGCGACGCACCCCGCCATGTTCGATGGAGTCGAGTGGTCCACTTCCCATACTCGGGAGCAGACGCTCGCCGCGTGCGCGGCCTGTGGATTTTCCACGGCACTCGGTGATCAATGGTTCGATATCGACACCCCCGAGGACCTGTCTCGATTGCCGGTTGAACTCCGGTAGACTGGTTGGCTATGTCTCTCAAGCCCGGCGACCGAGCCCCGGAAATTGAACTCCTGACCGATGAAGGGAAGCCCTTCAAGCTCTCCGATCTCAAAGGCAAGTCCGTTATCCTGTTCTTCTACCCCAAGGCCGACACTCCCGGCTGCACCACCGAAGCCTGCGAATTCCGGGATGAGGTCACGCAGTTTAAGAAAAGGAAGTCCGTCGTCGTCGGAATCTCTCCCGACAAGCCTGCGGCCCAAGCCAAGTTCAAAACCAAGTTCGACCTTCCATACGCTCTGCTATGCGACACCGAACATAAAGTGGCGGAAGCCTACGGCGTGTGGAAGGAGAAGTCCATGTATGGCAGGAAGTACTTCGGCATCGAACGCACAACTTTCCTCATTGGAGCCGATGGCAAAATCGAACACATCTTCGAGAAGGTGAAGCCGGCGGGCCACGCCGAAGAAGTGCTGTCGAAGCTTTGAGCGCTGAAGTGTACGCGACGGACGTGGCGCCGACACTCGTGTCTGCCGCGCCGAGACTCGTTTCGGCGCTCGGTTGTGGGAATGCGAGCTAATCTCTGGAGAAAGTAAATCTCCCGAAGAACGGCTGTGGTATGCGGACCAAACCATTCGGACCAAGAGCACAAATACTTTGCATTGTAAAGTAGGTTGCCCGCCCGTTCCCACCGCCTTTTTGATAGGATGCGGCCTATGTCAATCTTCCGCCCGTTCCTCGTCTCCGTCCTTTGCGCCGCTCTCGCATCCGCCGCCTCGACGCTCGATATACACTTCATCGATGTCGAAGGCGGACAGGCCACGTTACTGGTGACTCCCGGTGGTGGATCGCTCCTGGTGGACGCCGGATGGCCGGGCTTTGACGGCCGGGACGCCAACCGCATCATCGCGGCTGCCAGGAAGGCAGGCTTGAAACGAATCGACTATCTCATGCTCACGCACTATCACCGGGACCACGTGGGTGGCGTCGAGCAGCTCGCTGAAAAGTTTCCCATCGGGACATTTGTTGATCACGGGCCCAATACAGAAACCGGCAAATCCGCCGAGGAGTTATCCGCTTCCTATAGCCGCGCCGTCTCGAAGGGAAAGCATCTCGTCGTCAAACCAGGCGACCGGATTCCCCTGAAGGGCGCTGAAGTCCGAGTTGTTTCGGCGCGTGGCGAAAAGATCGGTGCACCGCTCAAAGGAGCCGGCCAGCAGAATGCTCTTTGCTCCTCGGCCACGCAAAAGGCTCCCGATCCAAGTGAAAACGCGCGCTCCACTGGGATCGTTGTACAGTTCGGCAAGTTCCGCTTTGTCGATATCGGCGACCTCACGTGGAACAAGGAAATCGACCTTGTCTGCCCCGCCAACGCAATCGGTAAAGTCGATTTGTACCTCACGACCCACCACGGCGCGGACACATCCGGCCCCGCCACGATTGTGCACGCGCTCCAGCCGCGCGTCGCCGTCATGAACAACGGAGCCAAGAAGGGCGGGTCTCCGGCCGCCTGGCAAGTGGTGAGATCCAGCCCCGGGCTCGAGGATCTTTGGCAGGTGCATTACGCCATTGCCGGTGGAAAGGAAAATAACACTGTCGAGGACCAGATCGCCAATGTGGATGAAAATTGCCACGGCCTCGGGCTCACCGTCTCGGCGCAATCGAGCGGCGAGTTCCGCGTGACCAATCAGCGCAACGGCAAATCCAAGACGTACGCAGCGCGGTGAAAGGCATTTCCATGCGCAGGAGAATCTTCTCTGCAATTCTGTTCTGGGCTGCGAGTGCTGCCGCTCAAAGCGCCGGTCCTCTGCGCGGGTCGCTGATGGCCATTGGTGGTGGACCACTCGGTCTTGACATCATCCAGACTTTTATCGATCTCGCGGGCGGAGCAAATTCCAGAATTGTCTTGATCCCGACAGCGGGCGATCCCAACGAATATGGGACGGACTATCGCGGCACGGAGTTCTTGAAGAAGGTCGGATGCAAACGGGTGACCGTGCTCCACACGCGCGACCGCAAGGTAGCGGATTCCGAGGAGTTCATCCAACCGCTCCGGGAAGCCCACGGTGTCTTCTTCAGTGGAGGCCGGCAGTGGCGGCTGGTGGATTCCTACCTGGGAACCCGAACGCAACTGGAGCTGGAAGCGGTTCTGGCGCGAGGGGGCGTCATCGCGGGTTCATCCGCCGGAGCAACCATCCAGGGGTCCTATCTTGTGCGTGGAGCGCGGGAAGGGAATAGCATCATGATGGCGCCCGGCTACGAAGTGGGCCTTGGTTTTCTTCGCAACGTTGCCATCGATCAGCACTTGTTAAAGCGGAAACGCGAAAACGATCTCATCCCGGTCGTCGCCCGTTATCCCCATCTTCTGGGCATTGGGATTGACGAGAGCACCGCCGTCGTTGTGCGGGGCGACCAACTGCAGGTGATCGGCGCCAGCAAGGTAGGCATCTACCAGCACGGACGGCCGTACTACTTCCTCACATCTGGCGATCGATTCGACCTGGCGGCCCGCCGAAAGCTGCACTGAATATCTTCGCGGCACGCCCGTGGCGCGGACACTCGTGTCTGCTGCGTCCCGACTCCTCGGGACCCTGGGCTTCTGTCTACGCGAAATGTCCGGCGCACGTCTGGCTCATGCTAAATTTCCACGAGATCAGGAGTTCGGCGACTCGTCTCGGCGCTCGGTTTGTGAGAAATGCGGACGTCTCTGACCGCGAGATCGGCTCCCTTACCGGGACTGAACCGCGCGCTGGACCATCAGCCCGGGCCCTGCCTACTTCCACTCCCGCTCCGGAAACAACCGCGCCGGATAGCTCGCCAGCCCATCGGCATAACATAAATACTCGATTCCGGGCTCGTTCCCCCGATAGCGTCCGTCGGGGTCCAGCGAGAGCCACGCTCCATTGGGCAAGTGGTAGATCGTTAAAAGCAGCTTACCCGACTCGACATTCCACACGCGCACCGTTCCGTCGTCTGAAGCGGAGGCCAACCGTCCTCCCTCCGCCGCAAACGCCACCGACCACACCCTGCCTTGGTGGCCCTCCAGCCGATGCAGCAGCCGCCCCTCCCCATCCCAAACCCGCACC
>Ga0187893_10014914_pt1 | contig 10502 bp, 11 predicted proteins | sample MA1701074metaG_FD_139574 | JGI IMG/M metagenome (GOLD analysis project Ga0187893, IMG submission 139574) | White microbial mat communities from a basaltic lava cave in the Kipuka Kanohina Cave System on the Island of Hawaii, USA - MA170107-4 metaG ...
GCGGCTTCCGCTCGATCTCGCAAGGCGTGAATTCCAGCCACCGTCATGCTGAGCCCCAGAAGTACGGGAAAACACGAGGCCCCGAGTCCTTCGCCATTGGATCTTTCGCAACTGGGGGGTAGAAAGATGCCGACGGTCACCCCTGCCCAGGTCCCAGGCGATCCGCCGGTCGCCCTCCCCGAGCTCCAGCCGCCTCACGACCTCTCTCACGTCCAACACGTCCGTTCTTCCTGCCACGGGTTCCTCCGCCACCTCGAGGTGGCCGGGAGGGAGACCCAAGTCAACAGAAGGGACGGGCCAACGCCGGCGGGGTGGTCCCCCTCCGGGTGAAAACGGGTGGCCACGATCGGACTGGTCCCCTATCGGGTGAAAATGGCTGGTCCCGGTGGTGGAGCATGAAGCGTGGACCCGAAGGAACAACCCGGAAGTTACTTCTAATTCTTAAACGTTTCCCGAGTGATGCCAGCAGCGCACGCAGGGAGGTTTGCGGCGGACCAGCGGACAACGCTATATTGCCGTTGACTAGCCCAGATTGTGTGAGATTGTAGCGTCGTGGCTGCGGCAGATCAGCGGTGGGAGACCTTGGCCCAAGAGGCCGGCAGGGCTTTTAGCCCAACCTCTCCGATCGACGAGAAGGGCCTGTTTAGCGGAAGGGCCGACCAACTTAGAAGAGTTATCGACGCCATCAACCAGAAGGGCCAGCACGCGATCATTTACGGAGAGCGCGGGGTCGGGAAGACCTCATTGGCCAATGTTCTGTCCTCACATTTGTTCCACCCGCAAGCGTCAATCCTCGCTCCCCGGATCAATTGCGACTCACAGGACGAGTTCGAGACGGTGTGGAGGAAGGCATTCGATCAGATCGCAATGCTCACAAGACCAACGCCCGGATTCATCCCGGCTCCTAGTCGTCCACCGAGCCTGACCGAAGCTCTCCGGGGTGACATTACCCCTGACTCCGTTAGGCGAGCCTTGACTGCGCTATCCGACACCAGCTTACCCATCTTCATTGTGGACGAGTTTGACAGACTCCAGACCAGAACTCGGAGAGCGTTTGCCGATACCATCAAGAATCTATCGGACCACGGAGTGCCTGCAACGGTCGTGATGGTCGGCGTCGGAGATAGCGTCGACGAACTGATCGAGGAACATCAATCCGTCGAGAGGGCCCTGGTCCAGATCCAAATGCCCCGAATGTCAACTCAGGAGATCACCACAATTTTAACGACCGGCGTTGGAAGACTCGCCATGGCGATCAACGAAGGCGCCAAATCGCGCATCGCTCTGCTCGCTCAGGGATTACCGCACTACGCTCACTTGCTTGGTCTGTACTCGGCTCGTGTAGCACTTGATCGCCGTTCGATGGAAGTCAGCGGAGCGGACGTCGCAGAGGCGATACGGAAGGCGTTGGATAATGCCCAGGCCTCTATTAGGAATACCTATTTCGAGGCGATTCGGAGTGCCAGAAAAGACAATCTATTCTGTGCTGTGCTCTTGGCTTGCGCGCTAGCGAGGACCGACGAGCTGGGGTTCTTTGCGGCGCAGGATGTTAGGCCGCCCATACGGAAGATCACCGGGAAAAGCTACGACATACCCAGTTTCGCACAGCACCTAACCGAGTTCACCGAGCACAAGCGTGGGCCGATCTTGATGAAGAGTGGTTCCAAACGACTCTATCGATTCCGGTTCATCAATCCATTGATGCAGCCCTTTGTCATAATGCAAGGCGTCGTCAACGGACAGATTGACTCGGAGTCGATCGGAGCGTAAGCGAGCGTTTTCCGGGCTCGGTACGCAATAGCCGCAACGGACATCTACCGCCGAACGCGCAGCGAGCCGACTTGTCGCGTCGCTGTACGGGAAGCCGCCCAGGAAGCTGGCAGCTCTCGCCGAAGCGCCGCGCGCAGCTCACGCTTCACGGGCGCTACTTGGGGTACGTCAGGCAGCTGAAGGCGACCGGGAAGGCGAAAGTCAAGGCAGTGAAGGCGAGGAAGGGGTACCAGGCGGCGATCAGGATCCCGAAGGGGCTGGCGGGGGGGCCGGCTCGTTGCCATCCCCAGTTCGATCGCATGGTGCCGGGTAGCAGCCCAAGCGAGGAAGGCGGTGGTCCACACCGGGATGGCAATGTCGCGCTGCCGTGAGCATTCCGTTCACGAGTGCGACTCCGGCCTCGCCCCCGAGTTCCTACATGTTCAACAAGCGCCTGAAAGCGACCCTGCGGGTTCGCTATTCCCCTATGTCGGCGCATGGTACAATACCCGCAGTCGTCGCTCAAGCATCTCCCGTTGGATCCAGATGGAGGATGGGACGATGACAGTCTTCTATTGGCCAGCTATCGAGGTCCGTTGTGACGACCGAGCGCAAGGCATGGCGCGTCTCATCGGCGGCGATCTCGACATCGCCGGGAGGATCCTAGCTCTACGCAATCGGTTTCCCGGTGAACGCTGCCGCGACACCTCCCGCCGGCAGCTCATAGTCGAGGAGGCGATCCGTCGTGCGACAGGCGATCCGTTCTTGTACTTTAGCGAGGAGCTCGACGCGAGGCCGCTTTTTGGGCTGGCACACTGGTGCGAGATCACCCGCGGCGCGGCTAACGGACAAGAATCTCTTTGGTCCACATGTAAACGGCGAGACATGCCAGCCCGGTCCACGCAAGGGCCATGGACGCTGTAAGGCAGACACCGGGCACCCAGCGATCCGGCAAAGGAGCTGAAGTAAACCCGGACATCACCCACAGTATGACGGCAAAGACAGCCCGCAATAGCGCATACATCGTGGGAATCAAGATCAGCGGTGAGACGACGAAGAGCGCGAAGTGCAACCAACGGATCTCCCCCGAGGGGTCCCGGAGCATCACCAGCAAACTAGTCACCGCGTTTGCGCACCAGAGCCCGGACAGCAAGACGCAGACCCTGAAAAGGCCCTTCCGTAGTGTGATCATTCTCGCGCCCCGCAGCCTCACGATAGATCACGCCACCTTCCACCCCTCCGACAGCACCTCCGCCTGCTCCAGCACGGTCTGCGTCGCCTTCTCCTGTTTGCCCGGTAGGTAGCCGTACCGCAGCGATGGTCCCCAGGTCATCCTTTGGCACGCCTCGGCCTCGGGACCGCCGCAGCGGTGAGCCGTGCCCCCTGCCGTCGGGACCGCCGCTCGCGCCCCAGCGGCTCGGCTCGCTGTTCCCGCCCCTCGCGAATCTTTTCGAGTATGTCCCCCGCTGGCTCGAACGACCGTCCCTCTCGACGAGCCAGCTCGGCCTCGGTGGGGACAAGCTCTCCGCGGAAACCTTTCGCGAGAAGCGATGGACAGAGCTGATCTACTTCGCTCTGGGCCTTCGCGATCCGCCATTCGACCTGGTCGGCTGACGCCACAAGGCCATTTGCTCGGCGAACGATCTCTCGCTGTTCGGGAAGTGGCGGCAGGGAGATCCGAAGGGCCCGCACTTCGTCACTGTTGATGTTATTCACACCGCTTGTACTCCGCGCCTGGAGCTCGATCTGGCACCGGACCCCGTAGCTGCCAAGCGACAGCGCCAGGAACTCCGGCGCCACAACGTGTGCACATGGCCGAATACGAATCAGGTACCCGGCATAGGCAAAGCCACGCTCCGGCTCCCGAACGATCGCACATCTCCCGACCAACGACACGCTGCCATTGGAGCGGATCAGGAGGATGTCACCGACTTCCAGCCGGAGCTGCTTCGCTTCGGCTGACGGTAGTTCGGTGTACTTGAGGCCGCTGTGATTCACCGTCCCGCCCACGACGTTCGGGATCCTCAGAACCGGAGACCCGCGCTTCTCGGAGGAGCATTTCCGCGCCGTTCCGTACCTTAGACTGTCGACGACCTCGCCAACGGAAACCACCCTCCATCCTGCTGGAAGGCCATCGTCATTCGAGACGCAATCACTGGCAGGATTCACCTCCCGCCAATCCTCGGTCAACCGCCCCGTACACGCCGCCGCCAGGACCGATTGTCGAAACCGCTTGAACAGCGCCGGGATCTTTGCCAGCCTCTCCTTGCAGGCGTCTACCTTGCCCAGCAGCTCCTCCAGCTTCGCGACGATGCGGCGCTGCTCTTGGAGCGGAGGGACCGGGAGCCGATAGGCTCGTGCGGCCTGCTGCGGAAAGTGCTTGATCGTGCTTCCGGTGAAGTAGCTCTCGAGGGCGCCGCGCATCGCGTCGTGCTGCAGGCTGCGCATCACCCACCGCGGATCGACCCCCTCGCACGTGCGAACCCGCAACAGCGCCTTCTGATACTTGATCGGCTTCTCGCTCCCCTTCCAAACGGCCGCGCGACCGGGCTCCCCGCCTTCGCAGATCAGCAGGTCGTTTCGCTCCAGACCGTATCGATCGAGTTCGTCGTCTTGGAAGTGCATCTCCAGCAGCGAGGTGAGGTCGAACTCTCCCCAACGGACGTTCGCGTTGCGAAGGTACGGCAGCAACCGACCCTTGGTGCGCTTGACGCGATCCAGCATCTTTCCGAGGGCGACGTCGGCAACTTCGGCGAGGCGTGCCTCCGCCCACCCCTCGGGAAGCTCGTCGTTCACGCCTCGACGCCCTGTTCCTTCTCGACGAGGGCCGCAATCTGGCGGAGATCAGCGATGACCGCCTCAAGTTCGGTGATGGCCTCGTTGGCAAGCTCCTGGGGCTCCGGCAGGTCGTCGCTGTCCTCGAGCGACTCGTCACGGAGCCAGGTGATGTCGAGCTTGTAGCCGCGTTCCTTGATCTGCCCGATCGAGAAACGGCGGCAGCGGCCCTCTTCGCCGAGGTCCTTGCGCCGGCTCAGGCCGTTGGGGTCGACACCGTAGCTCTTCTCGAACTCGGCGAAGTGCCGCGGCGTGAGCGGCCGCTCCTTCTTCGTGATCCCGGGGACATTCGAGCGCGCGTCGAAGATCCAGACGTGCTCGGTGGGCCGGCCCTTCTGGAAGAACGCGACGTTGGCCTTCACGCCCTGGCTGTAGGGAGTGAACGTCCCGCGGGGCAGCCGCAGGACCGTGTGCAGGTTGCAGTCCTGCATCAGGATCTCGAACACCTCCCCGGCCTTGCCCTCGAACAGGCAGTTGTCCGGCAGCACGATCGCCGCCCGTCCGCCGGGCTTCAGCACCGTCAGGACGTGCTGGACGAAGTTCAGCTGCTTGTTGCTCGTCGCAATCGTGAAGTCCTCGCGATCCGGGGCCTGGTTCGCCCCCTTCGTGCCGAACGGAGGATTCGTCAGGATCACGTCGAAGCGCTCGGAACTCGGCACCTCGTAGATCGTGTCGCCGAGCACGATGCGCGGCTCGATCCCGTGAAGGTATAGGTTCATCAGGGCAAGCCGCCGAGGTCGAGGGACGAGGTCCTGGCCGTGGTAGGTCCTCGTTCTCACCCGCTTCGCCAGATCGCGGTCCATGGCGCCGCCCCGGGTGTGCTCCACGAGCCACTCGTAGGCTGCCACGAGGAAACCACCCGTCCCGCATGCCGGGTCGCAGATCGTGAAGCCCGCGTGGGCCCGGGGATCCGGCTTCATGCACCGGACGATGGATTGGATCAGGGGGCGCGGGGTGAAGTACTGCCCGGCTCCCTTCTTCCCTTCGCTCGCGGCCTTTTCGAGCAGCCCCTCGTACACCTGAGCCTTGACGTCAACGCCGAGCGAAGTCCATTCCGTCTCGTCGATCAGGTTGACGAGCCGTTTCAGGTTGACCGGGTTGTTGAACCGCGACTGCGCATCGGTGTAGATGTCGCCGAGGATGCCCTTCGTCTTGCTGAGGGTCCGGAGCACATCCACGTAGCCGTCCGTGAGGGCCGTCCCGCTCTTGTCTCGGAGCTTCGGCCACTCGCACCCTTTCGGCAGCGCGACCTTCCGTTCGTCCGCCATCTTCAGGAACAGCAGGAACGTGATCTGCTCGATGTAGTCCCCGTAGTCGATCCCGTCGTGGCGGAGGGTGTGGCAGAACCCCCAGAGCTTCTGGACGATGTCGCTCATGCGGCGATGGCCTCATTCAGGGAATCGAGGAGCGGCTTCAGCTTACCTCCGAACGACCGGTCTGCGGGCACCCAGCCGCCGGCACGGCTGAGCACCGGGGCGAGGTCGAAGTCCGCGCGCTCGATCGACAGGTTCACGATCAGGTGTTCCCGGATCCGGTCGAGCCACGCCCGTTGATCCGGTGTCAGGGTTCTCCCAGCCGTGACCCGACCGATCGCCCGATCGACGCGCTCCGCCGCGGTGAGCAGCGGCTCCTCTTCCCGGGCCGCGTGCTTGACCATCGAGATCACATCGGCGAGGGCCTTGGTGTAACGGATCTTGTGCGCTCGCTGCAGGTTCTCCTCGGTGAACCGCTCCGGAGCCGCCAGCAGCTTCTGCCGCAGCTCCGAGAGCGCATCGACTCCCCAGCCCCTCGGCCGGTCAAGGAGGATCTGGATCGCCTCGACCTTCGACGGATTCTCGCGAACGAACCGGCTGAACGCCGCCAGGTAGTCCTCGGGCTTCAGCTCCTGGCCGCGCCCGTCCTTGATCAGGAGCTCCGACGAGACGTGGTCCTCATAGTCGACGGCCTTGATGAACACCCGCCTCGCCCGCGGGTAGCTGGTCAACAGGTTCTTGAACCTGTCATCCCGCAGTATCGCCATCGTGCCTTTGAAGTCCTGCCGCAGGCGAAACGGAAGCTCCATCGCGAACCGGCCGACGTCTCCATCCGAGATCCCGTGCGCCTCGAACAGCGCCCGAGCCTCGCCGGCCATCTGCTTCTCGATCCGCTGCAACCGGCGGACGAGACACCGGATGTTGTAGTCGCGGTCCCGGTTGGCCCAGATGTCCTCGATGATCTCCTCGATCTTCCGGCTGGGCGTGAGAGGAGGGTCCGCCGTGATCGCCGTGGCTTCCCGGAAGTAACGGATCAAGGTGCCGTCGAAGCAGTCGAAGACGGTGAAATGCGACTTGTCCGGGCACTTCTCGCCCCTCCGTGTACCGCGCCCCAGCATCTGCTCGAACAGGATGCGGGATTTCACCGGGCGGAGGAAGACGATGAATTCGAGGTCGGGGATGTCCACACCCGTGGACAGCAGGTCCACGGTGACGACGACGCCCGGGTTTGGCCGGTTGCGGAACTCCCGGATCGCCTGGAGCGGACGGTCGACGCGGCCAGTGATCTTGCTCACGAACGACTGGCCTTGCCCGAACGTCTCGACCGCGAGCTGGACCAGCTGGTCGGCGTGAGACGTGTGCGGGAGGTCGTTGACAGCGAAGATCAAGGTTTTGGGGAAGCGACCGTAAGCCTGCTCGTGCTCCAGGGCGTGCTTCTTGATCTCCTCGACGATCTTCCGGTTGGAGTCGGGGGATGTAACCCTGCGCTCGACCTCCTCGGAAGCGAACGGCCGCTCGTCCTCGAGTTGCTCCAGGGTCTCCGTGCCAGTCTCCGGATCCACGAGTTCGACTCGGTCGTCGGTCTTCAGGAACACCCCGCTCATCCGCACGTCCGACTTGATACTCACGACGTCGTAGTCCACGAGGTAGCCCTCCCGAACGGCCCGGGAGTACTCGTAGCGATAGACGACGTCGCGGAAGTATGCCTTCGTGTGGGCCGCGGGTGTTGCGGTCAAGCCGATCTTGATCGCGTCGAAGTGGTCGAGGGTGTTCCGCCACAGCGCCTCCTCGGCGGTCGTGTAGCCGCGGTGGCACTCGTCCGCGATGATCACGTCGAACGCGTGGACGGGAATGTCGAGGACATCCGCGTCTTCGTCGATATCGTCCCCCTCGCGGGACCACACGGCCCCTTGGCCGAACAGGTTGATTGCCATTCGCTGGATCGTGCAGACGTAGACGAAGGCGTGCTTGGGCTCGGGACTTTTCAAGTAGGACCCCGGCAACACCTTGGGATCGAACTTCTCCTCCGCCGCAAAGTCCTCGCGCTGGAAGCGTTGGCTATAGACCTCGTAGATCTTGTCGAACTTCCGGTTCGGTTCCGGCTCGAACGACGAGAACGCCCGGACGGCCTGGGCAGCAAGCGCACGCCGATCGACCAGGAACAAGATCCGTTGACCGAGACCCGACTTCATCAGGCGATAGACCTGGTTCACGAGTGTGAAGGTCTTGCCCGTGCCCGTTGCCATGGCGACGAGCATCTGGCGCTTCCTGGCGGCGAGGGCTGTCTCGATCGCCGTGTTGGCCTCGACCTGATATGGCCGCAGTCGTGGATGGTCGTTCGCGTTCCCCTGGAACCACGCGCAGGCCCGGTTGAAGTCACGCCCAAGCCGTTCGCGGAGCGCCGCCGGCGTGTGGAACACCGTGATCCTTCGCGCGAGGTTCAGCTCGTGACGGGCGTCCTGAAACCAGATGACCTCGCCGTTGGTCGAGTAAAGGAAGGGGACGCGGCAGCCATCGAACTCGAACTGGCCGCCGGCCAGGCCCTTTCCGTAGCGCAGTGCCTGGGTCAGGACTCCCTGCGGCCCGAGGCTGACCTTCTTGGCTTCGACGATGCCCAAGATCTGGCCGTCGACGCACAGGGCGTAATCGGCCGGACCGGCATCGGTTCCATACTCGGTGATCGCGTGGTGCGTCAGGCGTTCGAGGTCGAGACCCGGAGTCGCCGGGACGATCTCCCAGCCGGCTTCCCGGAGCTTGGGGTCAATCCGGGTTTCGCGCGTTCGCCTCTCGGTCTCCCGATCAGACACGCCCCACCGCCATCGCCCGCTGACTTCGGCCTGAAGCTAAGGGCGGAATTGTAGCGCAGACGTCCTTGACCACCACGATTCGAAGGCCCTGCCACGCGCCGAAGAGCCACGCGAGACGCTATGAGGGCCAGCTCCGCCGGCTGAACCGGCTCGACGAGGTTCTGGCGGGAGGAGCCCGCTTGTTAGACAGCGCCGTCGGCTGGGAGCGTCCTGAGTTCGCCTACGACAGTTCGCAGGGCACGCCTGTACCGAAACAGGTCTCCAAAAGAGAGAGAAACCCGTGCGCTCGTGTCGACGTCTTCAATGCCGGCTTTCCTGAGTTGCTGGACCGTCGTTTCACTCCAGGAGCCGGCGCCGTGAACGAGGGCGTTGCGAAGGGCGACGACTTCGAACAACCCATTGATGGCCCATTTTTGCTTCTCGGAGATCCTCGATTTCGTCCATTCGATCTTGCTGAATAGAAAGTCAGGCGCTTTCTGGCCTGTCTTTTCGATCAAGTAGCCTATGACCACGTCAGCTTGAACGGCCAAGCTCACAAAGAGCACGTCAACGATGTTCTCTGCCAGGCGGGCGAAGACCTGCTGGTGATCGTCTCCGTCGAGCTTGACGGATCCGTCGACAAAACTCTTCGCCGGTACATTCGACTCGAATCCCAGAACTGATGGATTCCAGGCTTCGGCGGCTCGGAGGCTCTCGATGATGGTGTTGAGGTTGCCGAAGTTGATGCTCCTTGCGACGTGAAGGGCATGGGCCACGCCGTATACCGTTTGCGACCATCTGAGCATCTCAGAATCGACGTCCATTGATTGCTCCTGGCAGTCGTAGACGACAGGATGACTCGATTTGCGACCTCCCGGGGCACCGTATTGCCCCGCTGGCCAGTGTGGCAAGTATAGTCCCTGACGCAGGCACCGAAGTCGTCAACCGTTCGTCCCTTGCTCGCTCTTGATGTAGAATGCGCCATTTTCGGCGTTCGAGGGAGATTGCTAGTGCCGGAAGGTCCAAAGCTCGCGCTCCTCAAGAGGCGGGGATTCATCTATGACTTTCGGAGGATGATCTACTACAACCCGAGAGTCAGGAAGGTCTTCAGTGCCGAAGCGGTCGAGGACCATGACCTCCGGTGGATCTACGCCAGGTTGCGGGAACCCCCTCGCACGTCGTGGACTTTCTACTTTAATGATCCACCCAGCGCTGATGTCCGTGGGGAACTGATTCGCTATCTATCGGGAGTCCAGTGATTTGAAGCGAACTGCAGAAGACGTGCTTCGAGAAGAATACGCGAGCCTACTCCCGGAACTCCGGTTCCTCCGTCATGTGATGCAGGTGACGGCCAATCACAGCCTCCTCGATGTCCGAGAGACGCTTGGAGGACACGAACGGATTGATGTCGAAAGCAGGGTGAAGAGTTGCGAATCAGCCATCGACAAGGTCCGGAGGCGTACCGAGGGTGGCACATTCGACCCGTCGACACGTTACAGCCTCACGCAGCTGAAGGATCTGGTTGGTGTTCGGGTTCTTGTTTTTCCCAAACAACGTGCCAAGGACGCGATCATTCGCCTCAAGCGCGCCTTCCCACGGTGGCGCGCTGATCATTTGCCAGCGCTCGGTGTGTACAAGTTTCATGGGAAGATCAGGCCCGGTGACCCGGTGGGCGCCGAATACCAAGTCGTGCCAGCGCTTGTGGGGATGTTCTGGGCGGTCGAGCATGACACTTTCTACAAGCCCGACCCTGCACTTCGCGGCGCAGAGAAGCACCCGCGCCTACAGGCGGCTCGGGAGCGCCTCGAGAAGGAACTTGTAGCATTCGAGGACACCTTTCAGGAGGTCGTTGAAGGCGGGCCGCCGCGAGTGCTCTAGC
>Ga0187893_10014915_pt1 | contig 10502 bp, 3 predicted proteins | sample MA1701074metaG_FD_139574 | JGI IMG/M metagenome (GOLD analysis project Ga0187893, IMG submission 139574) | White microbial mat communities from a basaltic lava cave in the Kipuka Kanohina Cave System on the Island of Hawaii, USA - MA170107-4 metaG ...
AACCTACAAACCGGAGCGGGATGGTCTGTTTTGTGAGCGCATCTTCGGACCTGTGAAGGACTGGGAATGTCATTGCGGCAAATACAAGCGAATCCGGTACAAAGGAATCGTCTGCGACCGCTGCGGAGTGGAGGTAACCGAAAAGAAAGTAAGACGTGAGCGCATCGGACATATTCAGCTTGTGGTACCCGTGGCACATATCTGGTATTTCAGATCACTGCCAAATAAAATTGGTTATCTGCTCGGATTGCCTACAAAGAAACTTGATCTGATAATTTACTATGAAAGATATGTTGTAATACAACCCGGTTTAAAAGCACAGGATGGCGTTCAGTATCTTGATTTTTTAACGGAAGAAGAATATCTGAATATTCTTGAAACGCTTCCAAAGGACAATCAGCATCTGGATGATATGGATCCCAATAAGTTTATTGCGAAAATGGGAGCCGAAGCTTTATTTGATTTGCTGAGCCGCCTGAAACTGGATGATTTATCTTATCAGTTGCGTCACCAGGCAAGCACTGAAACTTCGCAGCAGCGGAAAAACGAAGCATTGAAGCGGCTGCAGGTGGTGGAGGCATTCCGTAATGCAGGAAGACATATTGAAAATCGTCCTGAATGGATGATTGTTAAAGTGGTTCCCGTTATACCCCCTGAATTGCGGCCCTTGGTTCCTCTTGATGGCGGGCGCTTTGCAACATCCGATTTGAATGACTTGTACCGAAGAGTGATCATCCGTAATAACCGACTTAAAAGATTGGTTGAAATAAAAGCTCCTGATGTGATTTTAAGAAATGAAAAACGCATGCTTCAGGAAGCGGTTGACTCACTTTTTGACAATTCAAGAAAAGTAAATGCTGTAAAAACAGAAAGTAACCGGGCGCTTAAATCATTAAGTGATTCCCTGAAAGGCAAGCAAGGGCGATTTCGTCAGAACCTGCTTGGAAAACGTGTGGATTATTCAGCACGTTCGGTAATTGTAGTAGGACCGGAGCTTAAGCTGCATGAATGCGGACTGCCAAAAGATATGGCCGCTGAACTTTTCAAGCCGTTTATAATCCGCAAAATGATTGAACGCGGAATTGTAAAGACTGTAAAGTCAGCCAAGAAAATTGTGGATCGTAAAGAAGCTATCGTATGGGATATTCTTGAAAATGTTTTGAAAGGTCACCCGGTGCTGCTTAATCGTGCACCTACGCTTCACCGCCTCGGCATACAGGCATTTCAACCGAAGCTGATCGAAGGCAAAGCGATTCAATTGCATCCGCTGGTTTGCACTGCGTTTAATGCTGACTTTGATGGTGATCAGATGGCGGTGCATGTGCCGCTGGGTAATGCTGCAATTCTCGAAGCCCAGTTGCTGATGCTTGCTTCTCATAATATTCTTAATCCTGCGAATGGAGCACCTATAACCGTTCCGTCACAGGATATGGTATTGGGACTTTATTATATGACTAAAGGAAGAAAAAATACTTCCACGGATAAAGTAAAAGGCGAAGGGATGACATTTTATTCACCTGATGAAGTAATTATTGCCTACAATGAAGGTATTGTTGACCTCCACTCTGTAATTAATGTCAAAGTAACTGTGAGGGAAGAAGATAAGTGCATGAATAAATTAGTGGAAACCACTGTGGGCAGAATTTTATTCAATCAGGTTGTTCCGAAAGAAGTGGGATATATCAATGAACTGCTTACAAAAAAGAATCTGCGCGATACCATCAACCTCGTTCTGAAGTTAACTGGAATCAGCAAGACTTCAGCGTTCCTTGATGAAATTAAGGAGCTTGGTTTCAAAATGGCATTTAAAGGGGGGTTATCCTTCAACATGAATGATGTGATGATTCCCGATGAAAAGCTCAAGCTGATTGACAAAGCAAATGAAGAAGTGGATGAAGTGATGGGAAATTATAATATGGGATTCATCACCAATAACGAAAGATATAACAAGATTATTGACATCTGGACCCGCACCAATTCACGCATTACAGATACATTAATGAAACGCTTATCGAATGACCGGCAGGGTTTTAATTCGATATTCATGATGCTTGATTCAGGAGCAAGGGGGTCTAAGGAACAGATTCGCCAGCTTGGAGGAATGAGGGGACTGATGGCGAAGCCGCAGAAGTCGGGATCTTCAGGAACTGAAATTATCGAAAACCCGATTCTCTCTAATTTTAAAGAGGGGCTTTCCATTCTTGAATATTTTATTTCCACTCATGGCGCCAGAAAAGGTCTGGCTGATACAGCATTGAAAACGGCAGATGCCGGTTACCTTACCCGCAGGTTAGTTGATGTGGCACAGGATGTAATCATTACTGAAGAAGACTGCGGAACATTGCGCGGACTTGCAGAAACTGCATTAAAGAATAATGAGGAAATAGTGGAATCGTTGTATGATCGCATCATCGGCAGAGTTTCATTGCATGATGTTATTCATCCGCTTACAGGAAAAGTGCTTGCTACTTCCGGGCAGGAAATTATCGAATCCGTTGCCGAAGAGATTGAAAATTCTCCGATTGAAAGCGTTGAAATCCGTTCGGTGCTTACATGCGAATCGAAGCATGGTGTATGCAGTCGCTGCTACGGCAGGAATCTTTCCTCCGGTCGCATGGTGCAAAAAGGAGAAGCGGTTGGAGTTATAGCCGCGCAATCCATTGGCGAGCCGGGAACTCAGCTTACGTTGCGTACGTTCCACGTTGGGGGTGTAGCTGCAAAAAGTGCATCAGAATCGCGCATCGAGGCGAAATATTCAGGCATTATGGAATTTGAAGAAATCCGGGTGATTGAAAAAAAAGATTCCGGGAAAAAAGGAGATGTTGTAGTTGGCCGCTCCGGTGAATTACGCATTCTCGACCCCACAACGAAAGCCGTTTTAGCTACTCATCACATCCCCTACGGTGCCTTGCTGTTTATTAAGCACAATGCTACAATAAACCGTGGCGATCTCATTTGCGAATGGGACCCTTATAATGCTGTAATTATTTCTGATGTAGCAGGCAAAATAGAATACGAACATATTGAGGAGGGAATTACATTCAGGGAAGAATCGGATGAGCAAACTGGCTATAAGGAAAAGGTAATCATTGACAGCAGGGACAAAACCAAAAATCCGGTTATTAAAATAGCGAGCTCCGGAAAGGAAGTGCTCAAAGCATTTAATATTCCTGTGGGCGCACATATTGTGGTGAACAAAGGTGATTCGATTAAAGCCGGAGAAACCCTTGCAAAAATTCCGAGAACATCCGGCAAGTCGGGCGATATTACTGGAGGACTGCCCAGGGTTACAGAATTGTTCGAAGCACGCAATCCTTCCAATCCTGCTATTGTTTCTGAAATTGATGGTGTGGTTTCTTATGGCGGAATCAAACGTGGAAACCGCGAAGTAATAATTACCTCTAAAGAAGGTGAAGTGAAAAAATACCTTGTTTCACTTTCCAAGCATATTCTGGTGCAGGACAATGACTTTGTCAAAGCCGGAATGCAACTGTCTGACGGATCCATTTCACCATCTGATATTCTCGACATCAAAGGACCTTCCATTGTCCAGGAGTACCTCGTAAATGAAGTCCAGGAGGTTTACCGCCTTCAGGGGGTGAAAATAAATGACAAGCATTTTGAAGTGATTGTCCGGCAGATGATGCGCAAAGTGGTTATTGAAGATCCGGGCGATACCCGCTTCCTCGAAAAGGAGCATGTCAATAAGATTGATTTTATGGAGGAAAATGACAACATCATTGATAAAAAAGTGGTGGTGGATCCGGGCGATTCAACCAATTTCCGCCCCGGTCAGATTATTTCACTCCGGAGATTGCGTGATGAAAATTCAATTCTGAAGCGTAAAGACCTCAAACCTGTTGAGGCACGCGATGCCATTCCGGCAACAAGCACTCCGTTGCTTCAGGGTATCACACAGGCATCTCTTCATACCAAGAGCTGGATTTCGGCTGCATCATTCCAGGAAACCACCAAAGTGCTCAATGAAGCTGCGGTTGCCGGAAAAGTGGATGAATTGCTCGGACTGAAAGAAAACGTTATAGTCGGACATTTAATTCCTGCCGGAACCGGATTGCGGGAATATGAAAAGCTGATTGTTGGCTCACAGGAAGAATATGATTTGCTCATGGCGTCAAAACGTGCACAACAGGCAGAACCAGCTTCCTGAAATCAGTAAAATTATTTTATGAAGCCGTCCGGATTTTCAGGGCGGCTTTTTTTTAACTGTTAATTTTACGGCAATGAAATTCTCTGAAATCCGGAATAAAATTTTTCTTGCAATAACATTTCTATTTTGTTCCGTTTGCTCGTTTGCCTCATTCAATTTTACTCAAGGATGCGAATCGGCTTATCAGAAAATGCTTCTCCTTCGTTTCAATAAGGCCGGAGACATTCTGAATGCTGAAATAAAAACAAATCCTGATAATTTCATCCCTCACTATATCGGAAGCTATATTGACTTTTTGAAAGCATTTATTACGGAAGAAGAAATTTATTTCGAAAAACTTATAAAAGGCAAGGCGGAGCGGCTCGATAGAATGGAGCATGAAGATAAGAACTCTCCGTATTATCTGCTTATTAAAGCAGAGCTTCATTTACAAACTGCCGTTGTCAGGATAAAATTTAAAGAATACTTATCTGCAGCTTATGAATTCAGAAAAGCATATAAATTGCTAGAATCAAACCATTCGAAATTTCCTGATTTCGTTCCAAATAAAAAATGTCTTGGAATTCTTCATGCGTTGATAGGATATGTTCCTTCGAATTACAAATGGCTTACGCGCCTCCTGGGGTTCAGAGGAACCATTCCGCAGGGATTGGGTGAATTACGATCATTGCTTGAAGAAACCAGCGTCTCTCAGGAATATAATTATCTGAGAGATGAAACCCTCATCATCCTGATGTTCCTGGAATTTCATCTGATGAAAAACAATGAATCGGCAATGAAGCTTGCTGCACGCATTGAGGAGAATCAGCCCGGTCCTTTGCATCTGTTTTCCATTCTGAGCATCTATCTTTATTCCGCCCAAAACCAAAAAGCCAACGAGCTGCTGGCGCAAAGAAAAAGTTCGGCTGATGAATTTCCGTTTTATTATCTTGAATTTATGAATGGAATGGCTTTGTTGAACCGGCTTGACACCCATGCTTTGCATTTTTTAAAAAATTATACCGATCGCTTTAAAGGAAACAGTTTTGTAAAATCTTCCTATCAGAAAATGGCGTGGATTGCGCTTTTGAAAGGAGACACCGCAGCTTATTTTCGGAATTTGAATTTGCTCAAAACAAAAGGAAACGATTTTACAGACGAAGACAAACAAGCACAAAAGGAAGCAGAATCAAAAATAATTCCCAATATATTGCTGCTCCGGTCCCGGCTTTTGTTCGATGGCGGATATTACGACCGTTCACTTGAGGTATTGGCTGGAAAGGAAATCAGTTTATTTCCTAAGTTCAGTGATCAGCTTGAATTTACTTACCGCATTGCACGCATTTATGACAAGCTGAAATTTAAAGAAGATGCCGTTAAGTATTACGAACAAACCATAAAAAATGGATCCGGTTATCCTTATTATTTTGCTGCGAACTCCGCGCTTTATCTGGGATTGATGAATGAAAATGAAGGCAAAAAAGAAAAAGCTGCCTATTATTATAAGCTTTGCCTGAGCATGCGCAATCATGAATATCAAAACAGCATTGATCAGCGTGCTGAAGCGGGGTTAAACCGTCTCGGTATGCAATAAAAATTTATTTCAGAATCTTAATTAAAAAACGCAATTAATATGAATTTCCTTCCTGCAGAGATTGAAATGTATGCCGAAAAATTTACTCAACCGGAAAGCAAAATTTTACAGGAACTGAACCGCGAAACCAACGCGCACGTTTTGCAGCCCCGCATGTTGTCGGGGCATTTGCAGGGGCGGTTGCTTTCACTGATAAGCAAAATGATTCAGCCATCATTGATTCTCGAAATCGGAACCTATACGGGTTATTCTGCGATCTGCATGGCAGAAGGACTTCGGAAGGAAGGTGTACTGCACACCATTGAGGTAAATGAGGAGCTGAAAGATATAATACTCAGCTACATTACCAAAGCGCGCCTGCAAGAAAAAATTAAGCTTCACATCGGCAATGCAAAAGAAATTATACCTCGGATCAACGGCAGTTTTGATCTGATATTTATTGATGCAGATAAAGAAAATTATTCTGCTTATTTTGATCTTACGGTGGATCGTACGAAGCAGGGGGGATTCATCATTGCCGATAATGTATTGTGGAGCGGCAATGTGCTAAAGCCCTTTCATCAGATGGATGCCGAAACCAAAGCATTATCAGAATACACTGAAAAAGTGTACGCGGATGACCGGGTGGAATCGCTTCTTCTTCCGGTTAGAGACGGATTGCTGATCAGCAGAAAAAAATGAAGTTGCTGAATCTAAAAAAAAATCATACCGGGAAGCACGTCATTATAAAAAATTGAGCCGTTCCATAAAAGCATCTTTATAAGATTTTCCGATCGGAATGGTTTTGTCGCCAATGACCACCGTGCTCTCATCTAGAACGGTGATTTTATCAATCGGAATAATATAAGAACGATGAACCCTCAGGAATTTTTTAGGGGGCAGTTTCATTTCAATATCGCGCATGGTGGAGTGAATAATGAACTGATCGTTATTGGTCTGTATGATTACATAATTGTCCATCGCCTGTATCCACGAAATATTTTCAAGATAAACCTTTACAAGCATCGAAGATTTTTTCACGAAAAATGAATCCTGAATCACAAGATTATCGAATGGCAGGGGGGATGCGCCCGAGGCATTACCAGCTACAGAGGGCGCTGCGGAAGTGTTTTCTGAAATGACAAATGCGTTTCCAATCAACTGATTTTTTTCGTCTTTCACAGGCGATGAAATCAGAGAGCCCTGAAAAGCATTATTCAGACGGCTGACGGATATTTTTACATTTTCCCATGATGAATCCTTACCCTGCGATATCAGTTTTCTGAATCCATCCTGGTTTGATAAAGTAAGAGCACTGCTTTCAATATGCAGCAGGGTGGAAATTTCTTTTCCCATAGCTGAATCATTTCCGAAACCTGTGATTACTTCCGCTTTTTGATTCAGAAAATTTATTTTGCCTTCCATATCCGTTATAATCACTGCTTCGGACAAATGACTTAATGCTTTTGCATAAAGTTTTTTATCGGTTCGTAATTCGCGGTCCTTTTGAAACTTATACAAAGCCATTTCAATAGTTGACTGAAGGTCGGGTTCATTGAATGGTTTAACAAGATACCCGTATGGCTCGGTAACTTTGGCTCTGTCCAATGTATTTTTATCGGTGTAGGAAGTAAGAAAAATGACAGGAATATCATACTCCGTTTTTATTCGTTCGGCAATTTGAATACCATCCACATCGCCCTTAAGACGGATATCGAGGAAAACAAGTTCCGGCTTAATATCATCCAGCTTATCGAATGCAGTCGCAGCAGACGAAGCAGTCGCAGGCACATCATAGCCAAGCCGGATCAACGTGTTTTGAATATCCTTGGCAACAATGTTTTCATCTTCAACAATCAGAATTTTGGTTTTGCTCATTTTTTTTCAGAATAATAATGGATGTGTAATTTTCAAAATTAATCTGTTTCAAAAAATCTGCAGTTTCATAAAGATATGAACATTCCTTTTCACGGTTTTGGAAGGTGGCGTATTAATAATATGAAAATGATTATTTCTCAAATTCAATGATAAACTTTGTTCCGTTTTTGTTTTCATGACGCACTTTACCTTCCAGTTGATCGGTGAGTGCGGTAACCAGCTGCATTCCGAGTGTTTCGGCTTTAAAAAGGTCAAACTCTTTTGGTAATCCTTTGCCGTCATCCTGAATGATCAGGCGGTGAATTCCGTTTTCTGTTGATTTAAAGACAATGCTAATGGTTCCGCTTTCGGAATCGGTAAATGCATGTTTAATGGAATTGCTGACCAATTCGTTGATGATTAATCCACAGGGAACTGCTGAATCAATATCGAGTGAAATTTTATCGAGATCAAAATTCAATTTTATTTTTTCGGTTACCGCTCCGGCATTTGCCACCAGGTTTTCGCATAGGCGTTTGATGTAATCATCAAAATCAATCCGGGTGGTTCCGTCTGACTGATAAAATCGTTCATGGATCAGTGCCATGGATTTAATCCGGTCCTGACCTTCGCGTAATGCTTTGAATGCTTTCTCATCCGACACAAAACCCGATTGTAAATTAAAAAGCGAAATAATGATCTGAAGATTATTCTTTACCCGGTGATGAATTTCTTTGAGCAGCAATTCTTTTTCTTCCAGCGATTCCTTAATCTGCTCTTCCATAGTTTTGCGATAGGTAATATCCGTGTCCACTACAACCAGATGAATCAGTTCGCCTTTTTCATTATAGATAGGATTCAGGGTGGAAGAAAGCCATATTTTTTTCCCCGCCTTCGTTTCAAAAACACTTTCATAGGTTGCAGATTTTTTCAATTGGATAGACTCCTCTACCAGCAGCTTTATGTTTTTATTTCCTGAAATTGAGTATATCCCTTTGCCAAACCTGGCGGTAAGTTCTCCGATCGCAAATCCGGTGAGATTACTGAATCCTACATTTACCCATTCAAGTTCTTTGTTGCGGTCGAAAATCATGACTGCATTATCTGTTTCGCTCGCTACCAGGGAAAGCTTTTCGAGTTCAATATTTTTTTCTTTAAGCTCTGCGGTGCGCAGTTCCACTTTTTTGCGCAATTGCAACTGCGTTTTCCTGAGCTTCCGCGTTCTTAATTGCAGAAACAACATAATGATTCCGGAAATCAGCAGAAAATATAAAAAATAAAACAAGGGGGTTTGCCATAGCGGGGGTTTTATTTCAAAGCTGAATGAAACAGGTACCGACCAGTCTTTGTCATTAGCGCTCGCTTTAATTTTAAAGTTAAACTGTCCGGAGGGTAAATTGGAATAATTTGCCACGGTTTGTTTGGTAGATGGGGACCACTCCTTGTCAAACCCTTCCAGCATGAATTTATATTCCACCTCTTCGGGTGCTGTCATATAAATTCCTGATATAAAAAAACTCAGATAATTCTGATTGAAATCAAGCACCAGGTTTTTCGGTAATCCCGAATGGGGATCAACGTTCACGTGAAGACTGTTCCAATCCGCATCCTTTAAAAAAAGTTGAATTTTATTAATCCGTACAAGAGGCACCGATTGCCTCCCTATACCTTCCGAAGCATTGAACCGTATGGCGCCATTGACTGTACCGAACCAAACATTGCCTGCAGAATCGCTGCAGGCAGCATTGGTTTCATTTCCGAAATAACCGTTGCTTTTACCGAAGTGATTAATAATTACTTTTCCTTCACTTATGAAATCAGCCCAACTGATGCAATCCAAGCCTTCAGGCGTTCCAAGCCATAAATTCTGTTGATTGTCCAGGTAAGAAAATAAAATGCGGTTGTTATTTAATCCATTGCTTTTGTTTAGCTGAGCAACCACCGGATTGCTCTGACTCGAATATTTTATAATCCCGAAATCGTAAGTACTGATTAGCACATTATTATTTGCATCACTGATAATAGAAGTAACCGGAACCGCAGGAAGATTGAATTCTGAATTAAAACTCGCTGCGGAATCACCCGACAAATAATAAGTACCCCGAATAGTTCCCGCCCAAACCCTTCCATTATTATCTTCATGCAGCACCCTTACCTTTTCCTCGGAAAGCCCATCCGGTTCTCCGATGCGCTTCAGTTGATTCTCCGTGCTTATCCAAATACCTTTATCGGTGGCAAAGTATATTTTGTTATCAGTTGATGACAATACCGAATAAACAACCTGATTATTGAGAACATTGAACGGAAAACGAAAGGTGCTGTCGGCTAAATTCAAATATGCGGCTCCGCTGGTTGTTCCGAACCATAGATTTCCGCTGTGATCGCCTGTGATATTCCAGATGGTAGAATTTTTAAGTGGAGTGGCTATTTCAAAATCTCTGAAGACGCTTTTTTCAAAACATGATACTCCGCCTGCCAGACTTCCAAACCATATCCGGTTTTCTCTGTCCTTGTAAACGGAAAGAATGTTATTATTGGTCAGCCCGTCATCAACTGTGTAGGTTCTGAATCGGTTTCCGGAATATCTTGTCAAACCTTTTTCTGTACCAAACCAAAAATTTCCTTCCCGGTCAATTGCTGATGCCAATACAATATTCCCCGGCATGCCATCTGCTATACCTAAATTCCGGATTACTGTGTCTGACCTGATAACAGCAATGCCCCCGCCATATGTACATACCCATTTATTACCTTTTTTATCTTCAATTATCTGCTGAATGCGATCATTGATCAATCCATTATTTATTCCAATGGTGCGAAATGATTTTTGATCGAATACAGAAATTCCGGTATAAGTGCCAATCCAGATTTTCTGATCGCTTCCTATACAAATCGTATAGGCAATATTATTGGCAAGACTATCCT
>Ga0187893_10014916_pt1 | contig 10501 bp, 8 predicted proteins | sample MA1701074metaG_FD_139574 | JGI IMG/M metagenome (GOLD analysis project Ga0187893, IMG submission 139574) | White microbial mat communities from a basaltic lava cave in the Kipuka Kanohina Cave System on the Island of Hawaii, USA - MA170107-4 metaG ...
GGTACACTCCACTTAATGATATTCGTGAAAATAGTAGCATCGCAACCTGACTCTACTTTACAAATTTCAAATTTCTCTAAAATCGGTGGGCACGGAGCAACGTCATCTTTGGGTTGTGCGCAATTTATTTGAGAATAATTTATGAGGGGTTCCGTAATAGCTGGGTTACCATACCCACCACGCGTCACCACCCGGTAACAGTAAATTAGAGTACTATCGAGTAAGGGGGGTTCTTCTCCATCAAGGTACGTAAGACCGGCCTCAACAACATTCACATTCTCTATCAACACTAAATCAGTTTCGACTGAACCCTCCGGTCCACGGAATACATCATGGATTGGATAATCCTGTAACTGTATGGACCATGGTACAGCGGCATTCCAGTTCAGCTCAATTTTCTGTTTTTGTGGATTGAGATCAAGCCAGACAGAAGATGCCAGGGATGATGTATCGATAGCTTGCAACGTGGGGTCACTCGCAGTTCCGGAATACAACACTACACGATAAAAATATTGTCTGTCACGGGTATCTAATCCTGATTGGTCATCGACAATTGTTGTAGCAAATATTGGCAGCGCAGTCAGGTCACTAAACCCAGTGCCGTCAGCACGCTGAACCATGTACGCATAGGGAGGAGGAAACTGGATGGCATTAATGTCAAAAGGCGGTGTCCAGGCTATTGTAATCTCACCGTCCGTATCTCCTGTTTTGTCTACAGTAACATTTGTAATCACGGGCGCATCTGCCAGTATCGGATCAATGCAGATCTCATCTGACGCATAGCTTTCTCCTCCTAATGGCAACGGGAAGATGGCCACCAGCCGGTAACAGTACCTGGCGCCAACCGACAACCCCTGACCTCCATTTGTATCCTTAAAAGTTGTGCTTGTAACTGGTACTGTAGCAATCAAGGTGAAGCCAAGCGACTCCGGCAAGCCGGTCTGGCAATTACCCGGAGTAAAATTTGTATCGTCCACTTTTCTCCAAATCTGTATAATACTTGCATTTTGACACTCGTATGGATCCCATTCCAAATCCACATGGCGTTTCGCCAAGTCTACCAATGGAGGCTGCCACAGGGGTGCAGGCCCTACTACCTTTATTCTCCAGGTATCGAAGGTAGCAAGGCTCGGACCAAGCGGAGGATCATCTGTTATTTTAAACACTACCTGGTATACCTGATCCTTTACGTGGCCACAGATGGTATTCCAATTAAATTCTAATTGAGCCGGGGGACTAGAAGGTTGAAAATCATTAGGCCCTGGAACCGGTGAATATGTGGCAGGTGACTCTGATGGGCTAAAACTAAATATTTCAGAGAAAGCTTCAATCTTTACAGGATGGTTCTCAGGATCGGTTCCGAAGATAGTTTCATTCAACAAGGCTCCGGCCACAACACAGGTATCCTCTGGAATAATCAACTCGGGTCTTTCATTTGTACAATCTGCAACCACTATAATCTGCATATCTCTTCGCACATACCCGATTTTTATCCACTCGCCATTTACCTTACGCCATTCATTTACAACGAAAGCAATATTGTATTCACCTACTTGGCCAGGGGTATCCCACTTTAAAGTTCCATCAACCGGGTTAATGGCAAAGGTGGGAGGGCCATCTCCAGCTTCATTAAAGCGATTATAATCCAAACCGGTATAAAATCCCGGATCGATTGGAAGTTTGTATCCTGTAACTGGTTTATTTCTATCACTAAAAGGAATCACAAGTTCATACGAAAGACTGTCTCCGTCCGGATCATAGGCGCCAGGATTGTGAAAAAAAGCCACTCCGGTACAGGCCTCATCAATGGGAGGAACTAATAATACCGGGCTCCGCTCACATCCTAAGGATAAATCAATCTGAGTTTCGATGTAAAAAGTTGTAAACACGGAGTTAAAAATATTCAGAACGCCTTCGTTTCGGTTAGGTTCGATATAACTGATCGTATAACGGCCAATGGCGGGGTATGTATGAAAGAAAGTACGGGTGGCAATACCAACATTAACGGCACCAGGAAATGGCATATTCGGGGTTTCAGGTACGAGAATCGTTTGGCCATCTCCAAAATCGAGCACATCCTGTAACCCGCCAAATAAAACACATCCTGACCCACAGCCTGTATCGGTGTATACGGTTACGGTAACCTTGACTTGACGACTGGAGCAGCCTACTCGTTCTACTGTAATCTCGCCCGCCCTCAGGTGCGTTGCTTCAACTTTATATAGTGGAAAAAGAGAGAACCCTACTGCAAAAAGGAGTATAAACCCTGCCCTCATCAATCCAAGTTTCCTTTCTATCATTTTCGACCTAAAAGACTACAATATAACCTCAATCCTGTATCCAAAAAATTCAATTTTAGAACGTTTAAAGTTACCTTTTAGTCTGTAAGTAAGGATCACATCGACACGAAGTTTTATTTATTTAATATTGCCCGTCAAAATATATTACCATGAGAATAATTGGTGAAATACCGCATTCCCAATGTAAGATCACTCTTTTCCAATGGAACAACCGATACCTCATCAAGTTGGAAAAAGATCGGCTTGAGCAGACATTTAAGGTCGATCAATTTGAGCTTGCCTCTGAAAAAGAATTGAACAGACTTATTGGCGAAGGTTTCATACAAAAGGCTCTTGATCGTTTTAACGACATGGAGCAATCCATAGCAGGAGCACTCGAAACGCTATAAAAAAATGCGATGCCCTGCACGGATGATAGAATTGTAGTATTTTGTGGCCGTGGAAGTCATAGAAAAGAAGAATAAAAACAAGCGATATAAGCCTGTTTTAGAGGGAATACCTGACTGGCCGGTATACCAGCTAAGCAAAAACCGGAAGGAGTTCATCGAAGAAGTTGCGAACCAGTCGTTTACCCGGATTAAAGAAATAAGGCCTACTCGTAAACAACTGATTGACGAATTAGAAGCGACCGTGTACCGCGAACAGCAACGCATGAAGCGCAACCGCTGGCGGGTCGACCCACAAGATGAACCTAAATTCTGGTCAAGAATAAAAAGTGATTTGGTTGAACTCACGTCTAAACCGTTAAACGATGAGGGTAACAACAAGGAGGATGAAATATTAAAGCGAATTGTTCAACGATACGCCAATGAAATTGCCGGAAAATTTAATCCAAGCTCATATAAGTTTGCCCGCAATATCATCAAGTTCTGGTTTGCACGTTTGCTCAATGCAGCCCGTGTAAAGAAATTCGGTGGTATTTTCCGAAATCAATATACGCTCCGCGACAAAATTCAGATTGTTGGTAAAGTGAAACAACTTCGTAAGCTTACCAAAGAGGGTACAATTGTTATAGTACCTACTCACTTAAGCAATCTTGATTCCATACTGATTGGCTGGGTCATTCATTCGTTAGGACTACCTGCTTTTATTTACGGAGCTGGCCTGAATCTTTTCAACATTAAAATCATCGCCTACTTCATGAACAGCCTGGGCACTTATAAAGTTGACAGAAGAAAGAAAAATTTACCCTATCTCGAAACGTTAAAAATGTATTCAGGGCTTGCCATACAAAAGGGCGCACATAGTTTATTTTTCCCGGGCGGCACCCGATCACGTTCAGGTAACATTGAAAAAATGTTAAAACTCGGACTGCTTTCCACTGCAACCGAAGCACAACGAAATATTTACCTGAATACCCCGGAAGGTGAAGAGGCCCGTAAGATTTTTGTTGTACCGGTTACGCTGAACTATCATTTTGTGCTGGAGGCACCTGAATTAATTGACGACTACCTCTCAATAAAAGGACAGGACCGGTATCTGCCTGAAGAGGACAAGTACGGAAGCTTTCAGTTGCTTCAGTTTCTGTTCAAATTTTTTACGAAAGGCTCGAATATATCCGTATCCATCGGCCGTGCGCTTGACATCATGGGTAACTATGTGGATGATGACGGAAATAGTTTAGACTCGCAAGATCGTGTGATTAATACACGCGATTACTTCTTATCAAACGGACATATTACTATTGATAAGCAACGGGAAGATGAATACACAAGAATGCTCAGTCAACGAATCGTGTCTGAGTATCACAGAATTCATCGTGTATTTGCCAGTCACCTCGTGGCGTTCGTTGCATTCGAAATGTGGCAGAAGAAACACCCAAAACTTGATTTGTTCGGACTTCTACGCTTACCGGAAGAAGACCTTGAGTTAGAATATCAAGAGTTTAAAAAAACGTTTAAGCGTGTCAGAAAACAAATCTACCAGCTTAAGAAAGCCGATAAAGCAAATTACGCCACTCACCTGAAGGGGAAAACCGACTTGGTCATTCGTCATGGGTTAGAGAACGTTGGCACGTTCCATATCAAACGTCCTTTATTGATGAACAAAAAAGGTAACATCGTTACCCAAGATCTGAACACACTCTACTATTATCATAACCGGCTGGTTGGCTATGACCTCGAGAAATTTATCTGACAATAAACCAGTAGGGGTAATTGGTGCAGGTAACTTTGGGAGTACGGTAGCCAATCTTCTCGCACGTCATCGCAATGTGTTGCTTTATGCACGCGATGAGAAAGTTATTAAACGAATTTTAGATAAGCGTGAGAATCGGGGGCACAAGATGAGCAAACACATCACTCCCACTAACGATCTACAATACTTAGCTGAACAATGTGACGTAATTTTTCCCATAGTTCCCTCCGCACATTTTCGGTCGATGATGAAGAAATTGTCGCCACACCTCCATCCCTATCACATTCTTATTCATGGCACGAAGGGATTGGATATTACCCTTCCTAAAGGTCAAACCATAGAAACGATTACTAAACTCAATCGCGATCAGGTTAAAACAATGAGTGAGGTGATCCGTGAAGAAAGTGTGGTAGTCAGAGTGGGGTGTTTAGCGGGGCCAAACCTTTCAAAAGAACTTGCTTCCAGGCACCCGGCCGCAACCGTAATTGCCAGTCCGTTTAATGAAGTATTAAGCATTGGAAAAAGATTGCTGCGCAATGACAGGTTTCAGGTGTATGGCAATAATGAATTAATAGGAGTAGAGTTGGCGGGCGTATTGAAAAATATAATTGCCATTGCTTCGGGTGCTCTCAGCGGAATGGGGCATGGAGAAAACGCGCGAGGCCTCCTCATCAGCCGGGGTGTTGTAGAAATCATTCACTTAGGTCGTGCATTGGGCGGAAAAACAAAAGCATTTTTAGGGGTAGCTGGCATTGGTGACCTGGTGGCTACCAGCAACAGTACCTTCAGTCGGAATTTTCAGGTCGGCTATAAACTCGCACAAGGTATGAGCCTCAGGGAAATCCTCGAAAGTATGGATGAAGTAGCGGAGGGGATTAACACGGTTCGGATCATGAAAAAGTGTGCCGAATACTATAAAGTCAGGGCGCCAATCACTCATGCAATATACCAGGTATTGTTCGAAGACCTGACGGCAAAAGAAGCACTCAATTACCTGATGCGATATCCCTTAAATGTGGATATTGATTTTATCGACTAATCAAAAATCTTTTCTGATTCGTTCGGCTACTTCGGCCAATTCTTCCTTTGAAGGATTCAATTTCGATTTAGTGAAATTTATATCACCCATTGAATTCATAGGCACGAGGTGAATATGGGTGTGAGGAACTTCCAGTCCGATTACGGCTACCCCTATTCTTTTGCAAGGAACTGCCTTTTTTACAGCGCGTGCTACTCGTTTGGCAAATACATGAAGGCCGGCAGTCGTCTCATCATCAAGGTCAAAGATATAATCAATTTCTTTTTTAGGGACCACGAGTGTGTGACCCGTTACCAGGGGTGTGATATCCAGAAACGCTATAAAATTTTCGTCCTCCGCTACAATGTGGCCCGGAATTTCCCTGTTAATGATGCGTGTAAAAATGGATGCCATATCAGTTCAATTATCAATGCACAATTATCAATACACAATTATCAATTATCAATTTTCAATTAAACGCCTATACTAACAATTTCAAATTCCATTTCTCCGGCAGGTGTTTTAATAGTGGCAACATCGCCTTTTACTTTTCCGAGCAAGCCCTTTCCAATCGGTGACAGGGTCGAAATTTTACCCGCCTTTAAATCTGCTTCTTCTTCTGATACAAGCATATAGGTTACGGAAGCTCCATTCTTTTTATTCTTGATCGTTACTTTTGAAAGAATGGAAACTTTAGATGTATCGATGTTTGATTCATCCAATAAACGAGCATTCGCTACCAGATCTGATAGTTGCGCAATTTTAGCTTCCAGATGACCCTGGGCGTCTTTAGCGGCATCGTACTCAGCATTTTCACTCAAATCACCTTTGTCACGCGCTTCTGCAATTTGCTTCGCAATATCAGAACGACCCCTGGAGGTTAAATCACTTAACTCCGCTTTTAACTTTTCCAATCCCCCTGGCGTGTAGTATGAAATTTTCTTGCCCATAACGAACGTGTTTTGTCGACCATTAAAAACAAAACAACGGCCTCAGCAATGAGACCGTTGTTTATGTGTGTACAAAGTTAATGCTTTAAATTATTCAGACAAATTACCGGAATTATGCCCCCACTAGTTCAGGGATACTGGTTTTAATCTGTTCTAATACCTCATCATCAAATTTAGCAAGATATAATGTCTTAGCTTTTGAAAGCTGCTCCACCGTAAGACCTTTTGCTCCTCTTAAATCAGCTTTATATAAGCTGGCATTTTCAAAGTCGGCACCCATCAGGTAGCAGTTACAGAGGTTCGCCTCCATCAAATACGCGTTATTGAAATTTGCCTTAATTAAAAAGGCACCTTCAAATTGCGCCTTAATCAAAAATGCGTCTTTAAAATTTGCTCCACTGGCATATGAACTTTTCAGGTTCACCTGGTTCAGGTTTGAGTTTTCTAAATTGGTTTGATTAAGTCGGGTATTCTCCAGATTTGCTTCAATTAAAGAAGACTGCGAAATATTGGCAGAGTTGAGATTAGACCCTTTGAGAGTAACATAGTTAAGGTTAGTGCGTGACAAAAAGGAATTCACCAGGTTAATCTCATAAATTCTATGGCGGTTAAGTCTTTTAATATTACCCACTGTGCGAAACGCAGCTTCTTCAGATTCCCACAACCGGAAGTCATCAATTTCATCGCGATAGGTACGGATACGTTGCCGGACTTCCCCATTTTGATTAAGCCAAAAAATAAGAATACCGATCACCGCAATGTCGAAGATCATGCCGTGAGCTTCGGCTAAAATCTGAGGGATGAAGCCCTCAAAATCATTGATATAATACCGCAGGCTAAGTCCTAAAACAACAATGGTTACGATCACGAGAACAAGCGTGGACGTAAGTAAAGGCTTTTCAATAATGTTATTGAAAGTATCTTTAATTTTAGCAAGTCTGTTTTTTAAAAAAGCCATCCGCTAGTTCCTTACATCAAATCACAAAATTTAATTTGTTAGATATTTAATGATTTTATTTTGTCCTTCAAAGCTACATTAATTTTAACATGCGATTCAAACGTCCAACCGGCAATGTGTGGGGTGAATATTACATTTGACCGATGGGTTAAATTATTCATAATCTCATGCTCGGCAGGTGTCAATTCCTTAAGTTTTTCATTCTCCAGCACGTCCAGCGCCATCCCCTTTATTTTGCCCGTGTCAAGTAATCCGGGGAGATCCTGCAGGAAAACAATTTCGCCCCTGGACGTGTTGATTACAACTATATTCTTCTTAAACCGGTTCAGGTAATCGCGATTAACCATTTTTCGCGTCTCTGATGACAAGGGAATGTGCAGGCTTAAAATATCAACCTCCCGATAAATTCTTTCCATGTCCGCCCCCTCACAAAACAAATCGGAATAATGGGTTTTATATTTATCGTAAGCCAAAACCTTACATCCAAATCCCGACAATCTTTTGGCAAAGGCCTGACCCATATTTCCGTATCCAATTATTCCAACAGTCTTATTCATGATCTCCATTCCCCTGTTTTCTTCCCGTTTCCAGGCAAGAGACCGAACTTGCTGATCGGCCGTAACAATGTTTCGGATGAGTGCCAATAAAATTCCAATGGTGTGTTCACCAACGGCATCCCGATTTCCTTCGGCTGCATGCAGCACGTGAATATTTTTCGTTACTAAATAATCGAGATCAAGATTATCCAATCCGGCCCCTGCCCTCGCTACAAACTTGATGGACGGACTTTCACCCAGAAGATCGCGATCAATTAATGTTTTACTCCTGACAATTATGCCGGCATAGTGATGAAGTGATTTTTTTATTTCCTCCCTGGATAATTCCGGTTGGTAGACCGCTTCCCAGCCAATTTCCCGAAGCATGGGGAACAAACTCTCATGCATGTGATCGATCACAAGACACTTTTTCACAGCAGCAGATGTACGGTAAGAAAATAAACAGTTAAGCCCAGCAGGTCATTGATTGTTGTAATGAAAGGGCCCGAGGCCAAAGCAGGATTAAAACCCAGTCGGCTTAATACCAATGGAGTAACGGTACCAACAAAAGAGGCAAAAACAACCACGCTGAACAGCGCAACCGATACAACATATGAAAGCGTTTGTTCATCAAACAGCAACATATTAGCCGCCAACACAATAAGTGCTAAGAAAAGACCGTTTAATAAAGCCACAGAAAATACTTTAGCCAACCGATTCCAAAGTCCCTCTTCCACAAATCCCGGGTTAGATAAGCTTTGCACTATTAATGAGGAAGATTGAATGCCCACGTTACCTCCTGTTGCCTGAATGAGCGGAGTGAAGAAGGCAATGGCAGCAATTCTGGTCAAATCTGCCTCAAATAAACCCATGAATTTTGCGTTCATAAGGCCGCCTAAAATTCCAATCAGCAACCAGGGCAAGCGCGCGCGTGAATTTCTCCATACGCTGTCATCTTCTTCCACATTTTCAGAAATACCCGACATCAATTGGCGGTCTTCCTCCGCTTGCTCTGTAATGACGTCTACCACATCATCGATGGTAATCCTCCCAACTAATTGACCTTGAACATTTACCACGGGCACAGATTCCAAATCATACTTTCGCATGATGTCTGCCACTTCAATATCATCCATGTACGTCTCCACCGAAACTATACCTTCCTCATGCATTTCCGAAACCAGTTTTCGGGCATCGGACACAACAAGATCTTTCAGGGAAACACGACCTAAAAGTTTATCGCGATCATCTACCACATAAACAGCATAGAACTTATCCACATTTTCAGCTTGCTTGCGGATTTCATCAATGCATTGAACAACCGTCCAATTATCGCGCACTTTTATCAGTTCCTTCGCCATCAATCCTCCCGCCACATTTTCTTCGTAGCGAAGTAGATCAATTACCTGAGCCCGCAGTTCGGTATCCAGGCCAACAAGTATTTCCTCACGGGTCTTAATTGGTAATTCATTTAAAATATCTGCAGCGTCATCTGAATTCAGCAGGCCTACAAAAGCTGTGATCTCAGTTGGCTCATAGACTTTTAAGAAATTCTTTCGGGTATCCGGATCAAGATCATTCACGATCTCTGCCTGAACTTCAATAGGAAGCAGGCTTAATGCATATTTCGATTCCTCCGAATTGAATTCATAGAGTAATGCAGAGATATCAGCCGGTTTGATGTCTTCCAGGGTTTGAAGAATGAATTTTTGATCGCGCTCGTCCAGCGCCTGCTGGAAGCGTTCAACAAATTCTTTTGTTAACTCAAATTGAACCAGCTCCTGCACGACTCTTCTCCATTAATTGTGTGATATAAACAAATTCATCTACTGTTAATTGCTCAGCGCGCTGGTTGAAGATGGGGAGCGCTGAAAATTCGGCTGCTAAATTTAGATTTTTTAATGCGTTGCGCAATGTTTTCCTTCGGTTATTAAAGCTCTGCTTCACCACTTTAAAAAATAAGGTCTCATCACAATCCAGTCGATGCCGCGCATTGCGCTCCAACCGAATTACAGCCGATATAACCTTGGGAGGTGGTATAAAAACCCCAGGCGATACCTTGAACAAAAACTTAATATCGTAAAATGCCTGGAGCAATACACTTAAAATACCATAGGTTTTATTACCGGGAGGAGATGCAATTCGATCAGCCACTTCTTTTTGCAACATGCAAACAACCTGATCTACCTGGTCGCGTTGCTCCAGTACTTTAAAAAAAATCTGTGAGGATATATTGTATGGGAAGTTGCCAATAATTGAAAAGACTTCTTTAAATATGGTACGCAGCTCAAGCTTAAGAAAATCACCCTCCATAATTTCCAAACCTGGATAATGCTTCTTCAGGTGAGCAACCGAATCCCAATCAATCTCGATTACTTTCAGGTTTATATTTTCTTTTGCTATCAGATAGCGAGTGAGTACACCTGTACCGGGGCCAATCTCAAGCACATTGGAACCTGCTCCTATCGTAAGCGCTTCCACAATTTGCCGGGCAATGTTCTGATCATTCAGAAAATGTTGTCCTAAAAACTTCTTGGGCCTTACCAATTGTACGAACGTTAGCTCGAAAGTTAGTCCAACAAAATTTTTAAACACAAAAAATA
>Ga0187893_10014917_pt1 | contig 10501 bp, 6 predicted proteins | sample MA1701074metaG_FD_139574 | JGI IMG/M metagenome (GOLD analysis project Ga0187893, IMG submission 139574) | White microbial mat communities from a basaltic lava cave in the Kipuka Kanohina Cave System on the Island of Hawaii, USA - MA170107-4 metaG ...
AGCGCAAGGCTCTAACGCAGGGCCGCAGCCACGGCCATGTCGTAGGCGGCCAAGGCACGAAAGTAGTCTGCCTGCGCCGCAATCTCGCGCGTGGCTGCCTCAACGGTCGCCTGCTCGCGCAGGTTCACCATGAACAGGGTCCCGTCCCCTGCTTGAAAGCGGAACCGCTCGGCGTCCTCAAGCTGGCGCGTCACCTCCACTTCTTCGCGGATGACTTGGAAACGGCGGTGCGCAGCATCCACCGCGGAGGCTGCATCGCGCGCCTCGGTGGTTACCGCATCCAGGGCGAAGCGCTCGCGTTGCCGCAACTGGGCCAGCTTTGCCTCTGCTGCTCGAAGCTTGCCCGTGGCCTCGCGGCGCTGAAAGGGTAGGTCAAAGCTCAGAGTCGCCTTAATCTCTCGCGGACCCCGTCTGACGAGGGGATGCTGCCCGGCTTCGGCCGTGAAGCCAAGCCCGAAGTCGATGGCAGGCAGGCGCTGATTCCGGGCCAGTGCGGCGTCCACCTGCGCCTGTTCCTGTTCGGCGCGCAAGATCCCAGGGTCGGGCCGCAGCCGGATAGCCGCCCGGATATCCTCCTCCAAACGGACGGGGTTGACTGTTTCTGTCAGTGGAAACACCGGCGGCACGCGCTCCGGCGCCGGAACGATTGTGTTGCCCTGAGCGTTGCGGTAAAACATCGACAGCTCAAATCCGGATTGCTGAAGCGCTCGCTCGGCCTCGACCAGTTGCGAGCGCCTCTGCAGGATTGCCCGGGCGTTCTCGGCGACTTCAATCGCCGCAAGCTGTCCTAGTCGAACCCCTTCTCGTAGCTGCGCATCGCGGGTCTCGGCAATCTCAAGCGCCGCCTGGACCACCGCAACCCGCCGTCCGCTGGCCACCCAATCCCAATAGCGGACCGTAGCCATCCGGATAATCGCCAGCCGTTGCTGGTCCACGGAGAGGCTGGCGATTCCACGATCAATGCTGGTCTTACGCAACTGCGCGCGGCGTTCGTCGATTTGCCGGTTCCTCACCAGCGGCAGATTAATGCCGCTGCGCCACTCGCCCGATTGACGCGTTGCCAGTCTCCCATCGTAAGGTGCGAAGTCGCCGTTGCCGACTCGCCAGCCGCTTGTTATCGCTCCGCCCAGATCTCCGAGCGGCTGGTCCAGAAAGGTGAACGCTTGTTCGTTTGCGTAGAATCCCAGCCGGTCGCTACTGATGGACGTACGCAGCCTGGTGTCGAATCTACCTTGCGCGGAAAGATACTCGGCGGCTGCGGCATCCTTGGCAAGCAAAGCCGCAAGCAGTGGTGGATAACTGTGCGCAACCGACTGAAGCACCTCGGAGAGATGAAGCTGCGTTTGCGCCTGAAGACCCGGCGGCGCCAGCGCAAGCATTGAGAGCAGCACATAGCCCGTGGTCACTTGCTGCTCGCCTCCTTGCCTGAATCCGGAACCATGCCTGGCTCGCCCACGGCGATCACAGGCGGGAACCCATTAAACTGCCTCCATAACTCAAAGCCAAGGGTGACTCGGTTGAGTAACACCCAACCGTGACTGCGCACACCTTGGCGCAGCCAGCGGTCTGACGGCCAAGGCTCGTCGCTCGGGTCGGGCGCAACCAGCAGCCGGAACTCGCCTTTGCCGTTATCGGTCGCGTCCACCAGCGCGACCTCGCCGCCGAATGTCCCCACAGCGACCGACGGCCAGCCGACGAATTGAATCGCGGGCCAGCCCTCAAACTGCAGCCGTACTTTGTTGCCCGGCGAAATCAGCGGCATATCGTTGCCCTTGACCCACAGTTCAACGACCCGGTTACTGGACTCAGGCACCAGGATTGCCAGCGGGTCGCCCGCCTTGAGCAATTCGCTGCCAGGCTGTGCAAGCAGCCGGAGGATAGTACCGTCGCGAGGCGCTCTGATTGATTGCGTGTTCTGCCGGGGGATGCGTATTTCCATCTGCTGAAGCGAGGCCGCGGCCGAGGCGATCTCAGCTCGCGCGCCAGCGCGCGAGGCGCGAGCCTCATCAATCGTGGCGCTGAAATCCGTCTCGATCTTTTGCCGGTCGGCTTCGAGGGCCTGCCGGTCATTAACAGCGGCGCTCAGAGAAGCCTTTGCCCGGTCGACATCCGCCGTGGCTTTGGCTTGGTCGAGCGTAGCAAGTTCCACGGCGCGAGTAGAGGCGAGGCCACGCCCGTGCAGTTGCGTCTGGCGATCTAGATTCAGGCGCGCTGTGAGTACCGTCGCCTCGGCCGCTTCAAGAAAGCGTTCGGCTGCCCGCACCCGTTCGGCGGCCATCTGAATGCGCGCGCCGGCGGCGGACAGAGCGTTTTGGCGCGAACCCTCCAGCCCGCCGATGCGCTCAACCAGCGACTGCTCACGCTGCTTTGCCGCGGCGAGCCGGTCGGAAACGGCCGAACGCTCTTGAGCCAGGCGTTGCAAGATGGCCGGATCGTTGTCGGAGATGTCCACGACAGGGCTGTCTTTGCGGACTTTGGCGCCTTCGATTACGTGCCAGCGAACAATTCGCCCTTCCACGGGCGCCGCAATAGTCTGCTGGCGTTCAACCGGAGTGCGGGCAACAACGCGTCCGGAACCCGAGATGTTTTGTTGCCACGGCGTCAGTAGCAGTGCGATCGTCAGGGCCACCAGAAGTACAAGAATCAGCCTGGCGACGGAAGCCGCCCGACGCGGCGTCGGCACCAGTTTCATCGAGGGCAGCAGAACCAACGTAGCCGCCCCTCCCTCGTGCGCGGCGTGCTTTCTGGCCGCAGCCCCTTTCATTGCTTCACCCCGGCAGTCAAGAGACCATCATGGATCTCCCAAACCCTGTCGCAGCCCTCAAGGATGGTTGCGTCTGCGCTGGCAATCAGCAACGTCCAAGTTGGATTCGGCGCGAACAGCCGATTGAGAATCGTGTCGCGCTCGCGGGCGTCATGCAGCTGATCCATGAGCTCATCGACAATCAGAAGCCGGGGCCGCATGAGAAACGCCCTGGCAAACATCAATTGCACTGTCTGGCCGGCCGAAAGCGGCAGCCCGCCGGTGGCCAGTTCGCAGTCGAGTCCACCAGGCAGACGCAGAATGTCTTCGAGAATTCCCGCCTGTTCGAGCGCTTCGCGCACCTCCGCGTGGTTCTTCTCCTGGGCACCGAGGCGAACGTTGTCGAGGATGGAACCGTGGAAAATCTCGGAGTGGCGCAGCAACAGGACCTGGCTGCGAAGATCCGCTTTGCTCAGATGGCGCAGGTCAAAGCCGTCGATCTCAATTGCGCCGCCTTGGGGCTGCAGAAGGCCATAAATCAGATTCAGGGCGGTGCTCTTGCCGCTGCCGCTGTGGGCTACGATGCCGGTGCGGGTACCTGGCTCGGCCACAAAGTTCGCTCCGTTGAGTACTGGCTGGGCGCCGGCGTAACCGAATACAACTTGCCGGAAAACGACGCCAGCGCCCTGGCTGGCCGGTGGCAGAGTCTCCTTCCCCGAACTCTCGGAGGGAAGGTCCTGAATATGTCCCAGTTTGTCGATTGCGGCCAGCAAGTCATAAAACACCTCGAGGTGCTTGCCGAACTTTGAGAACCCACTTACAACAAGCGCGACCACTAATTCGGAAGCGACCAACTGCCCCAGCGTAAGCTGGCGCTGCATGACTAGCCAGCCCCCTACACCCAGCAGCGAGGCGCTGGCTAGCGCCTGCAAGCCCAGCGAACCTAAAATCTGGCGTAAAACGATGCGAAAGTGCTTGCCGCGATAGCCGAGATAACTGGCCACTAGCTGGTCCGTGCGGTCAAAAGCGAAGCGGGCTCCTGCCTCGCTCTTGAACGTTACCGTGTGGCGGGCAATCTCCTCCAGCCAAGCGACAAGCTCGTATTTCGCCTTCGATTCCCGAATGGCCGTAGGCACTGCGCCTGCTCCCAAAGGAAACAGTACAAATAGAATCGCAGCTACCAGCAGCAAGTCAAACGCGAGCAGCCAGGGGTGATAGACTGCCAGCAGCAGCATGCCTATTACGGTCTGCATCGCCACCGAAAGGCCCTCGATCAGTAGCATCGCGGCGCTTTTTTGGACCGTCACTACGTCAAAGAACCGGTTCACCAGTTCTGGCCCGTGATGCGAATCGAAGGCGTCGCCCCTCACTCGCAGCAGACGGCCGACGGATTCAGAAGCCACGCGGACGAACACGCGGCGTTGAATGATCTCCACCAGGTAGACACGCATGCTCTGAAATATCGTCGAAACGCCGAGACCTGCCACAACGACCAGGGTCAAGATGACCAGCGGTTGCAGCAGGTTGCCGAATGCGATCGTGTTCACCAGTGATTGCGTGGCGATCGGCACCACTAATGTCAACAGTCCTATCGCCAGCGAATAGATAAGTGCAATCCAAAGCTGGTTTCGCTCCGTGGCAAGGATGCGGCGCAGTCTGGTGAAGGGCGGGACGCCGGTGTGAGCTGCCCCAGGTTGGGCTGGCTTTTCTTCTGCCCGGCTCGTATAGGGAAAACGGAATTCAAGACTGGGGTTCATTGCATTGTGAGGAGGAAGTGTAAAGGATCATTATATATTAATTAATGCGCACATGTGAATATTTGCATGTTAAAATATTCTGACGTATACTGGTCTCGGGAGTTTCAAGTTTTTCCATGCCTGAACGAGCATTGGCTGCCGCCGAACTGGCACACCTGCTGGGAGTGCTGGCCCATCGGGACCGGGTTCGCATCATCGAGGAGTTGCGCAATCATGAACTTGACGTGAATGCACTACAACAGTTGCTTGGCGTAAGCCACTCGAGGGTCTCCCAGCATCTCTCCGTCCTCCGTTCCAACCGCCTTGTGATGGAGCGGCGCGAAGGCAGACATGTCTACTACCATCTCCTTCTACCGGATCTGGCCTCCTGGCTTCTTGACGGCCTAAAATTCGTCGCCAGCGATCTGGATCTCAATGCGGAAATGCGCAACGCAATTGAGAAAGCTCGAAAAATTTGGACGGAGACTTAGAACCGAAGAGCAGGAGCGAAACTAGACGAGCTGCTCCAGCGTGGCCTCCAGATGGTGCATCAATCCGGCCGGATCTCCGGAGGAAGGCTGCGGCATTCGTAGCACACCGGCGGGAGTAAATTGAGCGCCCTCCGTGGATGCGACCATTGCCATCAGTTTTTCCGGTTTGACCGGCGCCTTTTCGTGGAATTTCAGATTCAGCATGCCGGACCGCCGCTCGACGGATTCGATGCCCAGCCGCTCGGCCAGCGCTTTGATCTGCGAGAACAAGAGCAGATTGCGGACGGCTTCCGGCGGCGGCCCGTAGCGGTCGGCAAGCTCGGCGAGAACGTGAGAGGCCTCCTCCCCACTTGCTCCCGCGATGCGCTTGTAGATGCGGAGGCGCTGGTGCTCGTCGGAGATGTATTCAGGGGGAATGCGAAGGTCTAAACCCAGGTTGATGCTGGAGCGGATTTCCAGGGGCGCATGTTCCCCTTTCAGTTCGCGAACGGTTTCATCTAGGAGCCGGATATACATGTCATAACCAACCGCTTCGATGTGGCCGTGCTGCTCGCCGCCGAGCAGATTGCCCGCGCCGCGCAACTCGAGATCGAGGGCGGCGATTTTGAAGCCGGCGCCGAGATCGCTGAACTCGCGCAGCGCGGCCAGCCGCTTGCGGGGGATATCGCTCAGCGCCTTGTCGGTGGGAACCAGCAGATAGGCGTAGGCGCGGCGGTTGGAGCGGCCGACGCGTCCACGCAACTGATAAAGCTCGCTCAGCCCGTAGCGTTCCGCATTCTCGATGATGATGGTGTTGGCCAGCGGGATGTCCAGCCCGTTTTCCGCTATCGTCGTGCACACAAAAACGTCGTGCTCGTGGCGCATGAAGGCGAGCAGGGAGCGCTCGAGTTCGTCCTCTCCCATCTGGCCGTGACCGACTCCGATTCGCGCGGCGGGAACCAGCTCCTGCAGGAATGAGGCGCGCGACCAGATGGTATCGACGCGGTTATGGATGAAATACACTTGGCCGCCGCGGCCAAGTTCCTGCTCGAGCGCGGAGCGGATGACGCCGCCGTCAAAGGGAGCGACGACGGTATGAATCGCCAGCCGGTCCTTGGGCGGGGTTTCGATCACGCTCATGTCGCGCAGGCCCACCATCGACATATGCAGTGTCCGCGGAATGGGGGTGGCGGACATGGTCAACACATCCACGTTTTTCCGAAGCTGCTTGAGACGTTCCTTGTGGCGGACGCCGAAGCGCTGTTCCTCGTCGATGACGAGCAGGCCGAGATCGTGGAATTCGACGTCTTTGGACAGCAGACGGTGGGTGCCGATCAAAATGTCCACTTTGGCGGCGGCGACATCGGCCAGCACCTGTTTTATTTCCTTCGCGGAGCGGAACCGGCTGACCATCTCAACGCGGACCGGGAACGGGTTAAAGCGGCGCCGGAATGTCTCCAGATGCTGAAAGCAAAGCACAGTGGTGGGGGCCAGAACGGCCACCTGTTTACCGTCGCCCAAGGCCTTGAAGGCGGCGCGCATGGCGACTTCGGTTTTGCCGAAGCCTACGTCGCCGCACAGCAGCCGGTCCATGGGATAGACGCTCTCCATGTCGCGCTTGATTTCTTCGACGGCGGTGACCTGGTCGCGAGTGTCGGTGAATTCGAAGGCTTCCTCGAACTCGCGCTGCCAGTTGCCGTCGGCGGAAAAAGCGAAACCATCCACCAGGTTGCGTTCGGCGTAGAGCTTGAGCAGCTCATCGGCCATATCGAGCATGCGGGCCTTGACGCGATTTTTGGTTTTTTCCCAGGTGACCCCGCCCATCCGGTCAAGCGCGGGCGCCGCGTCTCCGGCGCCGCGATACCTCTCGATCAGATCCAGGCGGGTCAGCGGCACGTAGAGCTTGGCTTCTCCGGCGTACTCGATGAGCATGAAATCGCCGCGCTGATCGCCCTGGCCCAATTCCCGTAATCCGAGAAAACGGCCGACGCCATGCTGGGCGTGCACGACATAGTCGCCCGCGTTGAGATCGGCGATGTCGAACTTGAAAGCTCCGGCGACGGACTTTGCGGGCCGGGCGGCAAGCTCGGAGTCATAGAAAAGATCTTCGGAGCCGATGATGGCGATGGCGGACTCGGCGAGGATGACGCCGCGGGGAACGTTGCCGCGCACGATATAAGTGCTGGCTCCGGGCCCGGCGATGTAGGATCGCTCGGCGAGGTAGGCCGGAGTGGGTTCGGCGGGGTCCACGGCGAGCTGAAAGGCGATGGAGTATTCGCGAAGAATGTCGGCGAGCCGCTCCATTTCGCCGGTAGATCGAGCGAAGAAGAGGACGCGATTGCCCTGCCCGATCAAGGAGCGCGTCTCGGCAATCGCCACGCGCCAATTACCATGAAAAGCCAATGACGGACGGGAGGAGACGTGCATCGAGGCGGCCGCCGGGTCCGGATGCGCCAGCTCGAGCTCCTCGAATGCGACGCGCGCCGAGGGAGCGGCCAGGGACTCAAATTCGTCGAAGAAGAAATAGTTAAGCGCAGGCGGAAGCAGGCTGGTGGCATGCTGCTCAAGCCTGCGCGTGAAGCGCTCGACGCCGGCGCGAATCAGCGAGGGCTCGTCCCAGACCAATACGGGATTGTCGAGCAGATGGGAAACAGGCGTGGAGCGGGGCCGGTGGCGGGCCGCGTGAAACTGCCAGCCTCCTTCGAACGCATAATCGCCGAGTCCGGCCGTCAGCTCCGGCGTGCGCGGCATCTCCGTGAGAGGCAGAATGACGCAATCGGGGATCTTAAGCACGGAGCGTTGGGAATCGACATCGAAGCGGCGGATGCTGTCGATCAAGTCGCCGTAAAACTCGATACGCGCGGGCTTGGAGGCTTCGGCGGGAAAAACGTCGAGGATGCCGCCGCGCAGCGAGAAATCGCCGACCATTTCGACGGGTTCACGGCGCTGGTAGCCGGCCGATTCGAGATAGGCGAGCAGATCGTCAAGCGGGATCTCTTCATTCACACGCAAATGCACGGCGATCTGGCGGTAAAACTCGGGCGGCTCATGCCGCCAGAGGGCGGAAGCAACGGGCGCGATGGTGATGGCGGCACGGCGCATTGCCATGCGCCATAAGGCGACGGCGCGCTGCCCGGCGATTTCTTTGTGCGGCTCCAGTTTCTGGCCGGGCAGCGCATCAAACGAAGGCAGAATGTGCGGCCGGCCGGAGGCGGCGTGAGCGGGAATCAGCAAGTCAAAGAAAGTGGTGGTCGCTTCGGCCAGCAATTCCGCCTGGCGGTTGGATTCGGTCACGACCAGAAGGGGCCGGCCCGTCGATTGGTGGAGCAACACCAGATAGATGGCCTTGGCGGTAGGGGTGAGGCCGGTGAGCGAAGCGGCGGCCCCCGGTGTCCGAAGCCCATGGACGAATTCGGAAAAAGCGGCGGTACGGCCGAGTTCGAGGAACAGATCGCGGATGGCGGGGTTGACCATCAGTCAGGGCAGGCTCAGGCCCGGCGAACGATCTCGTCGACGATGTTAGTGGTGGAATAGCCGGGCTCGAGCGGCAGCGCCATCACGACGCCGCCGGCAGCCTCCACTTCCTCGCGGCCGGCAATGAAGTGGGCCCAGTCGGCGCCTTTGATGAGGACATCGGGGAGCACGGCAGCGATGAGCTCGCGCGGGGTGTCTTCGTCAAACAGCGTGACGGCGTCGACGGCTTCCAGAGCCAGCGCGGCCGCGGTGCGCTCCCGTTCGGTGAGAAACGGGCGCGAAGGTCCCTTGAGGCGCTGGACGCTGAAGTCCGTGTTTAAGGCGAGGATGAGTACATCGCCGAGAGATCGGGCTTTTTCAAGAAGACGGATGTGGCCGGGATGGAGGATGTCATAACATCCATTGGTAAAGACGACTTTTTTCCCCGCGCGCTTCCATTGCAGCCGGGCGACGAGCAGGTCCTGGCGCGTGTAGTGGATCCCCATAAGTGGTATTGTCTCAAAGACAGAGCGCGATGATCCAGTCGCCGTATAGAGGCAAGTGTCCAGCGCGGCGAGGATCAGGGAGCGGGTTTCTCCTAACTTTCGCCTCCTGGAGGAATCGGGGCTGCGGAGGAAGCTTCCGTTAGCTAATAAAAACTGAGTGAATTTGTTGAAAAATAAGGGATTTGGATGTGGGGCAACAAGAAAATTTCTTATTGGTGTTGCGGATGGTGGAGGGATTTGGTAACTTGAACCTAGTTGGGCGCGCATTCAGGCGTGTCCAGGTTTGCCGAAAAAAAACTTGACAATGCTCTTGACCTGGAGTGTGCGGGTTCGGTAGACTGGCAAAAGGGCAATAGCGAGGTAAGCAACCCTAACCGTGTCCGCGAGGGCATGCGTTTCAGAATCAGCCGGTGGCTTGAAATAATGCTACCCGCTACCTCAAGAAGTTCTTTTCGAGACTCCAAATTCTCGAGTTCAGGCGTACCCCGGGAAAAGAATCCGAGTGGCCGCTTGCGCTCAAACGGGTTTCGAGGCCTTCTTCGCGCTGCTTGATCGAAAGACGGGTGGTGGCGGAGAGCAGATCTTTGAAAATCTGGTTGGATGTTAAAATACCATGTTCGTCAATGAGAAGTGGGTTTTGGATCGAAGCGAGACTCTAAAGGTTCAAACGAGAGTTTGATCCCGGCTCAGAATCAACGTTGGCGGCGCGCTTAACACATGCAAGTCGAACGAGAAAGGGGAGCAATCCCTGAGTAAAGTGGCGTACGGGTGAGTAACACGTGGGGATCTGCCCTTTGGTGGGGAATAACCCTGGGAAACCGGGGCTAATACCGCATAAGCCCGAAAGGGGAAAGTCGCAAGACGCCGAAGGAGGAGCCCGCGGCCGATTAGCTAGTTGGTGAGGTAACGGCCCACCAAGGCAAAGATCGGTAGCCGGCCTGAGAGGGCACACGGCCACACTGGCACTGAAACACGGGCCAGACTCCTACGGGAGGCAGCAGTGGGGAATCTTGCACAATGGGCGAAAGCCTGATGCAGCGACGCCGCGTGAGCGATGAAGCCCCTCGGGGTGTAAAGCTCTTTCGATGGGAACGATAATGACGGTACCCGGAGAAGAAGCTGCGGCTAACTACGTGCCAGCAGCCGCGGTAATACGTAGGCAGCAAACGTTGTTCGGAATTACTGGGCGTAAAGAGTGTGTAGGCGGTTTCGTAAGTTTGGTGTGAAATCTCCCGGCTTAACTGGGAGGGTGCGCCGAAAACTGCGGGGCTAGAGTACTGGAGAGGGAAGCGGAATTCCTGGTGTAGCGGTGAAATGCGTAGATATCAGGAGGAACACCGGCGGTGTAGACGGCTTCCTGGACAGCCACTGACGCTGAGACACGAAAGCGTGGGGAGCAAACAGGATTAGATACCCTGGTAGTCCACGCCCTAAACGATGCATACTTGGTGTAAGCCCTTCATTGGGTTTGTGCCGGAGCTAACGCGTTAAGTATGCCGCCTGGGGAGTACGGTCGCAAGGCTGAAACTCAAAGGAATTGACGGGGGCCCGCACAAGCGGTGGAGCATGTGGTTCAATTCGACGCAACGCGAA
>Ga0187893_10014918_pt1 | contig 10501 bp, 10 predicted proteins | sample MA1701074metaG_FD_139574 | JGI IMG/M metagenome (GOLD analysis project Ga0187893, IMG submission 139574) | White microbial mat communities from a basaltic lava cave in the Kipuka Kanohina Cave System on the Island of Hawaii, USA - MA170107-4 metaG ...
TCGCGGATCGACTCGGCCGGCCGCTTGATTGAAGAACTGAACAGCGCCGACGCTCGGAAAGACCAAGGCACGGCGGGCATCAATTTCACCGCATCGGGGCGCAAGTCGAAACAGTTGATCGAGGCTACACAGCTCTGCAAATCACTCGGCGGGCGGCCGATCGTGAAGGATCTCGATCTCCTGCTCGGGCCAGGACAGCGGCTTGGGTTGCTGGGCCCAAACGGAAGCGGCAAAAGCACGCTTCTGAAATTGGTGGCGGGCACGCTGAAGCCGGACTCCGGCACCCTCGCTCGCGCGGACAAGCTACGCGTGGTCACATTCGAGCAGCACCGCGAATCGCTGGACCAATCCGCTTCGCTCCGTCGAGCTCTCTCCCCTCATGGCGACGCAGTCGTGTATCAAGACCGCTCGGTGCATCTCGTCTCCTGGGCGAAACGGTTTCTCTTCCGGCCGGAGCAGTTGGATCTCCCGGTCTCCCGCCTCTCCGGAGGCGAACAGGCACGCCTCCTCATCGCACGGCTGATGCTACAACCGGCCGACCTCTTGATCCTCGACGAGCCGACGAATGACTTGGACATTCCGACCCTCGATGTGTTGGAGGACAGCCTGTTGGAATTCCCCGGCGCATTGATGCTGGTGACACACGACCGATGGCTCTTAGACCGCGTCTCCACCATGCTGCTCGCGCTGGATGGCACAGGACGGATCGAATGGTTCGCCGACTATGCGCAATGGGAGTCTGCACAAGAACGCAAGGCGGCGGAACAGACTCGTGTCTCGACGTCACGGCCCTCCAAGCCAGCCCGCGTCGCATCGGGATCAACTCTAAAGACAAAACGAACAGGCCTGTCCTATCGGGAGCAAAAGGAGTGGGCGAAGATGGAGGAAAGAATTCTCCAAGCCGAGGAGACCATTGCTGCCTGTCAGGCTGCAATGGAAGACCCCACCGTCGCCTCCAATGCTGCGGCGTTACAAGAGAGATCCGAGGCGCTGGACGCAGCCCGCACAGCCGCGGAGCGGCTCTATAACCGCTGGACCGAACTCGAGGGAAAACAGACACAGTCCGCCGGCCAGCCCTAGCATCTAGAGTTCATTTGGTTTGTTTGGTTTGTCTTGTTTATTTGGTTGAACCAGAGAGACCAGATGAACCAGGGCAACCAGTCGGTTGCCTTGTACGCCAACGCGAAATCTGTACAATACGCCCATGCGCCCATCGACCTTGCTCTACACGCTGTTTATCGCCACCTTCGCCTTGACCATATCAGGCTGTGAGACGACCGACCGAGCCCTGACAGCGGCTGGACGAGTCGCCAGCGGCCAGACCGGACAGGCCATCATCGATCTCGCTGCGGGAAAAGATCCTGCACAGATCGCCAAGAAGCGTTTCGACCAATACGCGCGCGATCCCGAGGCGATGCTCAGGGATCTGCGCGAGGCAAAGAAAGACTTTGAGGCCATCCTCGCCGTCCTTGGAGTGAACGTCGGAAAGACCTGGGGGAAGAAAGAAGTCCAACTGCCCGAACGCAAAAAATATGTGAAGTACACGCAAAACTATAAGAGCCGGGCGATCGTCGACTTTGACTCAGGAGAGATTCTGGTCGAGACGCTGGACGAACAAGACCCTTCACGCAGTCTCAAGAATGCCGTGATCACGACGATCCTGACCCCGCAAGATCCCCGATCGGTCGATTTGTTTTCCGACAAAGAAATCGTCCTCATCGGCAATAAGGACCCTTACCTTTTCGGCCTCGTCCTCGATCAACAGAATAAACCCATGCGCACGCCGGAGGAAGCCGAGCCCTTTGCCGCCTATCTCCTTGAAAAGAAATCCGGCACACGGACCGTAGACCAAGACGGAAACAAGAAAACGGTCCACTACGTCACAATGGCAATGGTGTCCAACCTCGCGGTGAAGCAAGCCGACAAATACCGGCCGCTGGTTCATCAGTTTGCGCAACAATATCGTATCAGCCCCAGCCTGGTCTTCGCGGTCATCCGCACGGAGAGTAACTTCAACCCCTATGCCGTCAGTTCGGCCCCCGCCTATGGACTCATGCAACTGGTCCCCACCAGTGGGGGCCGTGAAGCCTACCGAAAGGCGAAAGGCCAGGACGTCGCCCCCTCGCGGGACTACCTATTCGATCCCGCCAACAACGTCGAGTTGGGAACCGCCTATTTGAACGTGTTGATGTTTAATCAGCTGGAAGCCGTGGAGCACAATGTGTCGTGGGAGTACTGTGCGATTGCAGCCTACAATACCGGCCCGAGCAACGTCTTCCGCACCTTTTCTCGCGACCGTGTGGCGGCCGTCAACCAGATCAACGGCCTCCAACCAGCTGCCGTCTATGACCAGTTGCGCCAAAATCTGCCCTACCAGGAAACCCGCCAATACTTGGAAAGGGTAACCGGCTACCGCAAATCCTTCGTCAGCTCGTCGGAGAGCTCAACCCAATAAGCAACGGCAGGTTTGTTGATAGTTTATTTGGTTGAACCAGATACACCAGATGAACCAGAGAAACTACTGTTAGTGCGATATGCCTACCACTGACGCGTGCGCAGTCTTTGCAGCAGAAGTATGCACATGCTCTGGTCGGAATCCGAGTCCGATCATCCGGGCGGGAATCCGGCGGAGGAATGGTACCAACGCCAGCAGCCGGATTGCTAAAGGTGGCGAAAACCTGTCCCCATCGGTGAGGACGCGCTTGATGACTCGATCCTGAATCATGAGCTGTACTCGTTGCGTCATGCGGGTCGGCCACTCACGCCTCTGCTGGACCCGCTGAAGGTCTTGGACTGTCGGTCGCCCCGCACGTAGCGGCACGGCCAGCAGATTCGCCGTCGCAACCGCATCCTGGATGGCCAGATTGATCCCAACACCGCCAACCGGCGACATGGCATGCGCAGCATCACCGATGCAGAGGAGACCAGGACGATACCACCGGTGCAAACGGTCGACCTGAACCGTCAGCAACTTGATCGGATCCCAGTCGTGGAGTTCGCCGACACGGTCGGCCATGAACGGCGCAAGCTGTGCGACAGCATCACGAAATGCCGGCAGCTCTTCCCTCTGAAGTTGATCTCGCGATCCTTTTGGGATCACGAAGCCGCACTGCCAATAGTCACCCCTGTTCAGCATGATGAAGATTCGTCTTGCGTCGAAACGGCCTATGGGATCTGCTGGATCGCTTGGCTGCCGGGACAGATGGAACCACAGAACATCCATGGGCGCGCCGAATACTTCCACCGACAAGCCGGCTTGGGCACGAACGACCGAGTGTCGCCCGTCGGCTCCCACGACAAGGCTCGCGCGCACCTCGAGCGTACCATCTGGACTGTTCGCCCGAAGTCCCACCACAGAGCCCGCCTCTTCGATAAGGCCCGTCACATCAGCGTGCATCCGCAGTTGAAACGTCGAATAACGCGCCGCCTCTTCGGCGAGAAAGCTCAAAAAGTCCCATTGCGGCATGAAGGCGATAAAGCGGCACTGCGTCGAGAGAGACGAGAAATCCGCGACCGTCAACGCCAGGTCTCCGAACTGCCCGTTGATCCGCGACGATTTCTGATGTGGCAACGTCAGCAACCGCTCCAGCAATCCCAGTTCATGCATGACCTCCAATGTCGATGGATGGATGGTGTCGCCACGGAAATCACGGAGAAAGTCGGCGTGTTTCTCCAATACCACAACCTCAACGCCTGCGCGCGCCAATAGCAGACCCAACATCATCCCGGCCGGGCCTCCTCCCGCAATGCAGCAGCGCACCGACATCGTTTTCATGATCAGGCTGCCTTCCTTTGTTGACGTGAAGCAAGGACAGCTATCATGCACCACCCGCTAGCCACGAGCACGCAAGAAGCAATCAATCGTGTGATCGTTGACCAGCCCAACCGCCTGCATGTAGGCATAGACGATCGTGCTGCCGACAAACCGGAAACCACGCTTCTTGAGATCCTTCGACAATGCATCGCTGACCGCGCTCGTCGCTGGCACCTGAGCCATCCTGGCCCAGCGATTCACGATCGGTTTCCCTCCCACGAACTGCCAGACGTAGCAATCGAACGAACCGAACTCCTCCCGTACAGTGAGAAACGCCTGTGCGTTGGTCACCGCCGAGTCGATTTTGAGCCGGTTGCGGATGATGCCGGGATTCTTCAGCAGCACGGCCTTTTTCTTCGACGTGAATCGCTCCACCTTCTTCGGATCGAACTCCGCAAACGCTCGACGATAGCCATCCCGCCGCAGCAAGATTGTTTCCCATGTAAGACCAGCCTGTGCGCCTTCCAACAGCAACATCTCGAAATGCTTCCGGTCATCGTGAATCGGCACCCCCCACTCACGGTCATGATAGGCAATGAAATGCGGCTTGCCACCGACCCATCCGCAGCGAGTCTTACCATTGGAGATCGTACGAAGTTGCTTAGTCATCATCAGGCTCCGCGTAATCGATACGAAGAGGAATCAGTTAGCAGGCTACGGAAAACAATGTTGGCACGCGAAAACATCGATTGTCCGCAGATGTGGCACAAAAGAAGAGCGCTCCCGCAGGATGCTCAAAAAGTCCAGACTTCTCACCCGCCCAACCCTGGCGGTTATTCCACCCGCCCGCCCTGAGTCTGCCAAGACAGACTCGTCACCCTGGGACGCGCCTAGTCCCAGGCAAGGCCGCGGCGAGTAACCAAAGATGATCCTTCCAAGCTAGCTCGTTTACGTTGTCCTATGATGGCCCGGATGAGTCCCCCACTACGCGCAACGGTCTCACCCTCCCACCCACTGGCAAATATTTTTCACCCGCCCTACCCTCCGATTGCTTCGCAATCGATTTCCCGGGACATGCCATTAGCCCGGGCGAGGGTCTTCCAGTTCGCCAAACCTCAATTTAAGGGAGTGGCCAAGTCTGCCCATTACTGCGCGCATCGAACGCCCCTCATCCCTCTCAATGATCCTTCCAAGCTTGCTCGCACCTCTCCCTTGGAATGGCACCCGTGTTGATCCCACTGCGGCCGTCGAGCGAGCACATTCTGATCGTGCGCGCTCCGGGAGCAAGGGATCAGCACGAGTGTCATTCCACCCCTTTCACCGTGCGCGTTCGGCGAGCATGAAGGGCACCTGGCCGTTCCCTCCCCATCCTTCTCAAGCCGCGCGTTGCGCGAGCACAGGGGACTCACCGGGCCATCCCCCCTGCTAGCAAGGAATATTCACGGCCGGGTCGCAAAGCAAAGGCGGGATCACCGGGGGGCGCATGTACCGGCTTGAGGGATCCTGGGACCCCCTCGGCCCCTTAATCGGCGGTCCACCTGGCATCCCGGGAAGTCCTTGTCCGGCGGAGCCAAACCTCTTCCCGGCACTTGAACTCGTCGAGGAGCCAAACCCGGGAGTCGGCACTGATGTGGACCCGACGTTGGCCTGGCCGGAAACCCCGGCACTCGGCGGAGCTTGTAAAGGCTGTACGGGCTGATTCTGAACTGGAGGCAGGGTTGGCGCGGGTGACGGCGTTTGCGCGACACAGGGATACGCCAGCACGCCAACGATAAATAAAGTGGACACAGCTAGCCAGCATAATTTATGACGGTTCGTCAAGAAATGGCGCAGTGGCGCGCGACAAGCGCGAGGGGCAGGACTCGCGTGATGTGTGAGACCTGTCCCTGCCTGTCGCGCTTTTCCCGCCAGTCTCGCCCGTCTCGCTTGAGTCAGGCATCGGCGATTGCAGCAGAAGCGCTCATGAATTATGCGGGCTGGATAGGGCCTCATCTCAATTGGCCGACAATTCATATATGATGCGTCTGCGAAATACCACATTGGATCAACCAGTCTCGGATAGAAGTTCAATGTGGAGGGATTCTAACGAGGCACAGGCAATCACGCAATGTCACTTTTCGTTATCGGTTTCTGCTATATTATCCCGCTCGCGTGCGGCGGTGCCGACGCACCGAGCAACATGCCATGGCTGTTGGTTGTCGACAAACATGCGAATGATCGCATCGAGTGGAAAGACTGTCGTCAGTAACCAGAATAGAAGATTGCTGAAAAACTCGGTTTATACATAAACACCGTTGGAATCTCAGAGAATGGCGCTGATGCCACAATAGCCTCAGGATGCTCAAAAAGGCAGTCCAGCAAGGCCGCAGCAAGCGAAGAGGCGAGGCGTACGCTTCGGTACGTTGAGCCTCTGAGCGATGCGAGAACGATGCTGGCGAACTTTTTCAGCATCCTGTTAGATGAGGGCTGTTCGATGGAGACCGCGCAGAGAGATGTGCTTCTTGGAACGATCACGTGGTGGGGGTTTCATGCTCTCCTCATGTGGCTTGGGGCGGAGCACTTTTTGTTCGGGCCGCCGTCAGATGGTCGTATTTCCACATTAGATTTGTTCGCCGGCTTCCTCATGGGAGCCACGGTGCTATCCCTCCTTCGGTTGTCGGTGGGCCGCCACCTACTTCGCTTCATTGCCCTCATAGGCATTTTTCACGAGCTGTACCAGGTGTGGCAGGGAAAGGCCCAATGGGGCAGCCTGACCTATGTGGCCATCTGGGCGTACACGTTTTATTCCTTTGGCCCATCGAGTTGGCGGAACGCCCTCTATACGCCACTTGGCGTCTTCGGGAAGACGAAGACATAACGACATTATAAGGGGATTCCTTTGTCTCCTGACGAAGGGGCTGACGGAGTCTTCGCACAGCGGTACCCGAAGTGGTCGTACCGGTATCCCGGTTGGCTATTGCGCCGGTACGCTGCACGCACGCTCAGCGGCCCGTTGTGCCAGGACCCGCCCCGTAGGACCTTGTACTTGCCGCTGAAGGGCCCTGTCGGATTCCGCTCCGGGCTGTTGCGGTAATAGTCCTCGCCGTACCAGTCCGCCGTCCATTCCGATACATTTCCGATCATATCGTGCAGACCCCAGGGATTCGGATCGAACGACCCCACCGGCGACGAGCGCTCATAGCCGTCGTCATAGCCCGCCATGATCGGCAAGTCGGGAAATTGCCGTTTGGCAGATTCATCCGCGATATTCGCAACCCGTTGCGAGCCAGGGTTCCCGTCCCCCCACCAATAGATCGTTCGAGTGCCGGCCCGGCTGGCATATTCAAACTCCGCCTCCGTCGGCAGCCGCTTGTCCGCCCAACGGCAGTAGGCCTCCGCATCGTACCAGGAGATGGAGACGACGGGATGCTCCTCGCGATTCGACTCGAAGACCGTCTCTCTACCCTCCGGCTTGCGCCAGTTCGCTCCGGGGATCACCTCCCACTCGCCGCCGGACGTCACAGCAGCGGCCCTGCCTTCCTTCTCGGCAGTTGTCTCGTAGCTGGTCTCACGCACAAACTTCTGAAACAACTTGTTCGTGACTTCGTACTTGTCCAAATAGAACGCATCCAGCGAGACATGGTGCACCGGCTCCTCATCCGCGCGCCCCTCGGTGCTGCTGCCCATCATAAAGTTCCCCGCCGGAATCAGGAGCATTTTCGCGCCGTCTTTGCCGATAATCTCGCGGTCGGCCTGCTTGGGCATGTCGTTGGCCGTGGCTAACTCAATCTCCTGCTTCTTGGCCTCGCTTTTTTGCTCGGCACAAGCTGAAAGAAACAGTGTCGTGATTAAACAACAGGGTAGAATGTATCTCCCATGTCGCAGCAGTTCATAAGTGCCTTTCATGGACACCCTCCCACTTTGGTTTTAGAAGGTCTCGCTCCCATGGCGGAGAAGCGCGTCATTACAAACTTTCTTATGAACCACCACCATCTGAGCACAGAGCAATTTGCTATTTCTGCTTCACCACAATTTTATACTTGATCTGCTCGTACGTGGCTCGCGGTAGAATCTTCTTCTGTACCAACTCATCTTTCCGTTGGTACGGACGCCCCTTGATGATCTGCTCTGAGTACGCCTCACTAATACCAGGGAGCGCCTTGAGTTGATCGGCTGTTGCCGTATTGATGTCAAGCAGGTCGGCCTGCTCGGCGGCTTGGACCACTAGGGAATCGGTCACGGCCAAGGGAAATAACGGGAGCGATAGCAGGAGCACGCTTCCTACTCCTAAATGAAGTGTCCACCTCACGAGCATTAGCCACATAGTAGCCTCCTTGTTAGTGCGTCGTTCTCTCCAGGATTTACATAATGTCGACAATCTCCTCATGTTTGAGACGGGGGTCTCATTGAGGGACATGCACTCGTGTGTGGGGCGTTTTTCGCTCATTACATAATCTTGTCTATTTCGAAGGTTGCGGGCGGCTGCGCGATCACTCCTTGCCGCAGGCAATTTCCCACAGAGCTTGACTGGTACTATCTGGTTCAACCGGTATCCAATTGTCCTTGTCTACGTATCCATTAGCCGGTATACCGGTTCCCATATGGCGTGAGAACTCCGTGAACGCAAGCAACCGAAGGCGCTTTTCCGCGCAGTCGAATTGCTTGTGAGTCTTCGTAGAAAAAAATCGACAGGGGCTCCTCCCCCCTTGCATTGTCTTAAAGTCAATTAATTGCCACAGCGTCACCAGATTGCCTTCTCGGCGAATGGTGTCTGGATCGACGTACAGAGTCTGTATTCCTGGTAATCGATAGGTTTTCTCAACCGCCACCCATTCCGCATACACTGGTCCACTACTCATCACCAGGAGTGTGATCAGTAACCAGAAACCCGAGTAGTAGGCCAGCGGCTGCTTAGGGCAGTTCTCCTTCAATTTGCGACGACTCATATGTGATGCGTCTGCGAAATACCACACGGGATCAACCAATCTCGGATAGAAGATCAACGTGGAGGAATTCTAACGAGGCAGGGCCAACCACGCAATCCCGCGCGCGGACGAGGCAATCAGCATGTGCTCCTTTTATGGTCCGCGTCTCTCTGTTTTACCGGAGGATCGTTGACAGCCCATGCTGTCACTGCTGTATGCTGGTCGTAACAGGTGCATCTCGCATGACGAACCAGGCCATTCCCTCCACCTCGCTCTCCGGCCCGCCGGTGTCTCGTTGGTTTGGATTCTTTCCAGAATTTCAACAGGATAGCCTCGGCTTTCTGTTGCGCTGTCACGCCTATGGCGATGTCGTGAAGCTCCCGATGGGTCAGATGGCCGAGGTCATCTTCCGCCATCCGGATCTGGCCATGTACTTCCTGAATCACCCGGACGACATCAAACACGTGCTGGTGACCAACCAATACAACTACAGGAAGACCCGAGTCCCTCCGGGCGAATCCCGCGTGTTTGGAAAAGGCGTGATACATACGGAGGGCGAAACCCATCACCACCAACGGCGGTTGTTTCTCCCCTTCTTCCATGGAGACCATGTGGCTTCATACGCCGGTCTGATTACCGAAAAAGCAGCCGCCCTCGCTACAAGCTGGAACCACGGCGCCACTGTCGACATCGGACGTGAGATGATACAGCTCACCCTGTCGATTATGTGGCGCCTCCTCTTCGGGCGTGAGGTGAGCTCCGACGCCACGAAAGTCGCGGAGGCCATGATGGCCGGGCACCGCTTACTCTCGGAGCAGTATAGCTCCGTCCTCGCCTGGATCATGCCTTTGTGGGTTCCGACGGCACAGCGTCGAGAATTTTCTCGTGGCCAGGAGTTTGTGGATGCAAAAATCAGAAGTTTTATTCAGAACCGTCGCGCGACACATGACGAGAGCCAGGATATGCTCGCGCTCTTGCTCGCAGCCACCGATGAGGCAGGGCAGCCACTGAGCGACCAGGAGATTCGTGATGAGCTCTCCACCTTCCTGATAGCCGGCCACGACCCGACAGCCACTGCGCTGACATGGATCTGGTTTCTTCTCTCCCAGTCCCGGACCGTGCGCGAACGCCTGGCCGATGAATTGAAGACCGTGCTGGGCAACCGTCTCCCGAAGGCGGAAGATGTACCTCGCTTGGTGTATACCAAAATGATCTGGGACGAGGCGCTTCGCCTCTACCCACCTGCTTGGCTATTACACGCGCGGAAGAGCCTCGCTGAAGACAGACTGCCATCCGGTGTACTACTGCCAGCCGGCACCAGGGTGTTCCTAAGCCCCTGGAGCATGCACCGAAACCCTCGGTGGTTTCCCGATCCCAACCGATTTGATCCAGACCGTTTCTTGCCGGAAGCACAGCAGGCGCGGCCGGCCTTCAGCTACTTGCCGTTTGGGGGAGGTGGGCGTCGGTGTCTGGGCGAATCATTTGCGGAATTGGAAGGCCTGCTGGTTTTGGCGACACTGGCCTCGAAAGTCCGCCTCCGGTTGGTAGATGGACAACCCATCCTCCCTGATCCTCTGATGACGTTGTGGCCGAAGATTCCTGTGCACATGACAATTGAATCAGTCGGTGCCCCAAAACGCCATCCCGCGACAGCCTAAATTAGTCGGAGACGAACACAAGACCAACAAGAAGGACCACCGCGTGCGGACGAGCTTCGCATCGTTGGATTAAAAGACTTGAGGACCTACCTTGTAGTCTCTCAAGCTTCATTTTCGCGCAAGATATAACCAGCTCTCTCCAGTGCCCGCTGTACAGCAGGCATCACGGCGGGGCTATCGGAGCA
>Ga0187893_10014919_pt1 | contig 10501 bp, 9 predicted proteins | sample MA1701074metaG_FD_139574 | JGI IMG/M metagenome (GOLD analysis project Ga0187893, IMG submission 139574) | White microbial mat communities from a basaltic lava cave in the Kipuka Kanohina Cave System on the Island of Hawaii, USA - MA170107-4 metaG ...
AAAGGGCGTATCACCTATCGGGCTCTCAAGCGCGAGTTCGATCTGGATGATGAGGCACTCGAAGACCTCAAAGAAAAACTCATCGAAGCCGAAATGAACAGATGGATCAATCCGAAAATGAATCAATGGAGAAATGAGTCAATGCCTCAATCCACATGGAGGGATGTATGGCAGAGAACCGACAAACCGAGAGGACTTTAGATGCTCTGCTGGAGCAAGCCCGCGGGATCGCCCGGATGGCGGCGGAGCGTACGCAGATCATCGATCAACAACGGCGGCTTCCCGATGACTTGATAACAGCGATCAAAGAATCGGGCTTATTCCGCATCATGCAACCAGCCCACTGGGGCGGTTATGAGATGGACTTGGGAACCTTCGTGCGTGTGGCGACGGAGATTGCCAAGGGCGATACCTCCACCGGTTGGGTGTATTGCATTTTAGGGATCCATCATTTCTGGATTGGCTATGTGGAGCCAGAATTGCAGCATGAGATCTGGGGGAAGGATTCCAATGTGTTGATGGCTGATTCTTTTGCACCTGTCGGAAAAGTCCAACCAGTCTCTGGCGGCTATCGGCTGAGTGGCCGCTGGAGCTTCTTGAGCGGACTGTGGTGTAGCGATTGGGTGGCGGTGGGCGCACTGGTTGCTCCCGAGCAGGGCGGCAGGCTCGAATGGACGATGTTCTTTGTTCCGAAAACGGATTACCGAGTGGATGATCAATGGCATGTTGTCGGCATGCAGGGAACAGACAGCAATACCATCGTGGTTGAGGATGCGTTTGTACCCCACCATCGGGTCTACTGGTTAGAGCGTGCGCAACGGACCGGTGAGTCTCCTGGACACAAGCTGAATCCCAGTCCGTTGTCTCGGCTGCCGTTTATTCCTGCCCTTGGTATCGCTCTCGTGCCGGCGGCTGTGGGCTCTGCACGAGCGGCTCTTACCCATTTTCAGCAGTGGATTGAGAAGCGAGTGCCTATCTACTCCACGAGTGGGACCTCGCAGCAAGGCATGGCGAGTGCTCAGATCGCCTTGGCCGAAACCTCTACGGCGTTAGATGCGGTGGAAGGGCTCATGTTGCGTTGCGCTGATGAAATTATGTCTTTGACTGATGGACGATGGGTACCGACAGAGCTAGAGCGGATGCGGTACTATGCCTGGCGCAGCTATATGGTGCGGCAGTCCATCCGCGTCGTGGATCGCCTGTTTGAGTTGAGTGGCGGCCATGCCTTGTATCTCCAACATCCGATGCAGCGGATTTGGCGTGACGTGCATGCCACTGGCCAGCATCTCGGTTTACACTTTGAGTTTGCGATGGAGGGCTATGGGCGGGCCTTAGTCGGACTACCCAGCGGGATGCTCATGTAGCTGTTTTCGTCGTGCGAGTTGACAGATTCTTAGTTTCTCGTGGCCGACCGTAGAGATGATGACAGGTCAGTTTGTGACCACACGACGAAGCAACCTCAACCTGTCAAAATCTCGGTGGCAATTTACTCGGCTTACGCAAATTTAGGGATGAGTGCGGCGTACTGATCCAGCAACGGCAACACTTGCTCTCGCCCTTCAGACGGTGCTCCTAGGACCGCCCGCTCGACCCCCAACTCTTGGTACTGATGCAGGGTCGCTTCCTCACCTGCCACGCCGAAGATCGAGACCGGTATGTCACGCACCGGGCGCCCGGCCTGTGCGGCTAGGGCGTGCAAGCTGCGTATGGCCACAGCCAAGTCTTTAGGAGGGAGAAGGCCAGGGATCCACCCATCACAATACCGCACGACCCGCTGCAAGCCCTGCGCAGAAAGGGTCCCAAGCAAGATGGGTGGATGCGGTTTCTGTAGCGGTTTCGGATCGCACCAAATCGGATCAAAGTTGACAAACTCCCCGTGATACTCGGCCGCCTCTTGGGTCCAAATGGCTTTCATCGCCTCGATTCGCTCGCGCAAGACTTTCCAACGCCGCTGAAACGGGGTCCCATGATGCTCCATCTCCTCAGCGTTCCAGCCTCCGCCGATCCCAAACAGCAAGCGACCGCCAGAAAGCTGATCGACCGACGCTACTTCTTTGGCCAGGACAATCGGATCGCGCTCAATCACGAGACAAATGCCGCTGCCAATTTTGATGGTCCGGGTGGCAGCAGCAGCAGCCATGAGGGAAGCAAAGAGGTCATAGGTATGCCAGTAGTCACGGGGCAGTTCTCCACCTACCGGCCAGGGACTGCGCCGGCTGGCGGGAATGTGCGTATGTTCCGGAAACCAGACCGACTCAAACCCGCGTTCCTCGCAGGCGCGGGCTAATTCGTCCGGGCGGATAGCATAATCAGTAGCAAACATCAGGATACCGAGTTTCATACACCCTCCTTGTTATGAGTAGTGATGCAGTTTGGCAGAACACCACGGGAATGTCATTCTGATCAAGAGTGATTTTTAGAAGGAGTTCGCGTTATCGTCAACGACCTTTCCTTCGCCCGCACTCCTCGCTCCTCATTTATCACTCTTCATTTTTCATTATTCATTCATTTGAGCCCTGCCTTGCGCAACGCTGTAATATGCCGCTCCAGCATCGCCGGATCCAGGTGCTGGTTGGCTGTCAACTAAATCGAAACACATGAGATTGGTACAGTGCCGACCAAAACCGCTCATGCTGAGCGTAGCCCGAAGGGCGAAGTCGAAGCATGCGAAGGACCTGATTCGCCGCCCTTCGACTCCGCTGCGCTACGCTCAGGACGAGCGGGAAAATGTCCACTGTAAGTGAGGAAGTGTACGAATCTTCTGTGGTCTGATTCAGCACTCCCTACCCCTATACTTTCCCCAGTGCATCTCGTATTTTTCTCGCACGCATCGGCTATGGAAAAACCACAGATTGTCATCCTTACCGGGCCAACGGCCACGGGGAAAACTGCGCTTGCCATTGAGCTTGCGACCCGCTACGGAGCGGAGGTCGTCAGTGCCGATTCACGCCAAGTGTACCGCTATCTTGATATTGGCACTGCGAAACCAACCCCGGAGCAGCGTGCCGCAGTTCCCCATCACCTAATAGATATCGTCAACCCAGACGAACAATTCGACGGTGCACGCTTTCGCTCGTTAGCAATGACCACCATCTACGACGTGACACAACGCGACAGACGTGTTCTCGTTGTAGGCGGCACGGGCTTGTATCTGCGCGCACTGACACGCGGCTTGTTTCATGGGCCGCCAGCGGACCAGACACTCCGCACCCGACTCCAGGAACAGGAACACACGGAAGGCAAAGGTTTCTTGCATCGCTGGCTGAACAGTGTCGACCCGACAGCCGCGGCGCGGTTGCACCCGAACGACCTCATGCGCCAAATCCGTGCTCTCGAAGTCTTTCTCCTTACCGGTGCGCCGATGAGTCGCTGGCAACAAGAGCATGGTTTTCGTGAACAGCCTTTCTCTACGCTGACGATCAGCCTCGTGTGCGAACGTGAGGTGTTACATCGCCGCATCGAAGCACGGTGTCAACAGATGATCCGCGATGGACTGTTGGACGAATTGTGTCGGGTGTGGGCAATGGGCTATGACTCCGCCTTGCCGGTTTTCCAGACGATTGGCTACGCGCAGATGGGAGCTTTTCTTCAGGGACGTTTGGGATATGAAGAAGCGTTTGCGCAGATGGTCACAGAAACGAAACGGTTGGCCAAACGGCAACTGACGTGGTTCCGTGCTGAACCAGCAGTGCAGTGGTTTTCGCCATTGCAAGCGTGTGAGATTATCACGGAGATAGAAAAGTTTTGGCAACAAGAAGAATTGAATCATTGAATCATCGGGTCATTCGCTCATTAAGCCATTTGGCCATCGGGTGATCGGGTCATTGAAAACAAAGCTCCCTCCTTCAATGACTCAATGGCGCGATGACTCAATCACTCAATTCTTCAATGACTCAATCGTTCAATGACCCAATCGTGTATGAGGAGAAATCGTGCCGACCACGTACTTGGAATTTGAGAAGCCATTAAGTGATGTCGACAAGCGCCTGGACGAGCTTCGCCGTCTGACGACCCGCTCGGAAGAAGAGCAAGCCGAGTTGCTCGCTCTTGCCGCACAGCGACAACAGTTAGAGAGTGACATCTATGGAGCGCTCGTTCCGTGGCAACGGGTGCAGCTTTCACGTCACACGGACCGCCCCTACACGCTCGACTACATCGAGCGCTTGTGCTCGGAATTCGTTGAGTTGCATGGCGACCGCAATTTTTCCGACGACCCCGCTATTGTCGGTGGTCTGGCCCGCTTTCGTGGGCAGCCAGTCGTTGTCGTTGGCCACCAACGTGGTCGGACAACAGCAGAAAAAGTGAAACGGAACTTCGGCATGCCACGACCAGAAGGGTATCGCAAAGCGCTGCGCCTCTTTCACCTGGCCGAACGTTTTCATCGTCCAGTCATTACCTTTATTGATACCCAGGGCGCTTACCCTGGCTTGGATGCAGAAGAACGAGGGCAAGCCGAAGCCATCGCCCGGAACATTCGAGAAATGGCACGATTGCGAACACCCATTATCGTCATTGTCATCGGCGAAGGCGGCAGTGGTGGAGCCTTAGCATTGGGTGTCGGTGATCGCGTTTTGATGCAAGAGAATGCCTGCTACTCGGTGATCACACCAGAAGGCTGCGCGGCCATCCTGTACGGAGAACGCACGCCGGAACGGGTGATGTGGGCAGCCGAAGCGTTGAAGATCACTGCTCCCGATCTTCTCACTCTTGGTGTGATTGACGGCATCATTCCAGAGCCGCCAGGGGGAGCCCATCGGTATCCAGAGGCTGCCATCGCTGCGGTGGGTGATGTCCTCGCCCAACACCTGCGGGAAGTATGCACCCTCCCGTCTGACGAGTTGCTGGAACAACGCTATGTGAAGTTTCGGCGCATGGGAGAAGCGGCGGTCGTCGAACAAAAGAATGGAGTCATTTCTTAATAGCCTGTCTAGGAAGTTTTGCAGGGTCATTGCGAGGAGCGGAGCGACGAAGCAATCTCGTCAACTCGGTATTATCCTACAAAGATTGCTTCGCTGCGCTCGCAATGACAATCTCTCATTTTCAATCTCATTGTCATAGGAAATCCCGTGCCAACAAAACAACCATCTCCACCTGCTCTTGCTCCGTTACGCGAGCAGATTGATCGGATCGACACGCAAATCCTGACGCTCATCAATCGTCGCGCACGCCTTGCTGCGCGTATCGGCCACGCGAAACGCAAAGACGGTGCAAGCGCCTACGCGCCTGGAAGAGAGCGCCAAGTGTTCACACGTTTGGCTACGCTGAACCGTGGTCCTCTCTCGAATGACGCCATCCAAGCAATTTATCGCGAAATCATTTCCGCAGCGCGTGCGCTCGAACAGAAGCTCCGCATTGCTTACTTTGGCCCGGTTGCGACCTATACCCATCAAGCCGCGTATGAACAATTTGGTGCCCAAACCGACTATCTTCCGGTCTCGACCATTCCCCAGGTGTTTGCTGAGGTCGAACGTGGGGAAGCTGACTATGGTGTCGTGCCGATTGAAAACTCTAGTGAAGGAGCAGTCGCTATTACGCTCGACATGTTTGTCGATTCGCCCCTCAAGATCATTGCCGAACGCTCGATCGAGATTCGCCACTGCTTGCTCAGCCGCGCTCCAAAACGAGAGAAGATCACACGGGTGATGGCTCACCCCCAGGCGCTTGCGCAATGCCGACGATGGCTGGCAGCGAATCTTCCTGGAGTTCCGATAGAAGAGGTCTCTAGTAACGCGCGCGCGGCTGAACTTGCAGCGGCAACCCCTCAACTCGCAGCCATTGCTGGCCGTCTGGCCGCTGAGCATTACAAGCTCCAGATCGTCGCCGCCAATATTCAGGATCAAGCAGCCAACTTTACCCGCTTCGCTGTCCTTGGCCGTGAGCCGCAACCATCTCCACCGACTGGACACGACAAAACATCTTTGTTGCTCTCGGTGCGCGATGAAGTTGGGGTACTGTATCGCACCTTGAAACCTTTTGCCGAGAACGCGCTCAACCTGCTCCGCATCGAATCACGCCCGCTCAAAGGTCGCCCCTGGGAATACCTTTTCTTCATCGACGTTGAGGGCCATGTCACCGACGCACCAATTGCCCAAGCATTACGCGACATCGCTCCGCTCTGTGCCTGGGTCAAGGTGCTTGGGTCCTATGCCGCAACCAATCATTAAGATATTCCTACTGTAGAGAACACACCTATGGACATCAGCAAATACGTACCAGAATGGGTTCGCACTTTGACCCCGTACCAACCAGGAAAGCCGATCGAAGAGTTGGAGCGTGAGTATGGCATTCACGATTCCATCAAGATCGCCTCGAACGAAAACCCTTTAGGCCCGTCACCGAAGGCAGTGGCAGCCATTACCGCTGCTTTACCGGATCTCCATCGTTATCCCGACGGCGATGCCTTCTACCTGAAGCGGCGCTTAGCCGAGAAACTGGGAATTGACCGTTCGCGGTTGATTATCGGCAACGGTTCCAATGAACTCATTGAGATGATCGTGCGCACATTCATGCGTGTTGGTGAGTCTATCGTGGCCGGGAAGCATGCCTTCGCGATCTATCACTTGTGTGTGCAAGCTGCTGGTGGTCGCACGATTATCGTTCCTCACAAAGGGTACAAGTTCGATCTTGAAGCGATGGCTCGCGCCATTGCCCCGGATACTCGTATTGTCTTTCTCGACAACCCGAATAACCCGACTGGTACCATCTATACACGCAGTGAATGGGAAGCGTTTCTGCGTGCAGTGTCACCTGAAGTTTTGCTTGTCGTCGACGATGCCTATTTTGAGTTTGTGAATGATCCTGAGTACCCCAACTCAATGGCCTACCAGACTGGCGATCGTTTACTGATGACACTGCGAACCTTCTCGAAGATTTGTGGATTGGCTGGGGTCCGTGTCGGATATGGTGTCTCATCACCTGAAGTGATCGATGCCCTGAACCGTATCCGTCAACCCTTTAATGTGAATTCTCTTGCCCAGATTGGCGCACTCGCTGCCCTTGACGATGAGGACCATATCCGTCGCACTCAAGAGAACAACCGTCAAGGCATGACGTACCTCCGGCGAGAACTGGACCGCTTAGGACTTGAATACGCTCCCAGTTGGGCGAATTTCTTGTTAGTCAAAGTTGGAGCGGAGACCTATCAGCGACTCCTCCCCGAAGGTGTCATCATTCGTCCAATGGGCGGCTATGGCTTCCCCGAACACGCCAGGGTGAGCATTGGCACTCCGGCAGAGAACCAGCGATTCGTCGCGGCGGTGGAGAAACTGATGCGAAAGGCGTACAGCGTGGAGCGTAAAGCGTGATACGTGAAGGCGAATAGACGGCTTTTTACGTAACACGTATGACGTAACACACGTCACGTGTTACGTCATACGTCTTGAGAAGGTGTAAAAAGCTAACCGCTGAAAGCTGATTGCTGATGACTCTACTCTTCAACCGCCTTGTTATTGCCGGAGTTGGTTTGATCGGTGGCTCGCTCGGCCTGGCCGCGCGTGAACGTGGCCTTGTGCGGGAGGTCATCGGCTTTGGCCGCACTGAGGCCAATCTCAAGGTCGCACTTGAGCGTGGGATTATCACTTCCTACACGTTTGACCCGGCGGAAGCCGCGCGTGGGACCGATCTGCTTTTGCTCGCAGTTCCTGTCGAAGCAACCGGACCAGTGGCGCAACAGTTCATTCCCTTTCTGCCCGAAGGTTGTATTATTACTGATGCTGGCAGCGTTAAAGCACCGGTTGTGAATGTCATGGAACCGTTGCTGCCACCGGCGATGGCCTTCGTTGGTGCCCACCCGATTGCTGGGACGGAAAATTCCGGAGCTGCGGCGGCATTTTCTACTTTGTTTGAGAAACGTTTGTGTGTGTTGACCCCAACGCTCCGCACTGACACTGTCGCGCTCACTCGTATCCGTGCACTGTGGGAAGGCGTCGGTATGCGTGTTGAAGAGATGGACATGTACGTGCATGATCAAGTCCTTGCCCGTGTCAGTCATCTGCCCCACATCATCGCCTTTAGCGTGATGAACGCCATGCGTGACGCGCGGGTCCCAGGTGTTGATCTGCTGGCGTATGCTGGAAGTGCCTTCTCCGACCTCACCCGCGTCGCCGCCAGCCCGGTCGAGATGTGGCGCGATATATGTCAGTCCAACCGTGATGCGCTTGTCGCCGCACTCACCGAGTTCGAAACAGCACTTGCACAAATGAGGGCATCAATCACCGATAACGATAAAGCCTCACTTTCAACCGCAATGGATCAGGCACGTGCTGAGCGGCAGCGACTGACAAAACTGCGAGAGCAAAAATGAGTGCTTCCATCTCCATCCGCCCTGCTCCCACTGGAGTGCAGGGAACAATCACCCTGCCTGGCGATAAATCCATTAGCCATCGCGCCGTCATGTTTGCTGCTATCGCCCAAGGTGAGAGTCATATTCTGAACTGCTCCGGTGGTGGGGATAATCACAGTACAATCCGGGCATTCCAAACCCTAGGGGTAGACATTACCCAGGCCGGAACCGAAGTGCATGTCAAAGGTCGCGGCTGGAGTGGCTTACAGGCTGCGCCACAGACAATCGACTGCGACAATTCTGGCACGACTATGCGCTTACTCTCCGGCCTATTGTCTGCACGCCCTTTTCTTTCGCGTCTCGACGGCGATGAATCGTTGCGGAGCAGACCGATGCGCCGCCTGATTTCTCCCCTGAGTGAGATGGGCGCAGATATTGTCAGTGAAGGCGGGAGCCATCGTGCCCCATTGCGTATCAACGGAAAGACACTGCACGGTATTGCCTATCGCAGCCCGGTGGCGAGTGCGCAAGTCAAATCTGCCCTTGTCCTCGCAGGGCTGCAAGCGCAAGGCACCACCACGGTATGGGAACCGGTGTGCTCACGCGATCACACCGAACGTATGCTGCCCTCATTTGGCGTGCGGCTTGAAATTAAAGAAACGGCAGTCACAATCGAAGGGGGACAGGAACTGCATGCATGCGATGTCGAGGTTCCAGGTGATCTCTCGTCAGCAGCCTTCTTTATTGGCGCAGCGTTAGTTATTCCAGGGTCAGAACTCCACGTTCGCGGTGTGGGGTTGAATCCCACTCGCACTGGTGTGCTCGATGTACTGCAAGCGATGGGGGGTACGATTACCGCCCAGAACCTGCGTGAGGTCTGCGGTGAGCCGGTTGGCGATTTGCTGGTGCGACCAAGTACATTGCATGGAATTGAAATTGACGGAGAACTTGTCGTGCGCTCGATTGATGAAATTCCTCTGCTTGCCGTCGTTGCCGCTTTTGCGCACGGCACCACGACCATTCGTGGTGCTCAAGAGCTACGGGTCAAAGAAAGTGACCGCCTGCATGCCCTTGCCGTCACTCTCCAGACTCTCGGTGGGCGGATCACCGAGCTGCCTGATGGGTTGATTATCGAAGGAGGACACGAGTTACACGGTGGACATGTGGATAGCTTTGGGGATCACCGGATTGCCATGGCCCTGAGTATCGCTGGGCTAGCCGGAACCGGAGAGATAGTGCTAAAAGGAGGAGAGTCGGTTGCTATCTCGTTTCCCAGCTTCTACGGGCTGGTGCGAAATCTCACCGGGCTAACCACTGTATATGCATGAAGACTGCCCTCATTATCGCCATTGATGGCCCATCTGGTGCTGGCAAAAGTTCATCGAGTCGCCTCCTGGCTGAACGTCTCGGCTATCGGTACATCGACACTGGAGCCTTATATCGTGTGATTGGACTACTGGCATGGGAGCGTCACATTAGCCCCGATGATCCTGAACGACTGGCCGCCCTCTGTTCTGACCTTCCGTTCCGCTTTGGTTCCGAATCAGGCGCGGTTCGTCTCTTTTTGGGTGAGCGCGACATTACGGCAGCGATCCGCCAGCCAGAAGTCAGCCAGATGGCCTCAAAAGTGTCGGCACAGCCAGCCGTACGCCAGGGACTGCTCGCTTTACAGCGGCAGATGGGGCACGGCGGCGGTGTGGTCATGGAAGGGCGCGACATTGGGACGGTGGTATTTCCCGATGCCGACTTGAAATTTTTTCTCGACGCTTCACCCGAAGAACGGGGACGCCGCCGACATTACGAATTACAACAACAGGGACTTACAACGACACTCGATACCACACTCCGCGAGATGACCGAACGAGACCAGCGCGACAGTGGCCGTGACTATGCGCCGCTACGGTGCGCAGACGACGCCATTGTGGTGGATACGACCACCCTCTCGCTCAACGATGTCGTCCAACTCCTCCTCCAACACGTCGCGGCTGTGCGCAAGTGCTGATGACGGCAAGAGAAACCGCCAAGCGCTCTTGCAACCTGACGGGGAGGGGAGTATGGAAAGGCGAGCATTAGGCAGATTCGAGGGGGTATAGTAGCAACATGGAACATAACGAAACACCATCCGCCGTAGTCACGCCTCAACGAGGAGGCGGCATGGGTGAAGACTTTGGCCAGATGTTTGAAGAAAGCATGCGGTCGGTCAAACCAGGGGAGATTGTT
>Ga0187893_10014920_pt1 | contig 10500 bp, 7 predicted proteins | sample MA1701074metaG_FD_139574 | JGI IMG/M metagenome (GOLD analysis project Ga0187893, IMG submission 139574) | White microbial mat communities from a basaltic lava cave in the Kipuka Kanohina Cave System on the Island of Hawaii, USA - MA170107-4 metaG ...
GAACCGCAGAATGTTTGGGCTGAAAGAGTTGGTTTTGACGGGGTGAATCTTCGTTGGGGAATTCAGCATCAACCCGCAGTCGGCTATCAAATCTCGCTTAACGGAATGCCGATGGGCTTTACACCTTCGGCTGTTTTCGCTCTTAGAAATTTAGACCCGAACGCGGATTACACGGCAGAAGTAAAAACGGTTTGGCTTGACGGAAAGGTAAGCGAGAAGAGAGCACAGTTGAAATTCTCGTTGAAAAATTTGTTGCCGTCGGAAGTGCTGTTAAATGAAATCGAGCCGTTACGCACAACGCCCGGATGGCGTCAGGCAGAAATCAATCGCGCGTTTACAGGCAAAGGTTTATTTGCAGGCGGCAAGCATTATCAAAACGGAATAGGAATGCCTACGAATTCAGAAATCGAATTTGAACTCAAAGCCGATTACGACACTTTCTCTGCATCAGTTGGTGTTGATGATGAAACCAACAACGAAGGCAATGTTGAATTCACTTTGCTTGGCGACGGAAAAGAGATTTGGAAAAGCGGTGTATTGAAAAAATCCGAAGGACTAAAGGCTGTAAAAGTTAGCATTAAGGGTGTAAAGCGTTTGCTTCTTCGCGTTCGTCGTGAAGGCGAAGGCGGACGAGCACACGCAGATTGGCTGGACGCGAAGTTGGTTAGAGAAAAAATATAAATTTTCAAGATTGCAAGTGAGTTAAAAGAAAACGAAATGCTTAACGCCGGGAACGCGGGCATCTTGCCTGCCATGAGCGCGAAGCGCGAAAAAAACCTTCGCCTTAATACTTGTTGGTTGTTGTCGGTTCTTTTACTCGCCTTCGGCTCGTTAGCAGGCAAGATGCCTTGCGCTCCCGGCGTTAAGTGGTGTTGTAAGCCATGCAAATTTTCAAAATGCTTTTTTTCATTTGGCTTTTCGTATTGTCAAATTCGGGTGTTGCACAAAGGTATTCAACTTTTGATATTGCGGCGTTTGACCGTGAGCGTGTTTTGAAAGCGGCTAATCAATATCTGAAAGAATTGCCAAAAACAATTACATCAGTTAAGAGCCAGCGAAGTGCGGGCGGCGTGAATGATTATTTTTCCGAAGGTGATTATTGGTGGCGCGACCCTGACAACCCCGATGGTCCATACATACAACGCGACGGGATGTCTAACCCCGACAATTTCAATGACCATCGGAGATTGTTGATGCGTTTGAGCGTTCAAGTCCCTGCGCTTGCGGCGGCTTGGAAACTGACAAAAAATTCCAAGTACGCAAAGCACGCCATTAGTCATCTTCGCGCTTGGTTTATTGATGAGAAAACGCGAATGAATCCAAGTTTGCTTTACGCGCAGGCGATTCGCGGGCGCGTGACGGGACGCGGCATCGGCATCATTGATACGATTCATCTCGTCGAAGTCGCAAGAGCGATTGAGGTGTTGGAAGGCTCGCGCATGTTGTCAAAAGATGATGCAAAAAAAATCAAACAGTGGTTCGCAGATTATCTCGAATGGATGACAACACACGCTTACGGAATTGAAGAACGAGATGCGAAAAATAATCACGGAACTTGTTGGGTTATGCAGGTGGCGGCATTCGCTCATCTGACAGGCAATCAAGAACAAATGACTTATTGTCGCACTCGCTTTAAGACTGTCATTGTGCCGAATCAGATGGCTGAAGATGGGAGCTTTCCCCTTGAGATGAGGCGCACAAAACCTTACGGCTACTCGCTTTTTAATCTCGAAGCGATGGCAATGATTTGCCAACTGCTTTCTACAAAAGAAGAAAACCTCTGGGTGTTTGAATTTTCAGACGGGCGCGGAATGCAAAAAGCGATGTCGTTTATGACGCCGTTTATTCGTGACAAAAAACTGGTTGCTAAAGCCCGATGTGATGTACGACAACGAGTGGCCCATGCGTCAAAACAGTCTGTTATTCGCCGGTCTTGCGTTCGGAAATAACGATTACATAAAGTTGTGGACGACGTTGAAAGCAGATTCTGATGTTGAGGAAGTCATACGCAACATTTTTATTCGTCAGCCCGTGTTGTGGGTTAAGTGAAAAAGTTTTGAGTCCTGTTTTTAGATGGCTTTTACAAAACATATAACCGCCTGAAGGCATGAAAAACTTTTTACTGAGGAAAAACATGAACAAATCTTTTCGCAGATTTTTTATCTTTGCTTTTGTTTTAGTAAGCACAGTTTCTTTCTTTCAAAGCAACGTCGTTGCAAATAAGAGGGTTGAAACAAAGGCAGAGCGTAATAACCGCATGAAATGGTGGCGCGAGGCGCGGTTTGGAATGTTCATACATTGGGGACTCTATGCTGTGCCAGCCGGAGAATATAAAGGGCAACGCTCTACGAGAATCGGCGAATGGATTATGGAGTGGGCAAATATACCGCGTACTGAATATGAGAAATTCGCGCCACAATTCAACCCTATTAAGTACGACGCCGCCGAGTGGGTGCGAATAGCAAAGAACGCGGGCATGAAATACATCGTCATCACTTCAAAGCATCACGACGGGTTTTCGATGTACGACAGTGGCGTCAGCAATTACGACATTGTTGATTCAACTCCATACAAAAAAGACCTGATGAAAGCTCTTGCCGATGAAACAAAAAGACAAGGACTGAAATTCTGTTTCTATTATTCAATTGTTGATTGGCATCACCCCTCGCAATACGGCGATGCGGCGGGAAAAGACCCAACAGCCGGGCACAGAAAAACTCAAATGCGTCCGAACGGCAAAGAAGAGTATGTCAAATATATGAAGGCGCAACTTAGCGAACTTATAAAAAATTATGACCCGGCTGTGTTGTGGTTCGATGGCGAATGGCAGGATTGGTGGGCGGAAGAAGACGGCATAGATTTGTATCAATTCGCGCGTGGCCTAAAGCCCGACATCATTATCAACAACCGTGTTGGCAAAGGTCGCAAGGGTATGGAAGGTATGAACAAAACTGACCGCGAATATTCGGGCGATTTCGGCACACCGGAACAGCAAATCCCTGCAAACGGATTGCCCTGCGTTGATTGGGAAAGCTGTATGACAATGAACACAACTTGGGGCTACAAATTCTATGATGACAAGTGGAAAACATCCGAGACGATTATTCGCAATCTGATAGACATTGCATCAAAGGGAGGCAACTATCTTTTGAACGTAGGACCAACCGCCGAAGGATTGATACCTCAGCCCAGCGTTGAACGACTGGCGGAAGTCGGTAATTGGATGAAAGCAAACGGGGAATCAATTTACGGAACAACAGCAAGTCCGTTTTCAACACAACTCTCGTTCGGTCGCGCAACAAGCAGGCAAGGAAAAATCTATTTGCACGTTTTTGATTATCCCGCTGATGGCAATCTCAGAGTTCCGTCTTCCGGGAAGACTGTAAAGAAAGCATACTTGCTTGTTAATCGAAAGACCGCACTGAAATTCCACCAAAACACCGACGGCGTAATAGTTCAGGTTCCAAAAAATGCACCCGATAAAATCGCTACGGTCGTTGTTCTTGAAACCCAAAACTAATTTTTTTTGGAGGTCTTGTGTCAGAAAAGGAAATCACACGCCGTGAATTATTGAGCCTTGCTCTTGCGTCACCGTTGTTGGCATTGGCGTCAAGCGTGAACATAGCGCAAAACGGAAAACGTCTCGACAAACAAACTTTGGTGAATGCCAAGAGCGCGGTTGTGCCTGTCGGCGATGCGGATGTAAGTCAGGTCAAATTGGTCAGGCAATGGAACGGCTCGTTATGTAGTTCACGATTGACAAATCGCGGACAAAAGAGCGTGAAGATAAAAGAGGTTGTGTTGTTTGATTTGTCTCTTTCACTCCCTTTGGAAACAAGGCTCTACGGCGAAGGGTTTCAGATGCTAAGTCAGACGGGCGGCACGTTGGGAAAACAAATTGACTATGGCTCGCACACGGACGCAAAACACTACAAGATGCCGATGCCCGAAGGCGCAAAAACTTTCTACGGCTTGATGACATTAGCAGAGCAAGGCGGCAATAATCATCTGTTTGCTTTCACATCCTCAAAACGCTTTAGCGGACAGTTCTATCTGCGCGGTCAATCTTTGCAAGTGGTTATTAATACGGAAGGGCTTGAAATCAGACCGAATGAGACTTGGGAGTTGGAAGAGTTTACGTTTCGTTCCGGCAAAGACAGAGAAGAGTTGCTTGAAGAATTGGCACAGCGTCTTATTGCGAATCATCCGCCTTTGAGCTTTAAGACGCCGCCTTCGGGTTGGTGTTCTTGGTATTGTTTTGGTCCTCGCGTCACAGCACAACAAGTTCTGGATAACCTTGATTTCATAGCCAAGAATACACCGTCGCTGAAATACATACAGATTGATGACGGTTATCAACCCGCCATGGGCGATTGGCTGGAAACGGGCGCGGCATTTGGCGGAGATGTGCAGGGTGTTCTCAAAAAGATTCGTGAACGTGGTTTTGAACCTGCCATCTGGGTAGCCCCGTTTGTTGCTGAAGAAAAATCAAACATCTTCCAACAGCATAAAGATTGGTTTGTGAAAGATGCGGAAGGAAACCCGCTTCGTTCTAACCTTGTTACATTTGGTGGCTGGCGTCGTGGACCATGGTACGTGTTGGACGGCACGCACCCCGAAGTTCAAAAGCATTATGAAAGTCTTTTCCGCGCGATGCGAAACGATTGGGGCTGTACATATTTCAAACTCGACGCAAATTTCTGGGGCGCAATTCACGGCGGGTATTTTTATGACAAACGAGCGACGCGAATCGAAGCATATCGTCGCGGCATGAAAGCAATCTTGCGCGGCACAGGTGATAGTTTCATTTTGGGTTGCAATCAGCCGATTTGGGCATCGCTTGGATTGATTCACGGCTCACGCAGTTCAAACGACATAAAGCGGGATTGGGCGCGGTTTGCAAGCACTGCGCGGCAGAACCTCAGCCGCAACTGGCAGAACGGGCGACTCTGGTGGAACGACCCTGACGTAGTTGTGTTGACAGGCAATCTCACGGAAGACGAATTTCAATTTCACGCGACGGCGATTTACGCGACGGGCGGGATGCTTTTAGCAGGGGACGATTTAACCAAAATCAGTGCCGGAAAATTGGCTATGCTTCGCAAACTTCAACCGCCAACGGGCGTTGCGGCACGTTTCGATGACGATACGCTTCGCGTGGGCGTGATGAAGTTGAAAAACAGTTATATCGTCTCAGTCTTCAATTGGGAAGACAAGCCTCAGACAATCTCTTTCAAACTTCCGAAATCAAGTCAGATTACAGATTTTTGGAGCGGTGAATCGCTCGGCAAACACCGAGGAACGTACATGGTTAAAGATTTGCCGCCGCACTCTGCGCGCTTACTTGTTTGTATATAAATTCAAAAGTTTTTCAGGAGAAGCTAAAGATGAACGAAAAGAATAATTCGATAACACGAAGAGAATTTGTCACTACAACCGCAAAGACAATCGCGGCAACAACAGCGGTTTCAATGCTTGGCGCAGAAAATATCGTCGGTGTGCCAAATCCACAGAAGAAGAAAAGAGTCGCGCTCGTTGGAACAGGCATACGCGGTTGCACAATGTGGGGGCGAAGTTTGCTCAGAGATGTCGGGGACAGCGTTGAGATGGTGGGGCTTTGCGACATCAACCCCAAGCGTGTTGAAGCGGGCAAAAAACTTATAGGAACAAACGCTCCAACATTCACGGATTTAGACAAAATGCTCAAAGAAGTAAAACCTGATTCAGTAATTGTCACAACCAAAGATTCTACTCATCACGAAGTAATTGTCCGCGCTTTGAAATTCGGTTGCGATGTTGTAACCGAAAAGCCCATGACAATAGACGAGAAAAAATGTCAGATGATTCTGGATGCGGAAAAACAGTCGGGCAAGAAAATCACTGTGACGTTCAATTACCGGTTCTCGCGCAGGGCGCAAAAGGTCAAAGAGCTTTTGATGTCAAACGCCATTGGTCCAATCACCTCAGTTGATTTCAGTTGGTATCTCGACACAAGACACGGAGCCGACTATTTCCGTCGTTGGCACGCCTACAAAGAAGAGGGCGGGACATTGTTTGTACACAAAGCAACGCATCATTTCGACCTTATAAATTGGTATTTGGAGGCAGACCCCGTAGAAGTTCGCGCCCTCGGCGAATTGAAAAATTACGGGCGCAACGGAAAGTTTCGCAGTCGTAATTGTCGCGGCTGTTCTTACAAAAACGAATGCAAATTCTACTGGGACATCACAAAGGACGAGAGGCTAAAGGCGCTCTATGTTGATTGCGAATCTGCTGACGGTTATTTGAGAGATTCGTGTGTTTATCGTGAAGACATAAACATTTATGACACGATGGCGGCTCATGTGAAATACAACAATGGCGTTATGTTGAGTTATTCGCTAAATGCTTTTATGCCATATGAAGGTCACTACATGGCTTTTAATGGTTTGAACGGACGGCTTGAGATTCGTTCTTTTGAAAGACAGCCTTGGACGCCGCCAAACCGCGAAGAAATACGTTTGACCAAAAACTTTGGCAGTTCTGAAATAATCCCGATTGAACAAGCCGCAGGCGGTCACGGCGGTGCCGACCCAAAGCTACTGAACATGACCTTTAATCCCGATATTCCAGACCCGTACAAACAAAGGGCGGGTTCAAGGGCAGGTGCGATGTCAATTCTTACAGGCATTGCGGCTGTAAGAAGTATTGAGCGCGGCAATGTAGCTGTGAAAATTGCGGATTTGATAAAGTTTTAACTCAAAGCATATCTGTAAAGTACAGGTAGGCAAACCTTTGCAACACAAGTTCGGTCTAACGGAATGTTGGACAATTCTGTTTGCAAAGTATATTTGTTTGTTATGAACAAGCGGATTTTAGAGACACTTATTTTCGTCATCGCGTTGATGATAACTATCTCGCCTCAGGTGGCATGTTCACAAGAGCGAAACGCGAACAAGTCACAGAACAAAGTATTGACAGGGCAGGGCGCGTTAGGAGATTGGACAACTGATGCGCCGGGCGTGCGTCGGCGCATCACAACAGAGGATTTACCAAAACCTTACGAGACAAAATCCGTCATTAACGGACCGAAACTTGTTCCGCGTCCGGCGGATGCAATGCCGAAAGTTCCTGAAGGTTTCAAAGTAGAAGAGTTTTTGTCGGGACTTAAAAATCCGCGTCTTATTCGCACAGCGCCAAATGGCGATATATTTGTCGCAGAAAGCAGAGCGGGATTGATTCGCGTTCTGCGCGCAAAAAACGGAGCGGGCAAACCGGAAGTGAATGAGGTTTTTGCTTCAGGTTTGAACAGACCTTTCGGTATCGCGTTTTATCCTTTAGGAAATAACCCGCAATACGTTTACATAGGCAGCACAGATGCAGTTATACGTTTCCCGTATCGCAATGGCGACCTCAAAGCGCGAAGCGCGCCCGAAATAATCGTGCCTGATATTCCCGGCGGCGGAGAACTGCGTGGCGGCGGTCACTGGACGCGCGACATTGCGTTTTCAAAAGACGGAAAGAAGATGTTTGTCTCGGTAGGTTCTCGCTCTAATGTCTGGGAAAACCCGAATGAGAATGAAGAAAGGCGGGCAACGATTCTTGAATATAACCCTGACGGCACGGGCTTTCGTATTTATGCTTCGGGCATTCGCAATGCAGTTGGCATTGCCATACATCCGCAGACGGGTGAGTTGTGGGCTTCGGTCAATGAACGCGACGGGCTTGGAGACGACCTCGTTCCCGATTACATCACACGTGTAAAAGAAGGCGGCTTTTACGGCTGGCCTTGGTTTTACATTGGACCAAACCAAGACCCGCGCCATGCTGGCAAACACCCCGAACTGCGTGATAAGACAATCATTCCCGATGTGCTTTTGCAATCACACACCGCTTCGCTTGAAATGGTTTTCTATACGGGAAAAATGTTTCCGAATGAATACGTTAATGATGCCTTTGCCGCACAGCATGGCTCTTGGAATCGCAACAGGCGTACTGGTTACAAAGTTATTCGTGTGCCTCAACGCAATGGCGTGCCGACAGGAGAGTACGAAGATTTTATGACGGGTTTTGTAACACCCGAAGGCGATGTATGGGGACGTCCCGTCGGAGTAGCCATAGCAGAAGATGGCTCTATGTTGGTGACGGACGACGGGTCAAATACAATATGGCGGATTTCTTATCAGAAAAAGTAGTCAATCAAATTTAGAAAAAGAACTTGAGCGGGCGTTTTCACTCGTCATCGGCTTCATAACAGCTTCTTCCTTTACGACAGGTTTTGGCGTGTGTGAAATTGTCATCCGGTCCAACCGTTTCCATTGTACGAAGACACCAGTAAACAGCCGTTGAAGATTCGCCGGAATCCCAAGAAATAAGATGACCGTCAAAAGAGCCAAAGGCGTTTTTTGTTCGCAACATCCGGCAAACGGGGGCATCATCGTTTTCTATCGCGGGCGCGGTTTCGTAATTATAAACTTCTTCACTCATTACGCTTTTCCTCCAACAGCTTTCAAAATTGTGCGGCGAATAATTGTTTCAAACAGAGCGACTTTGTATTCGTTCTCTGCCAGTGGCGTGGCGCCTTCTAAAGCGATTTTTGCCGCACGTCGGGCTGTTTCTTCGTTGATTGTTTTTCCGTTCAAAGCCGCTTCCGCGTTCTTCGCTCTAAGCGGAACGGGAGCGGCGGCACCTAAAACAATCGAACTCTTTTTACTTGCAGAATCATAAACAACGGCGACATCCGCGATTGGCCAATCAAAAGATTCTTTCTCGCCTTGTTTTATGTAGGCGGATTTGACAGACGCTTTCAAAGGCACGCGAATCTCTGTTATCAACTCGTCTTCACCCAAAGAATTTTCGTGCAGAATATCTTTGTCGGGCGTAACGAAAAAGTCTTCCAATAAAACTTCCCGCTTGCCTTTCGCGCCCGTGATTTCAATCTTTGCGCCGAACGCGACCAATGCCGTAGCCGTTGCTGAAGGATGAACAATCGCGCAGGTGCGATTGTCGAAAATCGCGTGATATTGATTTTCGCCATCTTGGGCAAAACATCGCGTGCCGCCCTTTTTGCGACAGTTGAAAAGTTCGTTGCGGAAATACCAGCAACGCGGACGTTGAAGAAGATTCCCGCCGAGTGTTGCCATGTTTCTGATTTGGGGTGTCGCCGCCTTACCCGCCGCATCTGCAAGAGCAGTAAACTTCTGTCTGACAATCGGGTTCTTGTCCAATTGGTCAAGCGTTACAAGCGGACCAATACGCAACACGCCAGCCTTCGCATCTTCGCGCACATAATCAAGCCCTTTGAGATTGCGTATGTTGACAAGCCGTTTTGGTTCTTCAATCCCTTCTTTCAAACGGTCAATCACATCAAGCCCGCCCGCTTTCACAATTGCGCCATCACCCAGAGAGCCAATCGCCTCTTGAAGTGTCTTTGCTTCTGCCCATTCAAATCGGTTCATATTTTTTATCCTCTCAGAGTCTTCAACACTTTTGCGGGTGTCATTGGTATTTCATAAATGCGTTTGCCCGTTGCGTTGTAGAAGGCGTTTGCGATTGCGGCGGCTGTCGGAATCGTAGCCGGTTCGCCAATTCCGCCCGCGTCCGTTGACGAACGCCCGAAGTATTCTTCGTCCAAAGTGATTTCAATCTTGGGCGTTTCTTTTGCTCCCAAGATTTTGTACTGCTCAAGGTTTGCATTCACCATCAATCCCGTATTGCGGTCAAGAATTCTGTTTTCGTAAAGAGCGTAAGAGATGCCTTGAAGAATGCCGCCGTTTATTTGGCTTTCGAGCGCAAGCGGGTTGATTGGTCGCCCGCAATCGTGAATCGCAACGACGCGCTCAACCTTGATGATGCCCGTTTCAGTATCAACGGCGATTTCGACAAATTGAACTCCGCCGTAAGTAATTCTCACACGTTCGGGTTCGCTTCCGGCAGACGCGCTCTTGTATTCTTCCGAACGCTTGGCGACTGCTGAAACTTGCTCGCCTTTCATCTTTGCCGCCGCTTGTTTGAAAGTGAAACTCTTACTTTCATCGCCCACAACAAAAACTTTCCCGTCGCGGAAAATTAACTTGTCGGGCGTTGTGCCAAGCGAAGGCGCAATCTCTTCGCGTAATTGCTTCAACGCCAAGAAAGCGGCATTTCTTGCCGGTGGTGTAATACTGCCCGTCGTTGTACTTCCGCCGGAACCGGGTCCCGCAGGATAGTTGGTGTTCCCGATTTTGACCGTTATATCTTGCGGACGAAGTCCAAATTCTTCCGCTACAATCTGCGCTAAACCCGTGCGTATCCCGGTACCTATGTCTTGAGCGCCGGACATGATCTCGACAGAGCCGTCTTGTGTAATACGAACTTCGCAAGACGAACTCCGGTTTGTCGAGCGATACCAGACGGATTGTGCAAAACCCAGACCCCGTTTGATTGTTCCGTTGTCTTCGCCCGCTTTGTGTCGTTTTGCCCAACCAGCTTTTTGCGCGCCGATTTTTCTTTCAAGTTTTCGCGCTTCGTTTGCATCATTCA
>Ga0187893_10014921_pt1 | contig 10499 bp, 11 predicted proteins | sample MA1701074metaG_FD_139574 | JGI IMG/M metagenome (GOLD analysis project Ga0187893, IMG submission 139574) | White microbial mat communities from a basaltic lava cave in the Kipuka Kanohina Cave System on the Island of Hawaii, USA - MA170107-4 metaG ...
CAAATATCCATCAAAGCGGCGGATGACGCTGGCACAGGCCTCCCGATACGCCTGGATGACCGCGCGCAGCTCCTCAGGGTCGAGTTGTTGCGAGAGCGGGGTGGAGCCCACCAGATCGCAGAACATCACGGTGAGCTGGCGACGCTCAGCCTCGGCTGCGCGCGGGACTGCAGCACGCGGAGTCGCCGGCAAGCCTTGCTCTGCTGACTGATCTCTCAGCCCAGGGGTTGAAGGCAGCCCCGTGAGCGCCGTGCCACACTCCCCGCAAAACTTGGCTTGCGGGGCATTCTCAAAGCCACACTGGGCGCAGCGCCGTTTGAGTGAGGTGCCGCACTCATTGCAAAACTTCAGCCCCTCAGGATTCTCAAACCCACAGCTCGCACAGCGCATACGGCCTCTTTACTCCTCTCCCTCTCTAGGGGCAAGCAGAAGGCTCCGTCTACTTTCTGCGTTCTCAAGAAGAGGCTTGGTTGCTAAAATAACTGACAACGGAGGGGCTAGGGACGTGCACCCCGAAAAGCGGCTTCCCTACCGCCTGCCCCTTTTCTTCTAGGGAGCAATGACGTTGCGAAGGGAGGCAACGATGCCGAGGTCAAAACGGAAGTGGGCGCTTCCTGTTCTTATTGAAAGCCAAGACGAGATTCCTTCCTTTTCGGCGCCTTCTATGTCTGTGGAGCGGGCGCTCCAACAGTTGCGGGAGGCTCGGGATAATTTGTCGTTATACAGACTACGAGGGGAAACCTTAGCGTGGGTAGGGCTGTGGGACAAGAAACAGTACAAACGACATCCTTGGGCGGACTCAGACGAAGGGAGAAACCATTTGCCAGAGATCGACCGTGCCTACGAAGAAACGTGCGCGGAGGCTGATAAATTGGCAACCAAGATACTCGCGGGAATGGGCAATGACGAAGCCCGAGCAGAGGCAGTTCGGTTGATCAACCGTGCCTCAGAAGAAGCTTTGAGTCGGCAGAGCGAGCCCCTAGTGACTGGACCTGCCGTAGACTCCCTTTCCCGTTTGCTTAAGGTGGCGCGGCCGCTCTTGTTGAAAGCTAGACAGATACGAGCAACAGCTTGGAAGGTGCTACGTGATGGCGGGGATGTTCTCTTGGAACACACTCCTATACCTTTAACTCAAAGTAAGTTCGATCAATTGATGTACAAGCAATGGAGGCTTGACTCAAACTGGGACCTAATCGAAGACCTCATCAAGGGCATAACTGCACTGGAATGGTTAAGCTGGCGGTTGTCGCGGATGGAGGTACTAAAGCGGAAGCCAGGGAAACGTGCCACCCCGGCCTTGAACGCCGCGTACCTCGGTTTGTTCTCTCTCTTTCAGGAAAAGGGGCTACCGAAAAACAAAGCCCGGAATTACACAGGCGGACTGCTTTACGCTGCAGCTCTGACTAATACTCCTGACGGCAGTGCCGTGAAGGCAAAACTCTCTACGTTGAAGTCCTAACAGTAGTTGAAGTCCTGACAAAAGCCCTTCTTCTCTTACTGACCCTGCCAGTAAATTTATTCCCAAAACCCGCTATTTCTCGCTCAAATTTACCACTAGTCGTATGTGATTAGAGAGCGTAGGGTTTTCCCCAGAGGAATAAGCGCTCTGGGTAGAACAGAATGTGAGTCTTTGCACCCCAAAAGAAGCGGCCGAGAAGTTGAACGTCGCGCCAGTCACGGTTCTCCGCCTTTTCGACTCAGGCGCACTACCAGGGGTCGTTGTCAGGCAGGGGGCTAGAAAGCGCCTCATCCGATTCCGTGACGAAACCTTGGAGAAATTCATAGCCAGCCGTGAGCGACGAGCGAGCAAGCCTAGACCGTAGAGTTAGCGGGTCGGCACCGTTCGACCGCCTACGGATACTAGTTCATCTCCAGGCACGGCAAAAGAAGGATGAGAAAGTTTCCACAATTTAATCATAAAGTCACCAAAAGTGACTATCCTGATACTGCCATGGCTCAAGCTCTTCGTGTACGTTTTCGTTTCCTTCTGGAGCGTTACATCCCCAAACTCAGCATTCGCGGAAATCGGGCAACTGGCTGTGCGCCTTGTCACGACGACCGCCATCCGTCTTTTTCTGCAGATCTTGATAAATGTTGCTGGTACTGTTTCGCCTGCGGCCGTGGTGGGGGAATCAAGGACCTCGCAGCCCTCGTCGGTGAACCTTGGGACTCCGCCTTTCATCAGGAGAGTCGCACAGCGAAGGCTCACCGTTTCGCGCTGGCTGTAGGGCGAGAGGAATACGACCGCCGGCAACGGCGACAAATGATCGCACGGACCGACGAGTTCCGCGATCTGTCGGCCGAGCTCGAAGTAGCGGAAATTGCGTACCGTGCAATCTATAGCAATCCAGGTTTGTTGAGCCGAGAGGATCAACTCTTTTGGATCAGCAGACTCGGTGAGCTCCATGCCACGCTCGCGCCGCTCGAGCACAAACTCAACATCCTGACTTTTAGACAGTATGACGCTGAACGATTCACCTGGTGGAGGGAGGAGGTGGGAAATGGGTGACTTTAACTTCGATAACGCCTTCAAAGCGACTGACCAGTACTGGCAGGCTTACAAGGACGCGATGAACAACGGTCAAACAGACGGTTTTAGCGGTTTTAGCGGTTCGCTCTCTCATGACTTTGGAAATGCATCAGTCTGGCCTGAACCAAAAGCACTCCCTGGGGGGTTGCTCCCCGTCCCCCGCCTATCCGAGGTAATGATTCCTCAGCCGTTCGCACTCTTCACGAAGACCGTCTAATGCAGCATCAAGTTGCTCTTCCGTCTCGATCCCGCCTTTGAAGAAGGTGGTTGCGCTCACTCGGACAATGCGCTGTCCATCGATGACACGCACCATCTCCTCGATGGCTTTATTGAGCCGCCCGCGGCACGCATCGATATCCGCTCGGATCTGCGGGATACTTACGGTATCGCCGTCTCGGACAGATACATAACTCTTCAGTGCTTCGACCACGACACTCCGCCGCTCGTCATCGAGTTGCTCCCAGCCAGGCGTGCCCTTGAGTTCAACCAACGCTTCGCTGTAGACGGCGGCGCGAGATTTAACAGCGTCCTCATGGCAGCGGTGGTATTCCTGTTCCAACGATCGGGTATGTTGGTCGATAGCTGGCAGCTCCCGATAGAAGGTCTCCCGTGCCATTAGATCGGCCAGTTGTTGGGCGTGCTCCTGGTAGACTTCATCGAGATTTTCCTCTTGCTGGAGAAAGGACCAGACGCCTCCAAGGGCCTTTCGTGCCCGTTCGAGGTCATGGAGGCGCGGCTCGATGAGGGCTGTCTTCAATTCAGCAGCGCGTTTGATCGCTTCCTTCAGTTCCTTGTAGGCACTGTTGAAGGTGAGAATAGCACGATCTTCCTTGCCGTTCCGGATCGCCCGCATCTGGCTGAGCGCATCTTGCAAAACCTGGGCACCAGGCAAGGAACGGCTAAAGAGCGTCGTGTAGAGCTCGTGCAGGTCTTCTTCGTGCTTACTGATCGCCTCACGGATGGCATTGGCCACGACATTCTGTTCGATCTCCGGGATTTCGCGGCCAAACACGTCCTTGAACGCTTCCACCGCCGCTACCAGGGTGAGGAAGTCGATCCCCACCTTAGGCCGGAACGAGGCCTGACGGAACAGATTGTTGTTGTCAAATGTTGTTCGCGATTCGAGGCTCAGAGCTGATTCAATCACCTGGCCTTTACTGGTCACTTCGATCTTGCCCGCTCGTAGCAGCGCCAGGACGAAGAGTCGAACCACATCGAAGTCCCAGCCGAAGTTTTCCTTGGCGAACTCGTCGGTCAGATAGCGTCCACTGGCGACCTCGCCGTAGCTGGTGCGGTTTTCGATCCGCGCTAGGACTTCCGACAGTGGACCGGTGTCAGTGTTGAAAACCGGTTTCCCGCTCTGATCACGTATCAGATGCAAGGTAGTGAAGACCGGGGTGAGGCCACGCAGGTTCTCGGTGATCATAAGAACCTCAAGGTCCCTTTTCTGAACGCGCGCAACTGCCTCGTAAAAACGGTCAAAGACCTCAGGAAGCGCCTGCGCGAGTACCCGTCCCACGGTCTTGCCTATATCTACGGCAGTATCGTCAGGGCTGCGGTCGTTGCCGCGGAAGAAGATGCTGCCCGTCAGACAGGCTTGTCTCAGTAAGCGTTTCAGCTCGTCCTGATGGCGACGCAAGCGAATCTTCTCCTCAGCCACCAGGGTGCTTTCGTCCTTGGTCTGCGCGCCACGCTCTTTCCGAGAGAGAACCTCTTTTGACCGGTAGACCTCAACGGTCTCGCGATCAACGGCTTGGTCGAGAGCTACCACCCAGAATATACTTTTGGTCTCGGTTTGGCTGCGAGCGCGCATTTCTGCGACCCGCTCGTCGTACTCTTTGCCCGCTTCGGCCAACGTCAGGTGTACTGGAATGTCTCCCTCCACAATGCTTCGTCCATTCAAATACAGTCCCGCTTTGAAAAGCTTGACGTCCAAAAAATTGTGTGAGGGCTGGGGCTGCCAGAGGCCACTGATTACCTCCGCGTGGATGCGATGGGCATCACCTGGCTTAGGCAACAGGCTTGCGCGTTGACGCTCCCAGTCATCTTCTGCCGGTGAAGGGATACGGTAGCCGTCGTCCCCCAACCGGATCTTGAGAGCTTTGACCAAAGCGTCCAAGGCAGCTTTGACTTCTGGTATCCGTGAGTCTGCATCGACAGCCGGATGGAGAGTGGCGGCGATATTTTCTGCCGTACGGTGGATGCTCTTTACATATTGGAGAAGGCAAATGGCTTTGGCCACCGGCTGAGCTAAAGGATGGTCCACTTCTCGCTTGATCGCATCAATCTTACCGCGGATCTCACTGGCAATGTTCCCTGCCACTAGGTCGTAAATCTGGTCTATGCGTGCCAGCGCACCCACAGGTTGTGCTGCAAGATTGACATCGGGGCGAATGAGGAGTTGCTGGGCCAGTTTGATGATGGTGCGGTTGGCGCCACCGACGTGTTTACTGGCACCGCCCTGCGTGCGCAAGCCAGATACCACTTGGATGATCAGATCAACCTGATACGGCAGCAGGGGGTAGAGGTCGCCGAAGCTCTCAGTGGTGAGATCAGGCAGCCTAATGTCAGCGGTCAAGCGGGTGTTGTCTGTCAAGCGGCCGCGGTGTTGAGTAAACAGTTCGCGGAGGATTTTCTGTGCTGCTGCATTTTTGGACAGAACACGTTTACTCGTGACCTCAGAGATATCGGAGGGTTCGAGATGGACTTGCAGCTCTGAGGGGAAGCGGTCCATCAGGCGGGCCAGTTCCACCCGTTTGTCGTCCAGGCCGCCAACCAGCTCGTTGAGTTTTTCCTGAGACGTGACAACAATCCACAGCTTGCCCCGACCGACGCGTCCCAGGCTTTGCACCACCGCCTGAAGATCAAGCATCTTCTGCACGTCGCGGGCAACAAACTGACCAACTTCGTCGATAACAAACACGAGGCTCCGCTCTGGACAGCGGCGAGCAAGCAGTTCTTTGCACCGTTCGGCGAGGTGGCCAGGTGTAATATCGGCACGGTTACGGGCAGCTTTCGCCCAGGAATCCGCCGCCGAGTACAACTCAGGATCGAGTTCTTGCATCACCCGGCTGGCTTGGGAGATAGCAAATGCCACTTTGCCTTTTTCCGTGTCCCAGCCCTTGTTAAAGAGCTTGGCGTACGTGTCTTTGAACTGATTGAGCCGCCCCTCCGCTTCAAGGGTGATCTCCAGCTCTGCCAGATCGAGATCCCGTGCGTACCCTAGGTGCTGCAGGAAGAGCCGGTACATGATCTCGGTAAGGGTCTGGTTTCCCGTGCGGATCCCGCGATCAGTCGAGACGTCGAAAATGACCGCCTCGCTAGGGAGCTGTTCAGCGATATTAGTCAGCAGGACCTGAATCTTCGGGTCGCCAGTTCGCTGGCCGAAGAGCGGAGCGGCGCTTTGACCCAGGATGGGTCGGTTTTCTATAGCGAGACCCAGCATTTTGGCAAAGCTCGACTTCCCGGAGCCGAAGAAGCCAGACACCCAGACGGCAATACCTTCGTGCGGTTTCTTGGGTGTCTCCCAGTAGCGTTCCAGAATATTGATGTAATGACGCCGGATGACGTCGGTCACGACATACTCGGCAATTTCGTCGCGGACAATCTGTTCGTCGGTTTGGTCGACCTTGATGATTTCCTCAATCGGCCGGTGGATGTCGCTGCCAAATAAGTCCTCGATGAATGTCTCGGCCATGTCTACGTCCCTCACCCGCCTTCTGGACAGATTCTGTTGAGAAAGCACGCTCAGAAAATTTTGGGCCGATAATTGTGCTCAGCCTCCAGCACGCCCATGAAACGCAGGCCCGCCGCGCCCTCCAGTTCTCCTGGATAGAAAAGGATGCTTGGAACGTGGACCTTACCCTTGAGCTGCTCGAGCAGAGAAGAGGTCCGGTACATCGGGAAAAGGGCTCCAGCTCGCACGATAAAGACGATGTCCCGTGACGGATCGAGATTCTCGGGCATGCGGGCCGCAACCAGTTCGTCCAAAGGCTGATAGGAGCTGAGCACTTCATGGATGGTTTCGATCGTCGCATCGAGCCCGACGCTTTTCTCCGCTTCGGCGAGCGATTCCGGCGTCATACCTTCGGCCTGGAGGGCTGCAGCGAGACACTCGGCCAAAGAGATCGTCGTGATCTGTTTGCCTAGCTGTTCGAGCCGCGTTTTCAGAAGCGACACCTCGGTGCGAAGTGCAAATTCTTCTTCGGGTGGGTAGCAAAAGATTGCATAAGGCATGTCGTGAGACGCGCTGATGTGCGGCCGGGGATCTGGCTGGCGCAGCAGTGGCTCTAACGTATTCTGCAGTCTTTGCTTCCAGTCGCTCATGCCACCAACTCCCTCGCATATTCTATCGGCGAACGACAGGGCAACGTTAGCTGCGACAGACTGCCGGCAACGTCGTATTGCAGTTTGCGGTATTGATGCAGGCGGAATAATTCGCGTTCGACATCTTCTGGGGACATCAGGAACATCCGCCAGTCTGGTGAGTGCACCAAACGGTTGGCATTTGGTTCTTGTTCCACCATAACATGCAGGAGATAAAGGAAGCTTTCCTCGGGCAGATGATACGATGCGAACTGCCGCGTCTGACTGCCTGTGAGCAAACCAAAGTCCGAAGCCATGAGCAACAAATCCCGGGCAGCACGGACGGCGCCGTACTCACTCAACGTTCCGCCAGAGGCGATACGACCGTCCGTCAGCATATGGACGAAAGGGACCACGTCTTCTGTGCGGATCAGGTAGACGCCTGCCCTGTGTTCCTGGTACAGCCATTCTGTAGCAAACCGATAGTACAGTTCATCAATAGTACCAATGTGCCATAGCAGACAGGGTCTCCATTTGTCGAGAGGAAAGCGTCCCTGAGCCAAGACCACTAATGGTTCCAGACTCGCTTCATCGGTGAAGCGGCTCGAAAGCGTGACCACGATTTCGTGTAGCCATCCAGCATTTTTTGCGCCTACGACATTCGTCTCTTGAATGCGACGGAGATTTTCCTTAATCGACTTTCCTAACTTCCAGTGTTGCAAGGCCGCGTATGTTTCTTCGATCAACGCTCCTTTACGGATGAGGCGAGTCGAAAGCTTTCTGCGCTCACCCGAACAACGCTGTGCGCTCACAACCGATCCTCTAATTTCGCGTAGGGAACGGTAAGACTTCTTGGGACGCCGCGTGAGAAGGCTGCCGCAAGCAGAGCGAGCACATCGTTGCTCGGTGTATGAATACCCGGAATGGGAACAGCTCGTCCTTCTGCAGAGCGGCGGAGCTTCCCCACTGCCTCGATGTGAGTCGGTGACACTAGTTCTAGTGTTTGCAAGCTACCCAATAGATCTTCGCTACGCAGCAGTGCGAGTTGCTCGAAGAACGGAATCCAGTCTTCTACCCGATCCAGCCAATTTTGCCACTGGATTTCGAACTGCTCTTCGACCGCAGCCGGGAGGCTCCAGAGCGTCATACAACCTGGTGGGTCAAAAAGTTCCTGACAACGGCTTCGCGCAACGGTAAAGACTATTCGAGCTTGGACAAAGTAATGGGTCTTGGGGAAGCCGCAACTCAAGGTGACCGCACCATATCGGCCCAACAATCCCTGTGTGTTCCACCAGCGTGCGCCGTCCATCTCACCATGACGAGCTACGACAAGTCGCAGCTTGAGTAGGCGATTAAGATCAATGGTATGGCCTGTCACCTCCATCATTCTCCTCCACAACAAAGGCTTCGCCCTTCTCGCTCGTTCATGGGTTAACAGAAGCCTACTACCTTCCTTGCTTCTTTTTGGCAAGGGAAACATTCTTTCCGGCAATGAATGAAGAGGAAGGAGGCCGTTTGTTGTTTTTTAGGAGAAGGGGTCACAACGCCCCGCAACCATAAAGGTCTGAAGGAGTGCGAGGACAGCAGTTCAACTTGCCACTCGTTGTGGGTATTCGGGTGTGTAGAGAGGCTCGCTTCTTTTATTACTTGGTCGCCCTAAGGCGAGAAGCAGGCGATCCTAGGGCCAGAAGTAAATTTCTCGAACAAGATTATCACTCACAGTTATAATAAACAGTAGAGACATAAACGAAAGGCCGTGGTCTGTCTCCATCTCAGGAGCGAATCACGGCCTTTTTGTTTGTGCCACACGCGAGGGAAGGAGGTGATTTTTGGATCGTGAAAGTGGCCCTTCGCCCCGGCATACACTGCCGGATTCTCATCAACCCTTTGTTCAACATAGGAGGATTCTATGGCTTCCCTTTCTCCCAATAGCGAGGAGCTTAACTCAAACGTTCCAGCCCACTTGGAACCAGTGAGTCCTTTGCAGCTCGTCACCCGCACCCTCTGGGATACCGTCTGCAGCACCACCTTTGTCTGTGGTGCCCTGGTCGGCGCGGCGCTCATGTACGTCGGCTCCCACTGGGCGCAGTCGTATCTGAGTAACGAGACTGACGGCGACCAACCCTTCTAACCTAGGGTTGTTGTCAGGTTACGCCGGCCTTCGGTTCGTACTGAAGGCCGGTCGTGCATTGTGAACAACCACATACAGAGGAGGAATTTCATGTTCAACGCCATCGGAGATTGGTGGAACACGCATAAGGGTGAAGTCGGCAAGTGTGTCATCATCGCCCTGGGCGCCCTGGTCTGGTACATCGGCCGTGAGCTGATGTACCACCAGCGGCTCCCCTTTGTCTCAGAGTCTCTTCCCGTGCCTGGCTCACAGGACTCAACCGATTCAACGACGGAGGGATAATGGTGCCTGAGAACAATGACCCCCAACACCCAACAGATTGGAAAGCCACGCTATGGGAAGAAGCTCTGTGGTTGCTGCGGACCCTCGGCATTATCTCCCTCTCCTTGGCCATTGGCCGGTTGATTACCTATCTGACCAAGGGCGGCGGCATCGATCCCTCTGTCCTCCAGGGCAACTGGCAGCAGCAGGTTGAGAAAGCCCTGCGCAAGCGGGAGCAACAAACCCATCGAGCAGACTACGATGACGAGGAGGACTCATGAAGCACACGGACTTATGGGAGTGCCTCTGGCGCGAGACCAAAGCGATTCTGGCCGTTGCCGGTGGGATTACCACCGCCCTCTGGATCAAGCGGATGATTGAGAAGCTAACCAGCAGCCAGATCATCGACAAGGACATTGTCGAGCACGGATTGGAGAAGAAAGTCCCCCTGCCCGTCACGACCCCATTGCAAGCGGCAGGGCAACCGCTGCGGACACCTGCCCCACCCTGGACAGACGCTCACCCGCGCGAGTCCTTGTGGTGGCAACGAACTGGAAGCCGGCGAGAGGCCGACGGGGGTGATGTGCTGGTGGATAGCTGGGAAGGGCCGATCCGAGTGCGATACTCCGCCACGTATGAGACCCGGGAAGGGCTGACACTCTATGTCCATGACACCGAACTCAATCCTGCGCATGAGTGTGGGCCCTGTCCTCTGCTCAAAGCCAAGACTCCCTGTCGGGAATGCGAGTGGTACGTGGACCGGGGCAGTTATGCCTTTGAGCCGCAGTGTGCCGCGCTGGTGAAATTGGAGGAGTCTCCGGATGACTTCACCACTAGCGTCTCCGAGGTCAAACGGCTGATGGAGCTCTCGTAAACACCATCACGTAACAGAAGGGCCAGGCAATCCGTCCTGGCCCTTTTCTTTTGTGAGGCCTTACAACGAGCCAGGCAAAGTCCCCTGGACTTCCTGGCTCGTCACATCCGTGGTGATTGGGGACAAGTGTGTGAGGAGGATCGCCAAGAGAATGAACTGGCCCTGCAGCAAGGCTTCCGGCTGTTGTCAGTCTATACGACGAAGGCCGGAGAGAAGTTGTGGGTGATCTCGGAGGCAGACCGGAGCGCGACCACCTTGCTGTTGCCTGGTGACTATTAGGCAAGCTTCGGTCCTCTCACGCCCGCCACAGTCAGACGGAATCCGACAGAATCTACCGAGCAGCAGAGGGAGTAGCCGCACGGCTCACTCCCTCTTTTTTTGCCTCGAACCAGGAGATG
>Ga0187893_10014922_pt1 | contig 10499 bp, 9 predicted proteins | sample MA1701074metaG_FD_139574 | JGI IMG/M metagenome (GOLD analysis project Ga0187893, IMG submission 139574) | White microbial mat communities from a basaltic lava cave in the Kipuka Kanohina Cave System on the Island of Hawaii, USA - MA170107-4 metaG ...
GCGCCGATGTCGCAATGGTCACAGATGGGCGCTTCTCCGGCGGCTCGCACGGGTTTATCGTGGGTCACGTGGTGCCTGAAGCGCAGGAAGGCGGTCCTATCGCGTTGCTCCAAGATGGCGATCGCATCACCTTGGACGCACGCGCAAACCGGCTCCATGTGGCGCTCTCAGAAACCGAACTGCAGGCCCGCCGCAAAGCATGGACGGCCCCTCCCTACAAAGCAAAGCAGGGGACGCTTTATAAATACATTAAATGCGTAAAAACCGCCTCCGAGGGATGCGTGACGGACGAGTAGTGGACGCTGTCACCGTGCCAACCGTAGAAAGGGCCTCTTCCCAGGATCTAACTCTCACCACACCACCATCGCCCAGTGCCGCGAGCATTACTGAGGCGCTACGCTTGCTAAAGCACCGCTTGATAATGCCTGTAGTACTGCAGGACCTTCTCTACGTAGAGCTGAGTCTCCTGGTAGGGGGGGATTTTATACCCATGCCGGATCACCGCATTCTCTCCGGCATTATAGGCTGCGAGCGCGAGCCGCAGATTCTGTTTGAACAACTGAAGCAAGTCGCGCAGATACCGTGTACCGCCCTGCAGATTAGCCGCTGGATCTGTTAGGTTGCTCACCCCGTAACGGCGCGCGGTATCGGGCATCAGTTGCATCAAGCCTACGGCGCCCTTGTGCGAGACGGCTATCGGGTTGTAAGCGGATTCCGCCGTGATCACCGCATGCAACAAGGCATCCGGGAGCCGATACCTGTGCGCGGCACTGGCGATCAGCGGTGAGAATCGGGCGCGATTTCTCTTGTTGGAGCCGATGCCGGACGAACGCCGGTTATGCCCCCGTGCCGCGGACCGAAAGGTCTTGACCCAAAGCATGTAACCCGTATGTTCTGGTTTATCCGTGAGATGCACACGCCCGTACTTATCTATGTATTTATAGATATCAGCCTTGGCCGCCGGCGTGACACCGACCAAGAACAACACCAACAGGGTTATCAAAGGAGAGCTCGCGGGAGGAGACAAGGCAAAACGACTAGGTTTATTACGTTTCACAGTCATTTCCTTACTTATTGGGTTAGAAACATCGCTGTCTGAACACCTATCGAAGCGTAGGCGCCGGCCAGCGCGTCGTCCAGCATGATCCCAAGTCCTCCTCCCACATGCCGATCGATGGCTCGAACAGGCCATGGTTTGAGGATATCAAATATTCGAAACAATGCGAATCCGACTGCGACCCAAATCCATCGAGGCGGGACCGCCGTCATAGTAATGAGGTAACCGACCACCTCATCCCACACGATGCTGGGATGGTCGTGCACCCCGAGCGCCGCCGTTGTCCGCCCGCAAACAATTATTCCCAATAAAAACAGCAAGATAACCGTCCCCCCGTACCAGGGGAGAGGCAACTGCACCATCCCCAAGTATAGGCCGACACCGATTAGGGTGCCAAAGGTGCCGGGAGCGATCCGGACAAAACCGATGCCAAAACCGAAGGCAATCAGGTGGGCTGACTTTTTGAGAAAGCCGGCTGGCAAGCGCTGCCGGCTACCCGATGATGGCTTTAGGTCCATCTTAGCCCGCGGGGGAAATAGGTAAGCTAATTATTTGTTTAACAAAGCGCGGGGATCGGAACGGGTTGGAAAACCGCGGTCCGTGCCAGAAGCAATCGTCCGCTGTTCGCCTGGTGCGTCGTAGGCTTTTCATTTTCAATTCAGTGTGGCGACGATAAGATACCCAAGGGAAATTTATTGTCGCTTTCGCGAGACCATGACTAACTGCTGGCTACATGGCGCTTGCGTGGTGGGGCTGGCGGCGCTCGCGTTCACTGCCCGGGTAACGGGGATCCGCTTGAGCCAGACTATGGCTACCCTTATCGCGAGTAGCGAATCTATCATCTGGTATACCCACCGGAAATCTTCGACTATTGTGTCGAATTGTACGGGATCCGGGGTTCGCGGGCGGAGCAATGCATGCCCTACCAGAACAAGCAAAAGCGCGCAGCCGAAACACTGCTGCAAAAACCCGCAAGTGCGCGAGCAAATCTACGCTAAGTGCTTTTCGGAATGGGGCGAGAAAGGGGATGAAGTGGGTTAATCACTGCGTGCACACAGAGGTGAGTTACCGCCAGATCCATAGCCGATAACGCCGTTGCTCTGTGTCTATTCAGCGTGCCGCGGTAGTGAAAGCAAGCAATTTATCAGCGTTAGATGACCTCTAGGCCGGGGTTGGGGCTCGCCGTCGAGGGGTTTAAGCCGGCATGGTGGATCTCAAGCCCTCACGCCCAAAGCATCTGGGCCGCTCTCTTACGCCGCCTCCCTCGCCTGCCACTCACACGCGAGCGGCTGGAGCTGCCCGATGGTGATTTTCTTGACTTGGATTGGACGCCCCTGGCGAGGGGACCCTTGGTCATCGTGTTTCACGGACTGGAAGGATCAAGCCATTCCCGCTATGCGATGGGAACGCTTGAGGCCATAAAACGCCACGGTTGGCAAGGCGCCATCATGTACTTTCGCGGCTGCAGTGGGGAGATCAATCGGCTCGCGCGCAGCTACCACTCCGGTGACACCGGTGACATGCGGTTTTTATTTCAATATCTCAAGCACCGCCATCCAGGCCAGGTGCTTGCCGCAATTGGTTTTTCTTTGGGAGGCAACGCGCTGCTCAAGTACCTCGGTGAGGCGGGAAACGCTTCCTTGCTGTCGGCGGCGGCTGCCGTGTCTGTGCCATTCGAGCTCGACCGGGCGGCGCGCCAGCTGGAAACGGGCTCATCCCGCATTTACCAGTGGTACTTGATACGACAGCTGCGCGCTAAGGCAAAAGCCAAGGGTTTGGCTCCCCCCGGTGAGCTAAAACGCCTCAGGACCTTTCGCCAGTTCGACGACCGGATCACGGCGCCTCTGCACGGCTTCGAAGGCGTCGATGATTACTACCGACGCGCGAGCTGCCGTCAGTACCTGCGAGGCATTACGGTTCCCACTCTGATCGTGCATGCCAAGGACGATCCGTTTTTGCCCCCAGAGGCGATCCCCAGCCCCGAAGAGGTCTCAAAAACCGTGCGCCTAGAAATCAGCCAGCGGGGTGGACATGTGGGTTTCGTCTCCGGCAAGACGCCGCTATGTCCCCGTTTCTGGTTGGAATCGCGGATCCTGCATTTTCTTAATCAGGCCTTAGGCGTGAATAGCCCACCCTAGGAGCCTGTCGGACTTATGATGAATCTATTACGGCGGTGGCAAATCGGTCCATTTTTCTTAGGCGAATTGAAGGAGATCAGGACATCCTCTATCATTTCTCCTTCGTTATGCAGATTCGTCGATTCACAAGATGCGGAGGCAGCCGATGCGATCCACCCTAATCGGAGTAATGGCGTTTTTCCTGGTAGCGTGTGCCCACACTTCCACCTTCGAGAACGTGCGTCTCGGCATGAGCAAGGAGGAAGTGGTAAAGGCGGCTGGTCATCCTAACAGCATCATCGCTACCAATAAGGTAGACAAGGACCTAGTGGAGGTATTTGAATACCGAAAAGGAGGCATTTGGTGGGGCGATGACTCATATTGGTTTTTCTTCTCCAACAACACGTTGCAGAAGTGGGGACGGCCTTATGACCATTATTACCTCGATTAGGCATTCTCTCTAGTGCGCACGAGCGCGTCTCCACGAGGCCGTTCCTTATTGTCGGCGTGGAATGCCATGCGTTTTGCCGCTTTTTCGTTGACGGCAAGGGCTGTGTTCTCGATGTTGTTTCTCTTGAGCGCTTGCTTGCTCGGCTTTGGGTATTATTTGGAGCTTGTAGGCGGCTTGGAACCGTGTCCGCTCTGTTTAATCCAGCGATTGTTCTTCGGGTTTGTTGGTTTGACCGCCTTCATCGCCGCCTTACACAACGCAAAGCTTTTGGGGGTGCGCGTCTATAGCGCTTTGATTGTGTTGTTTTCGTTGGCAGGCGCTATCGTCGCCGGCCGGCAAGTCTGGCTGCAGCACCTCCCTCCCGATCAGGTGCCCGAGTGCGGGCCAGGGCTATCCTATATGCTAGAGACCTTAGCGCTGGGAGAGGTGCTGCTAAAGATCCTCAAGGGCAGCAGCGACTGTGCGGAGATCGGTTGGCGGTATATGGGGTTGTCGATCCCCGAATGGGCGCTGGCGATGTTCGCGATCCTATTTCTAATCAGCGCCGTTCAGATGTTGAAACCGGCGCCAACAACCGGCTAGAGCTCCGAAGCTGGCGCGCTTCCTCCTTCTGCTATCAAGGTGAGGGTTGCCATTGGGCAGGACTTTTTTTCCAAGTCCTCGCAGGAAAGCTGTTTACTTGCTCACCGGTTTATTCCTTGCTTGGCACGCCCTCGCCGGCGATTGCGCGCTGCCTCAACCGCTGACCGAAACCTTACACCGTGCAGGGATCCCGAGCAGTGCCATCAGTGTCTTCGTGCAAGAGGTAAACAGCGCTAAGGCCTCGATCCAATTTCAAGCAGAGCAACCCCGGAGCCCCGCCTCTGTAATCAAGTTATTGACCACGTACGCCGCCTTAGAGATCTTGGGGCCGGCTTACACCTGGGCCACAGAGGCTTATGTAAGCGCTCCCATCGTCGGTGGTTACCTGGCCGGCGATTTAATACTCAAGGGCTACGGCGATCCGTTCTTGGTTACGGAACGGCTCTGGACCTTGGTCCAAGGCTTGCGGGCACGAGGGTTAAAGCACATCGGCGGTGACCTGGTCATCGACAATGCGTACTTCGCAACGGCACCGGAAAACCGGGGCGGCTTCGATGGGCAACCCGACCGTGCGTACAACGCCCATCCCGATGCCTTGCTCATTAACTTTCAGGCGGTACAGTTCACGCTTGCTCCCCATTCGCCAAGCGCCTCGGTCCATGTTATCGCGCAACCCTGGCCGACCAACCTGCGCGTCCAAAGCACCCTGCGCCTCGCCACGGGCCCCTGTCGCGACCCGCTCTCTAGCTTGCAGATCGTGATCTCCTCGGATAAAAATGGCGGCACTGCTTTCTTTGCTGGAAAGTATCCGGCCGACTGCGGCGAGGCAACGATCAACCGCGTAGTCATGCCGACGGCGGCGTTTGCCTATGGCGTGTTCAAGCGCCTGTGGTTAGACTCGGGTGGCGTGTTGGATGGCCGCTTACGGGTGGCGTCCATGCTTTCGCAGGCGAGACGGATCCACGCCATCGAATCACAGCCGCTCGCCGAGCTGATCCGCGGGATCAACAAATACAGCAATAACGTGATGACCGCGCAGCTGCTGCTGACCCTGGGAGCGGAACGCTTAGGGGCACCGGGCAGCAAGGAGAAAGGGATCGCCGCCATCAAAGAATGGCTGCATTCAGAAGGCTTGGAGTTTCCTCATCTGGTGTTAGATGAAGGAGGCGGCTTATCGCGAAAAACGCGCATCGACGCCAAGAGCTTAGGCCGGCTTTTGCTTAGGGCTTACGGTAGCCCCTACATGCCCGAGTTCCTCTCCTCGCTTCCCATAGCCGGAATCGATGGAAGCTTGCGCAATCGCCTCAGCAAGGAACCGATCACCGGTCGCGCTCACCTAAAAACAGGACAGATCGACGGCGTCGCCTCCATCGCCGGTTACGTGAAGACCCGCATGGGACGAACCCTGGTTGTCGTGTGCTTGATAAACCACCCCGGCAGCCACCTGGGCGGAGGAAAGCAGGTCCACGACGCCGTGCTTCGGTGGCTATACGAGCACGGTTAAGCCGAGCGTTGCAGAAATCTGACGGATCTTCCTCCCTTAAGGACATCAATGTAAGCATTATGGAAAGTGTGTTTCTTTAGGACGAAGCCAAAACCTTGCGTCGTGTTGAACACCTTGGTGACTATCGGAAATCGGCAGGCTGGAGATTGAATTTATTGAGGAGTTGGTAGATCCGGGAACGAGACAACTGCGTTTCCTGGCAGATCCTCTTTATGTTTCCGTCGTGTTTTTGCATGACGCTGATTAGGTATTGTTTCTCTGCGTCATCCTTGACGTAATCGAGACGCTTGACATGATTTGGAAGCGCCTCGGGATCCAGCTTGATTCGATCCGCGTCATATTTTTGGTAGCGCTCGGGCAGGTCCTCTAGCCTTACCGGCGCATCCGTCGCGATATACGCGAGGTATTTTGCCATGTTCTTGAGCTCGCGAATATTTCCTGGGAAATGATAGCGTTTGTAGACAAAAGCACGCAGTCGCTGTTCCAATACCACGTTCTTTTTGTCAATGGCGGCGCAGGCCTGTTGCAGGAAATACTCGAACAGTATTTCGATCTCGTCCCTTCTTTCCCGCAGCGGAGGGATCCATAGCGGGCACATGTTGATCCTGTAGTAGAGATCCTCCCTGAATTCTCCCTCTTGCACCATTTCCTCAAGGTTTTTATTGGTGGCCGCGATCACTTTGACGTCTACGCTATACGTGCTGTCCGAACCAACGCGTTGCAACTCGCCCACCTCCAGCACCCGCAGCAGCTTTACCTGGGCTTGCAGCTCTAAGTCACCGATTTCGTCCAGGAAGATCGTTCCCCCATCGGCTTCCTCAAATTTGCCCTTGCGTTCGCCGACGGCGCCCGTGAACGCTCCTTTGACGTGGCCAAAAAGCTCCGATTCGATGATATCCGCCGGAAATGCCCCGCAGTTTACCGCGACGAACGCCTTGCGCTTGCTGTTGAGATGGATAATCCTGGCGAACAACTCCTTGCCCGATCCGGTTTCCCCTTCCAGCAAGACGGTCAAATCTGTCGCGGCGACACGCGAGATGACCTTCAGGATCTTGGCGATCTGCTTGTTCTGGCCAATAATGCCTTCTATCTTAAGTTCCCAGGGTTCGTTACCGGGGAGCGTTGCGGCTGCATGAGCATGTTCGTGGGCAACGTGGGATTGGTGGACAGTATTGAAGACCTGCAGTAAGGTCCCCCGCAGGATATCGAGCTCGTGCAGGATGCTTCCCCTTTCCCAATCGCTTGATCCTGGCCAGTCCAGGACCTTCATCTTCAAGAGCTCTATGCGGGCGATGTTTTCGTTGAGCAGCGCCCCTATATTTGCGCCGGACTCAGGCGGTTCTGGCGGTAAGTAATCGATATCCGGTCTGTCGTCCATCGTGGCACAGCGCAGGAGCTACTCTACGGCGTCAAGAGGCAGTGGCGATAGATTAAATTGCTTCTCCGCCAAGTGGTAATACAGGCCGGTATAGCCGTTTTCCTTGACGTAGGTCGGGTCAGTGAGTTGTTTATGGGTACCCTTCTCCGCCACCTTGCCATCGTAGATAAAGCAGATCATATCCGAGTCTACAATGGTGCTGAGTCTATGGGCGATCGTTATCGAGGTTCTTCCGCGCAATATGGCGCGCATGTTTTCCTGGATGCGCGCCTCCGACTCGTTGTCCAGGGCGCTCGTGGCTTCATCGAAGATAAGGATCTTGGGCTTTCGGTAGAGCGCCCTGGCTATACAGATCCGCTGCCGCTGCCCCCCCGAAATGCCCATGCCTTTCTCACCGATCGGGGTTTGATAAACGAGGGGATAATTGATGATGAATTCATGAGCGCCGGCGAGTTTCGATGCTTCCATGACCGCGGCAAGATCAGGTTCAGGGTCACCCAACGCAATGTTCTCAGCCACTGTTGCGGAGATGATGAAGCTATCCTGCAGCACCACACCGATATTTCTTCGCAAAGAAACGAGATCTATGGAGCGAATGTCCTTGCCATCTATGCGGCACTCCCCCGACTTGGGTATGTTGAATCCCAGCATCATTTTGGCAATAGTGCTTTTGCCGCAACCGCTGGGTCCTACGAAGCCGACCCGTTGGCCGGGTTCGATTAGGAGGTCGAAATCGTGCATGACATAGTTTTCTTTCTCATTGGCCACATAGCTAAAGTTGACCTTGGAGAACTCGATCTGCCCTTGGCAGTCGGAGAGCGTGGCCGCCATGCGCTCGGGAGTGGTGATGGGCTCTTGCTCTGGTTTGACGGTCAATACCTCGCCCACCCTATCTATCGAGATCCGCACCTCCAGTAGGCTGTTCCAAAGTCCCACCATGGAAAGCACCGGGCCGATCACCATGCCGGTAAGCATATTGAAACCCATCAGCTCCCCGATGCTTATGTCGTTCGTCATCACCTGATGGGCGCCCAGCCATAAGATGACAACGCTCGAGGCCAGGCTCACCAGCTTGTTCAAGCTGCCGGACATCAGGTTGAGCTTGGCCGACTGGAAGCTTCTGTTGACGTTATCCACGAAGGCGTTTTCCCAGTTGGCGCGGGCCATGTACTCGTTGGCTGTGGCCTTGAGCGTTTCTATGCCGTTGAGCGCTTCGATGAGCTTCGCTTGGGATTGTGCGTTGGTCTCGAAGATCTCCTGGGAGATGGCCTTGATGCGAGGCGTGAAGTACCAGATGATAGCCAGATACATAGGGATGGAGACCATGAACACCAGCGTGAGCGAGACGCTATAGCCGAACATCATGAGGAAATAGAGGACGATCATGAGCGTGTTCAGGACTACCGTGATGGTAGAGCCCGAGATGATCGCCCGGATCTTGGTGTTCTCTCCAAAGCGAGCCAGGATCTCACCCTTGTTGCGGGTCAAGAAGAAGTCCATGGGCAAGCTCAACACGTGCCGATAGAACTCGGACATGATGCGCATGTCGATGCGCGCGGTGGTGTGCGCTAGGAGCAGGCTTTGTGCAATGCTGCTGACGGTTGCAAACACCGAGACCAAGACCATTCCGGCCAACATCATGTTAAGCAGGCTCACGTCATTGTGCACCACCACGGTGTCGACGATGGTCTGGACGAATAAGGGGCTCGCTAATCCCAGCAGATTGATGGTGAGCGCCGCGACCATGGACTCGACGAAAAACCTCTTGTAGGGGAGGATGTAGCCGAGGAAATGGTAGATGTGTTTTGACGGAACCTCTTGCTGTTCGAAGCGCAGCGTTGGCTCCAGGGCGATGAACACCCCTCGATCGGGCTCTACCTCTACTCCGGCCACCTGAGCCTGGGTCCAACCGGTTAAGAACTGCTCTTTTGTCATCGTCTTGAATCCCGCCGCCGGATCGGCGATCTGCACCTCCTTGGCAGTGATCCGATAGAGCACTGCGTAGTGGTAGCCCTCCCAGCCGATGATCCCGGGTAGTTTCACCCTCTTTAAGTCCGCGTACTTGAGAGCATAGGCGCGGGCCGAGAAGCCGAGATTTTCAGCCCCGGTGATGATGAGATTAGGAGTCAGCTGGGCGCTGGAGAGGTTACTGAGCTCGCGGATCTGCCCGAGCGTGAATTCCTTGCCATAGTGGCGGCAGATCATGGTCAGGCAGGCGGCGCCACAGTCCGCCTCCACGTTCTGTCTGACCAAAGATAACCTGCGAATATCTTTCCGCTTCTCAAGCGCCAAGAACTCCTCTTCGCTCACTGCGTCGGCCAGTTTGATGCGCTGGTCGACCCCCTCAGCCCGTTCCCTGACGGCGACCTCTTCTTCCTCGTTCGTCTTTAGTTGCTGAATGCGTGCGCGAAGCTCGTCATAGAGCGCTGGATTGATCTCGAGGATATGCAGCACGGCTTCTTGTCGGATGACTAACACGGCAACATCGGTAACCGCATAAGCAGAGTGAGGCTGGGCGCCGTTCCTGCCTTCACCCGGTAGCGCGCCCCCTTCGCCGAAGAGATCTCCTTGGTAGAGGCGATCGAGGTAGACCAGCTCGCCGCTCAGCGGTTGTCGAACGAGATCAACGGCTCCCTTTTCCACACAATAGAGCCTGGGATCGTTGCCTCCCTGCTCGAAGATCGGCTGACCCTTGAGAATAGTCTTGACGCCGATATTGGTCACAATCTCGGAGAACTGCTCCGCCGAGTACTGAGCCGTGCCGAGCAAACCACGCAAGCGATGGGACAGCTCCACCAAGCCAACATGCTTTTTAAACAGCTCGGCTGCGACGGGATGACTGCGCAGCAAGGCCCTAACCTTGTCTCCGGGGAGTCTGAGTGCCGTGACATGTTCGCTGGCCATCGCCTGATAGGGCCAGCTGAGGTTCTCCAATAGCGCCTGCTCGCCAAAGGCGGCTTCCTTTTTCAGTTGACCTAAGCTCACCCGTTTGCCATTGAGGGTTTGTTTCAAGCGGACTGTGCCAGAGCAGACAACATACAATCCGTCCATAGGAGCGCCCTGGTCCACGATCACCTCGTTGGCCCGATAGTCGCGTAGCTCGAAAAGCGGCTCTAAGGTGCGCTTGTCTCGCTCGGGTAAAAGACTAAAGAGGATGTGGTTTTGTAAGGTGTAATGAATAACCTCTTGCCTTGCATCCATAGCGGCACTCTCAAAAAGCGATTAAGGATCACCGTTGAAACATAAAGCACGACCTCGGAGAAGCGCCGACATATCGCTCATACGGCCTCTTCCTCCGGCGCGAAGAACTTCGAGATCGGAGAAAACAGGATCTCAACAAAACGCTTGTCGCCGGTCTTGATCTCGGCTACTCCTTCGAGACCAATTTCAAGCGGTTTAGGCTTTCCGCC
>Ga0187893_10014923_pt1 | contig 10498 bp, 6 predicted proteins | sample MA1701074metaG_FD_139574 | JGI IMG/M metagenome (GOLD analysis project Ga0187893, IMG submission 139574) | White microbial mat communities from a basaltic lava cave in the Kipuka Kanohina Cave System on the Island of Hawaii, USA - MA170107-4 metaG ...
CGCGGAGCGCCGCGGAATCTCCGGCGATCTGTTTCAACGCTCCGTAGATTGTACCAGCTTCAATGAGGCCGCGGCGCGGAGCGCCGCGGAATCACCGAAGGCCGCGCGCAAGGCTGGTACGACAGCCCGCTTCAATGAGGCCGCGGCGCGGAGCGCCGCGGAATCTGGGTGGTCGTGGACGCATAGGCGCTCGATTGCACGGCTTCAATGAGGCCGCGGCGCGGAGCGCCGCGGAATCGACCAGATTTTCGCGCCGCTCGATCAGTTCCTTTCCATGCTTCAATGAGGCCGCGGCGCGGAGCGCCGCGGAATCCCGGTGGGTCCTGCCGCACGTATCGCAGGTGTACTCGCTTCAATGAGGCCGCGGCGCGGAGCGCCGCGGAATCTCGGAATACCGCACGCCAGCCTCGTAGTGCATCCGCTGCTTCAATGAGGCCGCGGCGCGGAGCGCCGCGGAATCGCGTGATGTCCTTGAAGTCGAACTGCGTCCCGAGGGGCTTCAATGAGGCCGCGGCGCGGAGCGCCGCGGAATCTCATCGACGCGATCCAGCGGGGCTTCAGGGCGCTGGCTTCAATGAGGCCGCGGCGCGGAGCGCCGCGGAATCCCGTAATTCGTCGGCGCGGTCCCGCCCGAGCCGAAAGCTTCAATGAGGCCGCGGCGCGGAGCGCCGCGGAATCCGGCATCGCTCCGTTCTCAGTCGGCATCCCTTCAATGCTTCAATGAGGCCGCGGCGCGGAGCGCCGCGGAATCGGTCACCTTACACCGCATTGGTGGCAAAGCCAATTTCGCCACCAATTCGAGCGACCACCGCGCGGGCGCGCTCGGTCGCGAGGAGCTTGCCTGGATATTTTCTTCACGATGTCAAAAAGCGCAAGCACATCAAGACGATCCGCGGATTCGAGCGACCTCCGGTCCTTCCTCACCACGAGCCCGCTCGAATCGTGTCGGCGCCGTCCTGACGTGCCATCCCCTCTCGTTGGATCATATCACGGTTGCCCGCCTTTCGATGCTCGAAAACGTCTTCCCGATGCTTTCCACCGCCAGCTTGGTCTTGCCCGCCGGACCGACGTCGATCAGCAAGACATGATCCTCGTCATTCTTCACCAGCGCACGCAGCCGGGTCTCGAGCTCGGCCCGCCGGCGACGCGACAAGCGACATTGGAATACGGAGAGCTGGAGCCATTCGCCGTAGGCATTCATCGTTTTGAAGACGCGCCGCCATCGGCGAGGGTTCGCGATATCGTACGCAACAATGTACAAGCGATCGTCGCTGATCAGCATCCGACCCTCACCGTGGCAAGTAGTGGGGATAGGAGGACATCTCGCCGAGCAGGTACCGCGCGAAAAGCCGCGCCTGCACGAGGATCAGACGGCGCATGCTCAACCTGTAGCCGAAAATCGGGTGAGTGGTTTCCTGCGACAAGCGTCGTTCGAATGCTTCGACGAAGCGGCGCCGGCCTGCGGCGGTCAACGCGGTTCCCGTCGGGGCGACAACAAAGTCGCTCGGCGAGATTTCGCCCGTGTTCACTGCGGCCAGGACGACGGAGTCCGCGATGATCGAACGGAACGGCTCCATGAGGTCGAGCGCCAAGGCGGCCCGCCCGTAGCGCGGTGCGTGGAAGAAGCCGCGAAATGGATCGAGGCCGATCGTCGCCAATGCGACCGTCAGGTGGCGCGCAAGCATCGCATAGGCGAGCGAGAGCATCGCATTGACCGGATCGGTGGGTGGCCGTCGGTTTCTCGTCTCGAAGCGGAACGCCGGAAGAACGGCGGCGCCGCCCGTCGCCGTCTCGGCGCCGGGCGGCGTCAAAAGCTCGGCAAAGGCGCGGAAATATGTGACTGCGGCATCTCCTTCGATGCCCAGGAGCTCCGCGATGGTGGTTGCTCCCCCGGCGGACTTGCGCGCGGCACCGAGACGATCGAGCACGCCTTGGCGCGATGCTTCGTCCCCGCGCCAGTTGCGCCGCAAGATGGTGCGCTGGTTGACGATCTTGGCGGCCACCAGCTCGCGCGCGAAGCGCAGGCAGAAGGCGTCGTCGAAGCTCGCCCGATATTGCGCGGTGCGGATCTCCACGTTGCGGTGCGGCAGCCCGTGCGCCATGCCTCTGAACCAGCCGCCGTGGCTGTGAAACGCCACGGGGATCCCGCGTTCGAGGAGCGCCGCAAGGGCCGGCGTGGTGATCGCGACATTGCCGAACAAGGCGACCTCGGACACGTCGATCAGGCGAACCGTCGTCTCGCCCCGCTCCTCGTCTTCGATCTTGAGCGTGTCACCCTCCTTGGCGATCCGCGCCCGCTGGGATTGGACGACGAGCGGCAACGCTTCGTCGGCAGGAACGGCGATAGGGCGCGGGGCAAGCGGCGAGCCTGTCAGCGCCGCCACTTCGTCGGGAAGACAGATCGAAACTAAGGCGCAGCGCGGGCATTTGGGACTGTCTTGGAGCGGAGGAGGTATGCGACCTTGGGCGACGAGCAGGCGCAGTTCGCTCACAGCCCGGCGCGCCGCAGCGCGCAGCGCGTCGTCAAGCGCGACCCGGACGCGCTCGCGGCTCTCGGCATAGTAGATGACGCCCTCCTCGACTCGATAGCCATGCTCCTCGAGGAGAAGGGCCTGGAGGCAGACCTGGATGCGCTCGGGTTCGTAGGCGCCGGCCGCCACATGTGGTCGCTTGCCCCGCTTGTAGTCGATGGGCGTAACGATACCGTTCTCTGCCTCCGCGATATCGATCTTGGCGATCACGCCCAGTGTCTCGGAGGAGAGCGTAAGCGAACGGCTGACAATCTTGGCGTCGTCCTCGCCCAATGCGTCCGGGGCGGGAAGCGGGGCGCCCGGCCGATCGACCCGTGCATGGACGCGGCTGCCTTCGACCGTATCGGCGCTTTCGGCCCATTCCGACTGGGTCCACATGAGATAGGCGAGCCGAGGGCAATAGATGTATTCGTTCACCATGCGCGCGGGCACGAGTGGCGTCCCCGCCTCCGGCGGGGGCGCTGGCAGATCGAGCGAGAGCTGACCTTCTGGGCTTTCGTCTGCCATCCGCACCGCGCGTGCAACCTTACCGTGCGACATTGCCGCGCGCTGGTTGATCATTGACAAACAGAGCGCTGACTTTGACTGAGTGTGAAACGCGAAACAGACCAATGTTCATGCGGCGGCATTGCGGCGTTAGATTTCGTTCAAGGACCGGGCGCGGGAAAAGTTCATGAATTTGCCGACGGAGAATCGTCGCGCGACCATAACGTGATCAACGCCGAGATGCGCAAGTCTGCCGAATTCGCGCAGATCCGGATGAGCAAGCAGCGCCTGGATCGCGGAAAGCGTCGCCGGTTCACGCCAGATCGGCCAGGCGAAGGAAAATCCATCCGTCCCAGACGTACCGCCAATGACGCTGGGGCGCACGCGTCCGGCTCGCATTTCTGGAACGAGGGTAAGCACGCCGAGGCCGATAGCCGCTAGACGATTGGCGCCATGCTGGGTACCCGGTTTGTATGCGGTGTCGGTCGGATCACCTGCCATCAACGCGTAGCGAACATCTTCTTCCGGATCCCAGCGGTAAGAAAAAGTTGGGTCGTTGCGATGCCACGGCTGGAACAGCGCTTCACCTAAGCACTCGGATGCAGTGACGCTGACGGCCTTCTTTCCCTTGCCGCGTGGCGGCGGTGCGAGCTCGCAGGGCACGCCGGCGAGCCGGTCAAGGAAATGCTGATGGCCTTGACCGAAGAGCAGGCAAAGTACCGTGGGATCGACGGGTTCCTTCTTGTCGTCCTTGATGGCGGCGTCGCTCATCAAAGCCGCGAACAGGTCAGCACGTTCCCGCGCATCGAGATGGGCGGCCCTCGCTTCCTGATCCAGAAGCGCGCGACACTCTTGCCGCGAATAGTTCAGGTCTTTCCGGCCTCCGAACTCATGGCATGCTGAAATCACCTCGATGCCCTTTGCCGCGGTTTCCGTCACTTTTTCCAGCGTGATGGCGCGCACTAGAACGAGCTTCGGCCTTAGAGGCGGCGCATCGATGTCCCAGGCTGCGCGGGGGTGCAATGTGCTATCGGCGGTCTCCAGCGCCCGCAAAAGCCCGAGCAGTGCCAGAAAGGCGAGGAGATTGTCCGCCTCCAGACCGTCGAGCCGATGAGAGGTCGTGGCAGTCATTCGCCGTTCTCCCTGGCTCTTTCTTCGGAAGCGCGATGATCGGCAAGCCGCAGAATGGCTTCCATGCGCGCCAGCTCCCATATCCCGTAACGGGCTTTGAGCCGCGCGAAGAGCATGGACCAGTCGAGGCCATGCCAGTTGAAGGCGAGCGATTGCGGTCCTGATCCGGGCGGCAATTCGGAAGGCAGACCAAGGACGCAAGGCAGGGTCCGCGGCCTCTCGTCGTCCGCGTCATGATGTGGAAAGAAGGGGCGGCCATGCCCGTGGTGCGAGCCAATGAGCCACAGCACGAGTTCAGGATCGTTTGCCTCATTGAAGCACGCAACATACGGGGCCAGCCGCACCGAAAACGCCTCGTGCCGCCAGTTTTCCGGCAGCCCGGAAGCGGCGCGTGCCGTAGGTGGCAGGAAGCGGCCGGATTTGGCGAGAATGGTTTTCGCATCATCCGGGTCCGCACCCAGTGGATCGCCATGATGCAGCCATGCCTGGAAACGCGGATCGGCCTTGCCCACGTCATGCAGAAAGCCCGCGAGCTTCAGATCCAAAATACGCTCGGCCGGGAGACCGGCGGCTTTCGCGAAGCCTTCGGCCTTCTGTTCGACATCATGGCTGTGCTGTTGAAGCGACAAGGGAAAGCCGGAAATGGAACCGCTCGTGTCGTCCTCGGTTGTGTTGGGGCGGCCGTCTTCTTCTTCCTTCTTGCCTTTGATCCCGAACGGCGCCACGAAGACAACGCCACGCGGACGCTCGTCGTCCGTTTCATAGAGATCGAGATAAGCAGCAACGCTTTTCTTCCTCTTGGCGTCATCGAGCAGGGCGAGATCATTCCGAACATCTTCTGGGAGATCCAGATCGGTGAGAACCGCCCGTAAATCCTGCCAACGCTGCGATGCGGCGCCCGCGAGAGCGTCCGCCAGTACTTCGTCGTTCATGGATCCGCCGAGCAGGCCCGGTGCCACGCGCACTGCGAATCGGCGCCCGGCGAAAGGTTCGGCGGCCTTTCGTCCAACATCCGTGGCGGGCTCCTCGCACTCAGGATTCCAGCCGAAATCATCCACGCCGCCATAGTGCGCGGGAACGATGATCGTATCACCCGGACGAAGCGCTGCCGGATTGATCCAGTGGGAGCGTTCGTCATTGCCTTTCCAGCGGAAGATCTTTCGCCTCTCGCCGCGAGGGCGCGCGCGTTCCGTCTCTTCCGGTGCTGCGGTGGCGATATCCGCCAGATGAGCCAGAGTCCGGTCCTCTTGCATAAGCCAGCGGCGCACCGCCCAGAGCGGCAGTTCGATCGCCTCAAGCGAACGGGGCGGGACAAGCGTCAGAAGACGGCGGATGTCTTCGTCTCGATTCTTCTCGGGATCAATGTCAGCGCGCCAGATGACGCTGATCGAATCTGGCTGACGGGAGGTCCCATGGAGATATAGTGAAACTTCCGGATCGGCAGCGGGAATGGGCGATGTCTGGGTCAGTAGGTCGAGATGGGCAGGCAGAAGGATGGGCGCATCTGCTTTCCGAGCGAGGGCGTCGGTTTCCATGCGGACAGCAAAAGCGCTTAGACCGAACTCTACGATGGGATCGCTGCCATCCTTGCCCGCTGCCTCCATCAGACAGGCCCATGCGGACTTGATCGACTTGCCGTAGACCGGATCGTCCGCGCGCACCGAAAGGTCGGATTGGGCGGCTGTGATCGCGGCATAGGGTACGATATCTCGACCAGCGCGATTGAGCCGACCGAAACGCTGGCGCAAGCAATCGAGCGGCGCGGCTTCCGTGATGAGCGCGTCCAGATCAATATCCACGCCCGCTTCGATACATTGTGTGGCAACGAGGATGAGCGGCTTTTCGATATTGCGTTCCGCACCGGTGCGAATCGGAGCAAGCTGGCTGGCCACGCTATCCCGATCCACCGGACGGGCCGGGCCGATCAACAGAAGGCATTCCGCTTCTTCCTGGCCGAACTTTTTCGTCAATTGCCTGAAAACCGACCGCGCGCGGGCGACCCGATTCACCACCACGCCGATTGCGGGGGACGGCGCGCCGTGCCCAGCCTTATCGAAATGATCGAGGGCGTCTTGAACCTTTCCCGTGATCGTGATGGCACGGCGGATGAGGTCCTTTTCGGTGCCGCTCGTCTCTTCGTCATCGTCCTCGGTTCTGGTCACACTTTCGGTTTTCGCCTTGGACTTTGCAGGAAGGATGAGACGGGCGGGCTTGGAAGCGTTTAGGCGTTTCCTCAGGACCGGGTGTGACCTGTCCTGGTCATCGAGTGAAAAGGCGTCTTGCGATTTCTCGCCAAGCGTCGCGGTGAGAAGCGCAATGCCCCATGGCGCGGCGAAGCTCATCTCGCGCCAGTTCGACCCCCGATATATTCGAACCCAGTCCAGCGTTTGCCGGAATGGCTCGGCCAGATGCGCCTCGTCGAGTAAAATGAGGCAATCTGATCCTATGAGCCCGGCGTGGACCGGCTTCATGGAATCGGAAACGCCATAGCCCCGAAACAGCAGGCGCGAGCCGACCTGATCGACAGTAGAGCAAAGTACCGTCGGCTGGGATGGCGTGCGCGCCCAGTCGTCCTCCCGCGGGATGCCGCCGCGCAGGCGGCGCGCGATCAGGGGCGGACCGTCACCTGCGAGCTTTCTCAGGCGCTCCGCTACGCGCACTGTGACAGGCCTTTGGGAATCGATGAGTGCTTTTTTGAGCTTTTGTGCGCGCGTGAAAGCGTCATCCACCACCAGCCGGCGATCCACCACGAAGGCGATGCGGACCGGCGCGCGGCGCGTCTCTCCACGGTCGGCCTCCAGCGCCAGATGAAAAACGGCGATGTCGAGTGCTGCCGTCTTGCCGGAGCCGGTCGGCAAATCCAACACACTCGGCCATTCGCCTTTCTCCGCAACCTGATGAAGGAGTCGCTTCTGCCAAGGGAAAGGCTCGCAGCCGTGAACCTCTTCGAAGAAAGCGGCGAAATCTTTCGTGGACAGTATCATCGCCCCTCCAGATCGAGAGGGCGACAAAGCCCAAGCCCCATGAAGCGTCCCGCGCCGAGGATCACGGGGCCTTCGACGGGCACCGCGAAGCGGATCACCGCGTGCGTGAGCTGACGACTGGCAAGCGATGGCGGCAGGCGCCAGCGCATCCACGGGGGCGACTTGCCAGAAGGATAGGCTGAAGACGCTCCCTCGATCGCCGAATGCTTGTCGCCAACGATGGCTTCCGGTTCAGGCAGACCGACATTCTGGCAGGCGATCGCGATCTGTGTTGCGATCTCTTTCTGTCGCGTCGCGCCTTTCTCTTTCAGATGCCGGTCGAGTACGATGGGCGTAATCGTGGCGAAGATTGGCGCCGGTCGGGTATAAAGAGCCGGATCGAGAGAGCGTTTTCCAACGGGCGGCTCGAAGGTCGGGGAAAGATCTATTGAGAAGGCCCTGTCGGACGGCGTTCCATCCTTCGTCGTGAGCGTCAGGACTCGCCGCCCATAGTCCTCGTCGATGGGCGCAAGCTTTCTCAACACTTTGCGGAAATTCTCATCATCCGTGATTGTGCTGTCCCGCGGCGGAATGAGCGCAAAGCCCATCACATGACCGTCTGCGTGAGGAAAGCCAGCGAATGGCAGTGGAATGACGGCGAGGTGAGGAGCGCGGGCGGGAGTTCCGTCCGTGGCATGGCCGCTGATGACCTCCGGAATCTCGTTGCCAAGGCCGATTCGCTGATAACCGCTGAGCAGCGCATCCCGGAGGGTCTTGGCGACGAGAGCGCAAGCACGAAGGTCCGGCATGTCGCCCGCGACATGCTCGAGGATGAGCCAGCGTTCGCCGAAAATATTGGTTCGCTCCTGCTTTGCTTCGGACACCGGCGCAACGCGCGCTCCGGGAAGCGGTCTTCGCCCTGCGTCGAAGGTCCGGCGCAGTTCGGCAAGGCGGCCGGCATAGACCTGCCGCTGAGGCGACCTGACCTCGCTCACGTCGGGCGGCTCATCGTCAAGCAGAAAGCGGCAGCGTGTGAGGCTCGCCGAATGGCCAACATAGGCCATATCGCTGGCCAGCCGCTGCAATGCGGTTAGTATGCCCTCCTTCGGCGCCACACCGTCCCAGAGCAACCGGACGACTGCATCGTGCGGGCGAGTGGCAGGAAAGCGGCGCGGCTGACGGCTGCGCAACGACGGCAGCACGCCCTTGGCCGTCTTCTGCTTGTCGCTGCGCGGATCGTTGGGCGGGACAAACACGACCACGCCCGTGCGCGACTCCGCATCCGAGGCAAGAATATGCGGCACAGGCAGCTTTTCCAGCCATTCGAGCGCTTCCGCTTCTTGGCTGTCTTGGCCTCGCACCGCCCATGTGGCAACGAGAGCAGAGAAAATCCGGTCCGGCTGCGGCGGCCAGTCAGACTTCTCGCTGTCAGGACCGATGGCGGCGAACGAGACCCCCGACAGATATTCGACTTCGAGAACTAGAGTCATGTTTCTCCGCCCGCCTCTTCCTCTTCGCCACCCTCACCGGAAAGAGCCAGCTCCTGGCTCTTGCGGACAATCTCCACGAGCTTGTCTTGCGGCGTGAGGCGGAGCGGTTCGGCGGACAAGGTGAAGCCGGCTCTTTGCGCAGTCTCAACTGCTTGCTTGTAGAGTGCACGGGCCGTCCCACGGTCGATCGCGATCGTCTCAGTTGTGCCGTCCGGATGCACCAGCTCCAGCGGTGCCCTGCCCTCGCAGACGAGATCGCAGCGCGAGCGCAGCGCGTAGCCGCGCGCGTCCTGTTCGGCGAGCGCGGCTAGCCCCAGCGCGGCGAGCAAACTGCGTCCCGCTGCATCTCTTTCGGATCCACCGAAACGCAAGCGGCGCAGTGCGGCAAAGCTCAGCACGAAGCTGTGCTCGGCATGGTCACAGGTGACGCCGAGAGGTTGGATCGAAGGAGCGATGTTGCCGTGATTGATCTCGGATGGCCGGACTCTTTTCGCCTTCTTGCCAGCGCCGGCTTCTGTCGTGCTCCAACCATTTTCGCCCTTGAAAACCTCGACCTTCCTCAGAACGCCGAGAGGATCGATCCGGCTGCCGGTACGGCGGCCCGAGGTCTGGATTTCGATTTCGCCAGTTCGCCGATTCACCACCACATCTTCCACCGGCACATCGACGCCCACGATTTCGGAGACGAGGCAGCGCGCGAACTTGGCGCCGAGCCCGCCGCCCTCGCCGGTCGAATGCCAGGCGCCGAACAGAAGCGCGGTGGGGGAGACCTCCAGAAGCGCCGAGGCATCGTCCGCCCTGGCCCTGGCGAGGCGTTTTCCGTCGGCACTGTTCATGAATGGGTCGCCATTCAGAAGGCTGTCGCGCAGGATGGCGTCATAGACGCGATGCGGGGCGTCAAGCGAGGTAATCTGGGTGATACCGTCGAGCTTGGCCTTGCTGAAATCCACAACCACATGCGGGATCGACACACCGTCGCCGATCGCTTGGAGCAGACACTCCTCCAGCCGGTTCGCCTGGGATTGCACGCTGTCAATAAGCACGCACCACACATCCTGGCCGTTTAGCCTTCGGCGCTCATAGACATGACGGGGCGGGGCGTTACGTCCTTCTCCCGGATAGGTCGGGGGGAAGATCTTGTCGCCCTTGCCGCCCGCCGGTTGGAGTGCTTGTCTACGCCGGATCGCGGCGTCCTTCGCAACAGCATTGTGCAATTGCTCGTAGGTCAGTGTGCTCATGGGGTCGCTCCCTTGCCTGATGCCGGCCCACACTGGCGCAGCATCATCCGAAAGAATTTATGTCGCCGCATCGCGATTCACTCCGCCCGCCCGGCGCGCTCGAGCAGGGGGGCGATCCGGCTTCGATTGAGCAGCACGATCTGCTGATCCTGCGGGCGGCGGGCGGCCGGGTCCGTGTCGAGGCCGAGGCGCTTCAGCGTGTAGTAGAGAAAGGCGCGGCGCACCCTGATCTTCGCCTTGCCGCCGCGCATGCCGTAATCGAGTGCGACAGCCTTCTTCTGCGTCGGCGAAAGTCCGGGATGCGGGCCGATTTCGAGGACGGCGTGCTCGCTCCAATCGCGGTCGAGAGCGGACTCGATTTCCGCCCGCCGCACCGCCCGTGTCTCGAGCATCCGAGCAAGCAGGAAGTCCTTGAAAATGCAATCGATCTCGCAAAAGGCGCGGGCGTGCCAGCGATATCCGTCGTGGCCTAGGGCGTGCGGGACGATCCAGCGCCACATCGGTTGTGGGCGCGACAGCGACTGGTATCGCACCTCGATGGCCTCCTTGCGACGGATGGCGCGGATGACGGCGCGCAGCACCGCCGGATCGATCGCGCGTGCGGGCGCTGGGGCGGCGCCGAACGGGGGAAAGCGACCGATCCAGGTCTCGCTAGGCGC
>Ga0187893_10014924_pt1 | contig 10497 bp, 7 predicted proteins | sample MA1701074metaG_FD_139574 | JGI IMG/M metagenome (GOLD analysis project Ga0187893, IMG submission 139574) | White microbial mat communities from a basaltic lava cave in the Kipuka Kanohina Cave System on the Island of Hawaii, USA - MA170107-4 metaG ...
CGCCCAGATCGACGCCGCCCTGGTTGAGGCCGGGTGGCTGGTCCAGGACCGCGACGCGGCGAACCTCAGCGCCGGCCGTGGCGTCGCCATCCGTGAGTTCAAGATGGCCTCGGGCCACGGGTTCGCCGACTACCTCCTCTTCGTGGACCAGCGGGCCGTGGGGGCGCTGGAGGCTAAGAAGGCCGGGTTCCCCCTCACCGGGGTCGAGGTCCAGGGCCAGCGGTACGCGGAGGGGCTTCCCGGGAACCTGGAGGCCCCGATGCGCCCCCTCCCCTTCCTCTACCTGAGCACGGGGGTCGAGACCCGGTTCACCAACCTGCTCGACCCCCACCCCCGGAGCCGGCGCGTCTTCAGCTCTCACCGGCCGGAGACTCTGGCCGAGTGGCTGGAAGCGGTGCCCCTGGCCCAGTGGGTCAGCGGCCGTGAGGGCGCCTCGCAGACGGCCGAACGCCTGGCGAGGGGTGAGGGCTACACGACCCGGCCGGCCACCCTTCGGTCCCGCCTCCAAGCCATGCCCCCGGTCCACATCCCGAACCTGTGGCCCAACAAGATCCTGGCCATCACCAACCTGGAGCGGTCCCTGGCCGAGGACCGGCCTCGTGCGCTGATCCAGATGGCCACGGGCAGTGGCAAGACGAAGCTGGCCGTGACCTCGGCCTACCGGCTCATCAAGTTCGCCGACGCTCGACGGGTCCTTTTCCTGGTGGACCGATTCAACCTGTGCGACCAAGCCAAGAAGGAGTTCGCCAACTACTGGACCCCAGACGACAACCGAAAGTTCGACGAGCTGTACAACGTCCAGTGGCTCACCACCAACACGATCGGCTCGGCCAGCAAGGTCGTCATCACCACCATCCAGCGCCTCTACTCCATGCTGAAGGGCGAGCAGGAGCTGGACCCCCAGCTGGAGGAAGGCTCCCAGTTCAGCCTCACCGGGGACATCCAGGAGGAGGCCGTCCCCGTCTCCTACAACGCGGTCATCCCCCCCGAGTTCTTCGATGTGATCTTCATCGACGAGTGCCACCGGAGCATCTACTCGCTCTGGCGGCAGGTGCTCGACTACTTCGACGCCTACCTGATCGGGCTCACGGCCACCCCAGCCATGCACACCTACGGGTTCTTCAACCAGAACCTCGTGATGGAGTACACCCACGACAAGGCCGTCGCCGACAACGTGAACGTGGACTTCGAGGTCTACCGGATCCGCACCCGGATCACCGAGCAGGGCTCCACGATCGAGGCGGCGCCGGACACCGTGGTGGGCGTCCGGGATCGCCGCACCCGCCAGCTCCGCTGGGAACAGCCGGACGAGGATGTGACCTACGTGGCCTCGGAACTCGACCGGGCGGTAGTCGCAAAGGACCAGATCCGGCTCATCGTCCGCACTTTCAGGGAGAAGCTCCCGACCGAAATCTTCCCCGGACGCCGGGAGGTCCCCAAGACCCTGGTCTTCGCCAAGGACGACAGCCACGCCGAGGACATCGTGGACATCATCCGGGAGGAGTTCGGCCGGGGGAACCAGTTCTGCCAGAAGATCACCTACAAGACCTCAGGCGCGAAGCCCAAGGACCTGATCCAGGAGTTCCGTAACGGCTACAACCCCCGCATCGCCGTCACCGTGGACATGATCGCCACCGGAACCGACATCAAGCCGGTCGAGATCGTGATGTTCATGCGGTCCGTGAAGAGCAAGGTGCTGTTCGAGCAGATGAAGGGGCGTGGCGTGCGGGTGATGGATCACGACGAGCTGCGAGGGGTGACCCCGGATGCGCCTGCCAAGACGCACTTCGTGGTGGTGGACTGCGTCGGGATCACCGAGAGCGACCTGGCCGATACCCAGCCCCTGGAACGGAAGCGGCACGTCTCGTTCGCCGCCCTGCTGGAGCACGTGGCGATGGGGGGCACGGATCCCGAGATGCTCTCCTCGCTGGCGAGCCGGCTAGCACGGCTGGACAAGCAGTGCGGCCCCAGGGAGCGGGAGCGGGTCCTGGAGGCGTCCGGGGGCGTGGAGCTGGCCCAGATCACCCAGGCGATCGTCCACGCCCTCGACCCCGACGCTCAGGTGCAGCAGGCCCGGCAGCAGTTCGGGGTCGCCGCCGACCAAGAGCCGAGCCCCGACCAGGTCCAGCAGGCGGCCAAGGGGCTCCTCAAGGCGGCGACCCAACCCCTCGCCACCCAGCCCGGCCTGCGGAGCCTCCTCCAGGACCTCAAGCGCCAGTTCGAGCAGATCATTGACGAGATCAGCCGGGACACCCTTCTCGGGGCCGGCCTGTCCGCGGAGGCTCGCGAGAAGGCCAGGGACCTCGTCGCGTCCTTCCAGCAGTTCCTGGAGGAGCACAAGGACGAGCTGGACGCCCTCCAGTTCTTCTACGCCCAGCCCTACCGGGACCGCCTGCGCTACCAGGACATCAAGGCCCTGGCAGACGCCATCGGGGCGCCCCCTCGTTCCTGGACCCCCGAACGGCTCTGGCGGGCCTACGAGATGCTGGACCGGGACAAGGTCCGGGGGGCTTCAGGCCAGCGCCTTCTGACAGACATCGTCTCCCTGGTGCGGTATGCCCTCCACCAAGACGAGCAGCTCGCCCCCTACCGCGATCAGGTAGAACAGCGTTTTGAGAATTGGATGCAGCAGCAGGCGAACAAGGGCCGTGAGTTCACCACCGAGCAGGTCCGGTGGCTAGAGATGATGCGGGATCACATCGCCACCAGCCTAGAGATCCAGACCGATGACTTCGACACCGTCCCCTTCAGTCAAGAGGGTGGGCTCGCCAAGGCCGCGAAGGTGTTCGAGGGGCAGCTTCGCGATGTGTTGGCGGAGCTGAATGAGGCGTTGGCGGCATGACATGCCCGCTCCCGAATGGCTGGAGGGTCGTGAAGATTGGCGAGCTTACGACGCTCCTTCGAGGAGTGACGTATAAGAAATCTGACTCAGCATCGGAGGAGCGCCCCGGCTACGTTCCGATCCTCCGAGCTACGAATATCGGAGAGCGGCTTTCCTTTGATGACCTCGTTCATGTCTCTTCCACCTATATCTCCCGTGACCAGATGCTTCGGGCTGGAGATATCGTAGTTGCGGCGTCCAGCGGGAGTCGTGCCGTCGTCGGCAAGGCTGCCCTGCTTGACAGACCTTGGCACGGTTCCTTCGGAGCGTTCTGTTTCGTCCTTCGCCCCAGCGCGGAGGGCGTTAGTTCAAGGTTTCTTGCCTATTTCATGGCCACATCGGCCTATCGGAACAAGGTTTCGGCGCTAGCGGCCGGGGTCAATATCAACAACCTCAAGCGCGATCACATCGAGTCTCTTGAGATGCCGCTAGCTCCCCCTGCGCAGCAGGAGCGGATCGCCCAAGCCCTCGACGAGGAGTTCACCAAACTCGACTCCGCCATTACCAGCCTCCACCGCGTCCAAGCCAACCTCAAGCGCTACCGCGCCTCCGTCCTCAAGGCCGCCGTCGAGGGCCGACTGGTCCCTACCGAGGCCGAGTTGGCCCGGCGGGAGGGGCGAGCCTACGAGCCCGCCAAGGTGCTGCTTGATCGAATCCTGGCGGAGCGGCGGCGACGATGGGAGGAGGCGGAGCTGAGGAGGCTGACGGCCAAAGGGAGAGTGCCCAAGGATGACCAGTGGAAGAGCAGGTACATCACGGCGGCTCTCCCCGAAGAAGCCAATCTACCGGCACTCCCAGAGGGTTGGATCTGGGCAACACTCGACCAGCTTTGTGAGGCGATTCAGTATGGATATACGGCTAGTTCACGGGTGAACGCAGCAGGACCTAGGTTTCTGCGTATTACGGATATCCAGGATGGACAGGTTTCGTGGGCGGACGTACCGGGGTGCGAGATCGCTGAGTTAGATGTGGCTACCTACCTCCTGCAACCCCGCGACCTAGTGTTTGCTCGGACGGGAGCGACGACCGGGAAGAGCTACCTCATTCGCGGTTGCCCGGAAGCTGTCTTCGCGTCCTACCTAATCCGTTGCAGGCCCCTTCCCCTGGTTGAAGCAGAGTTTATCTATGCCTTCTTCCAGTCGCCTGGCTATTGGCAGCAGATCGGCGTGGCGAAGCGTGGCGTCGGGCAACCCAACGTAAATGGTCGGGTGCTTGCAGGGATTCATGTCCCCATACCACCTGCCACTGAACAGGTACGAATTGTCAGCGAGACTGATCGACTCCTCTGCTTAGCCCAAACCGCATCTGTTGCTTCGAAGGTTTCTTTAATGCGCTGCCATCAGTTGAGAAACTCGGTTCTCAGGTGGGCCTTCTCCGGCAAGCTCGTCGACCAAGACCCCACCGACGAGCCCGCTGACCTGCTCTTGGCCCGCATCCGTGACAAGCGCACCAAGGCCGCCGCACCCCCGGATCCGAAGCCCAGGAACCGTCGCTCCCGGAGCCGCTCATGACCACTGCCGCCACCCAGGCCACCCGCAACGACACGAACCGCATCGTCCAGAAGCTCTGGAGCTTCTGCAACGTCCTCCGGGACGATGGCCTCAGCTACCAGGACTACCTAGAACAGCTGACCACCCTGCTCTTCCTCAAGATGGCCGAGGAGCGGGCGGAGCTGACCGGCGGGAAGCAGCCCATCCCCAAGGGCTACCGCTGGGGGGACCTCGCCGCCCCCCAGATGGAGGGCACGAAGCTCGAAGCCCACTACATCGACACCCTGCGCGTCCTGGGCGAGCAGGGCGGGATGCTGGGCCTCATCTTCCGCAAGGCCCAGAACAAGATCCAGGACCCCGCCAAACTGCGCCAGCTGATCGTGGAGCTGATCGGCAAGGAGCAGTGGCTCGGGATGTCGGCCGACGTGAAGGGCGACGCCTACGAGGGCCTTCTGGAGAAGAACGCCGAGGACACCAAGAGCGGCGCGGGCCAGTACTTCACGCCCCGGGCTCTGATCGACGCCATCGTGGACTGTATCCAGCCCCAGCCCTCCGAGACGCTGTGCGACCCGGCCTGCGGGACTGGGGGCTTCCTCCTCGCCGCCCACGAGTTCGTCGCCAGGCACTCCTCCCTGGACCGCGGCCAGAAGCGCCACCTTCGCTTCGACTTCCTCCGGGGGGTCGAGCTGGTGGACGGCGTCACCCGCCTCTGCGCCATGAACCTGTTCCTCCACGGGATCGGCCCCGATGACGACAGCACCGAGCCCCCGGTCTGGACCGACGACGCCCTCCGCAACGAGCCCAGTACCCACTTCGACTTGGTGCTCACCAATCCCCCGTTCGGCAAGAAGTCCAGCACGGCGTACGTGAATGAGGAAGGTGAAACTGAGCGGCACATAACCACCTATTCGCGGCCCGACTTCTGGACCACCACCTCCAATAAGCAGCTGAACTTCCTCCAGCACATCAAGAGCCTGCTCAAGATCAACGGGCGGGCAGCGGTGGTGCTCCCGGACAACGTGCTCTTCGAGGGCGGCGCCGGCGAGACGGTGCGCCGCAAGCTCATGCACGAGTGCGAGCTGCACACGGTCCTGCGCCTCCCCACCGGGATCTTCTACTCCCAGGGCGTCAAGGCGAACGTGCTCTTCTTCGACCGGAAGCCCGCCAGTGAGAAGCCCTGGACCAAGACGGTCTGGTTCTACGACTTCAGGACCAACAAGCACTTCACCCTCAAGCAGAACCGCCTCTCCCGCCCCGACCTCGACGAGTTCGTGAAGTGCTTCAACCCCAAGAATCGCCATCGCCGGACCGCCACCTGGTCCGAGGAGAACCCCGGGGGCCGCTGGCGCCCCTACACCTACGACGAGATCGTGGCCCGCGACAAGGCCAGCCTCGACATCTTCTGGCTCCGAGACGAGAGCCTGGAGGACTCGGCAAGCCTGCCGGAGCCGCACGTACTGGCCGCCGAGATCGCCGACGACCTGCGGGCCAGCCTGGAGCAGATCGAGGACATTTTGGCGGATCTGCAGGAGCGGGCTTCGAGCTGATCCAAATTTGCCTCGTGTTCGATTGGGCCGCGCACTTCCGCGCAGAGTCACCAGCAGGCAAGCAACGGATTGCTGGCTCGGCGATCACCGGCGTCAGAGGTTATCATGCTGCGGAAATCGCGCGGGTTCAGCGCGTAGCGGCACGATAGATGGCGAATACACGGAAGACAAAGTCAATCTTTCGCTTCACCCTTCGCCTCCGCGACTGTGAGCCCCCGATCTGGCGCACCATCCTGGTCCGCGGGTCCGCGACCCTCCACCAGCTCCACATGGCCATCCAGCGGGCGATGGGCTGGACCAACAGCCACCTCTACCAGTTCGAGATCGGGGACGACCGCTACACCGACTTGAAAACCGTGGAGCCCTTCGACGAAGACGACGTGAGCCTCGATGCCCGCACCACCAGGCTCAGCAGCCTCGGCCTGGTTCCGGGCAAGGGATTCACGTACCTCTACGACTTCGGGGACCACTGGCTCCACGATGTAACGGTGGACGCCATCGAAGCCCCCGAGGCTGGGACCTCGTACCCCCGGTGCGTCGCGGGCGCGCGAGCCTGCCCCCCGGAGGACTGCGGCGGGGTGCCTGGGTACTTCGAGCTGCTGGAGGCGCTGAGCGACCCGGGCCACCCGGAACACAAGAGGCTCCGGGTGTGGGTGGGGAACGAGTTCGACACCGAGGCGTTCGAGCTGGACGCGGTTAATCGCCGTATGGGGCGACCCAAAGGCGGAGCGCGCCAATGAGCATGCTGGCTTTTTTCCCCTGGCTCGAGGTCTCGGAGCCTGTCACCGCCGGCGAATTCGAACTCCTACCCTTCCGCCGCGGTGTCGCACCCAGCGGCCGGGGAACGACCGACCAGGCTATTTACGACCGCCTCTTGGCGCCTTATCACTCAGGTGGCGCACCAATCGGCCACGCAACGCTCGCCCGGATCGCAGGAGACGATCTTACCCGTGATCGCTCGGATGATGAACGTGGCGCACTCTTTGTATTCTCCGAACTCCTCTCCATGTCTGGTCTAGCGGCACGTGACTTCTTCGGCTTGGGCCTCACCTACCACAATCGTGACAACTTCCGCTTGGTCGTTCAGGGCTTCTCTGATGATCGGGGTGGAGCTGCGATCACTACTAGACGGCGGGACGGGTCTACTCTGAACTTCTGGCCGGGGGACGACTACCGCGTCCAGAAGCCTGAGCATGTCTCCCTTGGCCGCAGCCTGCTCGACCTTGAGCTTTTGAAGGCGCTCCTCGACTCTCGTGAATCCGAGAATTGGAACTCCTTGTACGAGGCAATCCTTAGTTTCAATCTTTCGAACACCGATTCCTCGGATGTCTCGGAGCACATCGAAGCGGTGCTCCTCGTCGGTGCCTTCGAGCGACTCCTCGGCTGCCACCGGGGAAAAGAAGATGATCTCGTGGGCCGCTTCGTGACGATCCTGACGCCGACGGAGAACAAGCAGCCAGGTGCGGTGACATTTCTTGGCACGTCCGCGAGGCGGTTTCGAAACTCGCCTACTGTCCGCGACATGTGGATCCGAGACTTCTTTCGACTTCGTGGCAATCTCGCTCACGGCAAGATCCAGTCCCTCTATCAGCCCGTGTGGGGTCTTCGGAATCATCTTCTGCTCGGGAGCTTCGTGTTTCCGCTGGTGCTCAAGCTCGTCTTGCGAGCTGCCGGTGCCTACGGTCTGAGCCTGACGGACCAGGAAGCCATCGACATGTTCGAAGAGCAGGCCTGCCACGATCATTTTGCCCCCGTTGCAGACCGCAACGACAGCCGATCTCATCCCTGGAACCGCGTCAGGGAGGAGGCGGTTCACCGGAGGCTAGAGCGCAGCCTCGCCGCAGAGCTGAGCAGGCATTTCAAAGAGTCGGACGATGTGAGCGGCTCGGAAGGCGGATAACGGCCGCGAACGCACTCGGGATGCAGCACCGGACTCGTAACCGACATCCACGCTACCACGCTACCGCCCTCCCTCCGCCTCGGCGACCAGGGAAGCCATCGTGACCGCCAGCGCCCGGGCGACCTTCTGGATCGAGGTCAGGCTCGGGTTCCGGAGCCCTCGCTCAAGCAGGCTGATGTAGGTCGGGTGGAGCCGCGCCGCGGCGGCGAACGCCTCTTGGGAGAGCCCGGCCGCGACCCTCCTGCGCCGCACCACGTGGCCGAACCGCCTCGTGATCGCTTCCCGTGCCACCGCGGAGAGGCACGGTAGGGGGTCTCGACTATTGTACTACAGACAATAGTCGGGTTCGTGTAGGCTGAGGTCCCGTATCGGAGGCATGCCCATGAAGCGTCTATGGCCCCTTGTGGCAGTCTTCTGGCCCTGCACGGTGAACGCCCTCACGATCTCGCCGGAGCCTGTTGTCTACGAGCACTATGGTCCGAGTTTCTACGGGACCATCCACCTCGTGTCGATCGGAAGCGGAGCGGAAGTTCTTTCGGCGGGCGGTATCGACTTGATCGGCTCGACAGCTCCGGACTCAATCGTCGCCGCCTTCACGGTGGACCACTTCCAGTGGTCGCTGCGCTCAATCGAGGTCGAGGCCGAAATCCATCTACCCCTGGCGTTCGGATGGATACCGGGGCCGGATGAAGACCTCGGATGGACCTTCGGTGCGTTCACATTCCCCGGTGACCCGAACGGGCAGCTCGACGGAGGCAGGAGTACCGATGTCTTCTACGTCGCGTATCCGGGGCTGAGCCTCGGCGAGGGGCTGCGGTTCACGCTGAGGCCGTGGTACGACCCCGAACCCGTGCCGAATTGGCCCGTCAATGAGTACGCGACGGCTGTCGCCCACGTCGTTCCGGAGCCGGGTACCGCCGCCCTGATCGGGCTCGGGATCGGCGGTATTTTGATGCGGCGCAAGGCTCTCAAGGTTACGCGCGAGGTCGCCCTTCCGATCCCGCCGCCACCGGCATAGTGCCGGGCACGGGGGACCTGGGGACCTTGGGGGACGTTGGGACCTGTGCCAGCGCCCACTCGCGCGCTCCCCATCACCCAAGAGAGATGATTCTCTCCTCTTCCACCATCCAACCCCCCTGGGAACGTCCCCAACGTCCCCCGGGAGGTGGGTAAGATACTGATTTTGCGACGGATTGTGGCGGGGGACGTTGGCCTGGAAGGTCCCCCGGCACGTCCCCGAAGGTCCCCGGCGCCCAATCGACACAATCACGCCTTCCCAGCGGTTCATCCCGGGCCCGGCCTAGGCCGAGAAGTGTCGCCGGGAGGGCCCCACCATGGCCACCGCCTTCGAGATCACCCCTGATGGCAGCGCCAAGCCGCTTCCCCAGTGGCACAGCCGCAACGAGGACCGCGACCTTCAGCAGCTCCTGGCCAACACCCCGGACCTGCTCCCGGGGGACCAGATCAACCCAGAGGATCCGTGCCGCTGGCTGCTGGTCTGCCGCGAACTCCCCGTTCCCGATCCCGCCACCGGAGCGGATCGCTGGGCCATCGACCATGTGTTTGCCGACCAGGATGCGATCCCGACCCTGGTGGAGTGCAAACGCTTTATGGACGCCCGGGCCCGCCGGGAGGTGGTGGGGCAGATGCTGGAGTATGCCGCCAACGGGCACCACTACTGGCAGCGCGAACAGCTCCAGCAGTTCGCCGAAAAGGCAGCACGCCAAGCGGGGCGCAGCCTCGAGCAGGCCCTCGCTGAGCTTTGCCCCGATGACGATGCCTCGACCGATGGGTTCTTCGAGCAATTCGTCAAGAACCTTCGCGAAGGGCGGGTGCGCTTGGTGTTCTTCATGGATGAGGCGCCCCCCGAGCTGAAGAGCATTGCCGAGTTCTTGAACCGCCAGATGGAGCACGCAGCGGTCCTCGTAGTGGAGGCCCGGCACTTTGATACCGGAAGCACTCGCATCGTGGTGCCTTCTCTGTTCGGGTACACGGAAGAGATTCGACGGGTGAGGCGAGACGCCCAACGCGATTCGGATGCCAATCGGCCATTGACTCCTGAAACCTTCCTTAAGGCTGCACGAACGCATCTCTCCGAGAAAGAGATGCGCGCAGTGGAGCGAATGCTCACCTTCGCCCAGGAGCAAGGCGTCGTACGCTGGGGGAAGGGGCGCGTGAGGGGAGCCTTTTCCCTGGTCGTGCCCGAAATCTGCCCGCGGTCGATCTTCAGTCTCAACGTGTCTGGTGCGATCTGGTGGAACTTCCCCTACTTCAGCGATGATGACCGTCAGATCGCATTCCGAAACAAGCTGGCGGAGCGCCTGGTCGAGGACCTTGGCGCAGAGATCCACCTCGACCCGGTCTCAAGCCGCATGATGACCATCGCTGAATGGGGCAGCCGAGTGGAGGTCCTGCAAACCATCCTTGCGGAGACGATCGAGGCTCACCGCAAGCTCGGCTGATCAGCCGTGCCAGCGGACACCAAGACACCGCAGCGGGGCGATAACCGCGCCAACTGGATCCGGGGCGCGGTCAGCAGCGCATCGAGCTACCGGGTATTAGCGAGCCGCCCTGCGTGAGCGTCAGCTCGCGTTGCGGCGAGCCTCTCCCGGTGGGCCGTGGGTCCGGGCCGTGGCGAGAACCCAGGTCACGGCTCCGTACCTGCCCGGGCACCGGTGC
>Ga0187893_10014925_pt1 | contig 10497 bp, 5 predicted proteins | sample MA1701074metaG_FD_139574 | JGI IMG/M metagenome (GOLD analysis project Ga0187893, IMG submission 139574) | White microbial mat communities from a basaltic lava cave in the Kipuka Kanohina Cave System on the Island of Hawaii, USA - MA170107-4 metaG ...
GCGATTCAGGTTTTCCAGATCGTCGTCAACCAGTATCCGGATGGCGAGAAAGTCCCGGGCGCGCTGCTGAAAATGGCTTACGCGCAGATCGCGCTGGGAAAAACGCAAAATGCCAAAGACAATCTCGAAAAATTGATCAAACGCTTTCCGCAATCGAACGAAGCCGGCCTGGCCCGGCCGCGCTTGCAGGAATTAAAAAACTGACATAAAAATTAATTGCTGTAACAATTTCACTTCCCTCCTAATTTCGCCACGCTATTTTTAGCATTTTCATTTCTGCATCTCTCCCGCTCTGCCGGTATTTTTGCGATGAATTAGGGATTGATTGACAGAATGACCGGGACGTCGTGCGCGGCTGGATGAATCGCAAAGATAATTCCTTCGCCGCCGCGCTCCAAATTGCCCCGGCAGTCACATCTCCTGCGCCGATGACGGCAAAAAATCCCAATTCTTGAAAATTTATCTTTCAAAACCTAAAAAATTGCCGCATGGCAATAGGTTTGCAAAATTTGAAACTTGGCTTTTTCTTGCCGCTCAGGAAGCGCGGAAAGATGAAGCAGGTCTTTTCAAATAAGACAATACCTAAACGACATGGACGTTACACCACTCTGGAGGCTGTATTTTATGGAAAATGTGCTTCATTCGCTTTTGCAACGCGTGAAAGAAAATTTGGAAAAATTCTGGTTTCTCGCGGTGCTGATCGGCTTACTGGGACAAACCCCGGCGGCGCGCGGCCAGATCAATGCCAGTCGCGGTCCGCTCATCGTCCGTTCGGCCTGGACGCTGGAGCCGGGCTATCTCACCCTGCTCACGCACACACGGTTTTTCGGCAAAGTCACGCAGCAGGCCGGAAAAAACGGCACGAACGCCGTCACCATCTGGGACGTGCAGGGCGGACTGTCATTGAATTACGGCCTCAGCAAACATTTTGAAGCCTCGTTCGTTCCCATCATTTATCAAGACACGAACAAACGCACCGGCAAAGGTTACAATCTCCTCGACGATCTTTTTTTATTTGTCAAAGTCGGCTCGCTGGGCAGCAAAGGCAGCTCGTTGAGTTACGGTTTCGATCTCGGCGTGCGGTTTCCGACCGGCAAAGAACATAACATCATTTTTGAGCCGTATTCCGCGCCCAAAACCGGCTTCGGCGTGAATGCAATGGTCTCGTATGCGCGCGATCCATTGTATCCCGATGACGGCATGAGCACGCATTTCAATATCGGCTACTGGAATCATAACGACGTGGGCGCGCAGTTGACGCCGAAGGGTTTCACGCGCGACACCGTGCGGGTGTTGAATATGACGCAGGAATTGAGCTACGGCGTGGCAATGCTCTTTCCATTCGACAAATTTGATTTTCGTTTTGAGGTCCACGGCCGCAAATTTCTGCAACAGCCGCCGGTAACCGCCTTCAGCCGTGAGAGCATGTTGTATATCAGCCCGGGTGTGACCTACAAGCCTTATCGCTGGCTGACGATGCTGCTGAACGCCGACATTCGCGTGACCAATGCCGCCGATCAGACGGATTATAACAGGCCCGGGGTCAACAAAATTTCCGATCTGCCGAATTATTCCGATTGGCGCATCACGCTCGGCACCCGGCTGAACCTTCTGCCGACCTCGCTCTATGCCGTCAGCGAGCGCGATATTTTGATGAAGAAAGCCGAAAGCCGCCGCGAGCTTTTCGAGCAGATCATCAAGGAGCAGCGCGAAACCGAATCCGCGGAAGAAGAACTGGAGCGCATCAAAGACGAGCGCCGCAAAGCCGAACGTGAGCTTGAGCGTTTGCGCCGCATTCTCGAAGGTGAAGCCGAACGCCAGAAACAGGAAGACGGCAAAGACGGCGAAGATTCCGAGCCGCCGCGATAAGCTTGTGGCGCAACATTCATGTTGCGCACCAGCTTCTTCTCAGCATAAATGTTGAGCTATCGAATAAATGTTGAAAACTGAATAAACTTTTAAACCCGCTCATCACCATGTTGATGACGCGGGTTTTCTATCTTCAAGAAATATGTTAAAGGCTTGGGAATGAGGAAAACGCTAATCCGGATCATCGCGCTGCGCGCGCTTTTTTTTACGATAGGTTGCGGCAGCCATCAGCAAAACATTCACGTCGCCGGCGAAAGCCAAAGCCGCTCTGGAAACACGGCAGCATTGCAAAAAAAATTGCGCAAAAATCCGGCCGATGCGCGCTTGCGTGTGCAACTGGGATCGGCCTTATTGCGCGCCGGAGAGTATGAAACGGCGCTGGCGCAATTTGATTCGGCGCTCACTCTGCAACCGGAAATACCGGCGGCAAAGTTTGGCCGGGCCGAAGCCAAATTTCTGGCGGGACAATCCCGCTCCGGCATGAAAGAATATCTCGAGGTGCTCAACTCGCCCGAAGCGGAGCAATACACCAATGCCATTGCCGAACGCATCGGCGCGCCGTATGCGATTCGCCCAATTACTTTTTCGCCCGGCGAGAACATGATGGCGCGATTTTCCGCCGACGGCCGTTTCATTGTTTTTCAATCCAACCGGGACGGCAACTGGGAAATCTATCGCGCCTTGCCGGACGGCGCGCAGCCATTCCGTTTGACCGACGATTCGGCGGTTGATGAAGCGCCGTGCTTTTCGCCGGACGGGCAACGGATTGCGTTTGTTCGCACGCAAAGCAAAACCGCGCGGGAAATTTTTCTGCTGGACGTGCCGGCGCTGGAAAATCCGGTTTGTATTTCGCGGCATGCCGCCGATGATTGGAATCCGGCCTTTTCGCCCAAAGGCGATTATCTCGCTTTCGTTTCCGATCGTGATGATAAGCAGGCCGGCCTCGGCGAGACCTCCGCCAGCTCGGTCGAGTCGCCCGGTCGAGCCATCGACGCGCACGAACGGCAAAGCGACATTTTTCTTTTCTCATTGGCGGATTCGAGCGTCAGTCGATTCTCGCAGGGTTTTGGCAGCAAATCCGCGCCGTGTTTTACGCCGGATGGCGCCGCCTTGATCTATGCGAACAATGTGAACGGTGTCTTTGACATTTTTGAGCAGCGCTTTGGCGACACGACGCCCGTCAATCTGGTTTCAAAAAACGGCTCAAAAGGCTGGCCGCAGGTTTCGCCGGACGGCAAACGCATCGTGTATTTTGAGAAACGCGACAACAATCTCGATCTTTTCTGGTTTGATCGTGACCGCAATCTCGTGCAGCGGTTGACTGCCGATCCCGCGGTCGAGGCGTTTCCGGCCTTCTCCCCGGACGGCGCCGAAATTTTCTTCACCTCCAATCGGGGCGGGGGTTACCAGATTTATGCGATGAATCTGCGCGCGCCAATTCCGCGCCCAGAGTTGATTGCCGTTTTAGAGCAGTTGCTGGCGCAGCCAGACACTCGTCGCAGTGAGTAAAAAGGCTTTGACAAATAGGCCTGCATTTAGTATTTTTATTTATGCTGTTCAGAACAAAGTAAAGGAATTTTAAGAAATTTATTCTGAGTTTGAGCGTATTAGCAACTAAAAACCTACATGACAACCTCCCCTCAGTCCTCCTATTGCGACTCTCCCTTTTTTTATCGCCGCCGCCGAACTCATGAAGTGAAAGTCGGCGACATCGGCGTTGGCGGCAACAATCCCCTTCGCGTGCAATCGATGACGATTGCGGACACGATGGACACGAGCGCGACCGTCAAAGAAGCCGTTGAATTATTCGAAGCCGGTTGTGAGATCGTGCGCATCACCGCGCCGTCGATGAACGAAGCGGAAAATTTGAAGCACATCAAAGCCGAGTTGCGCCGGCAAAATATTCGCGTGCCGCTGGTGGCTGATATTCATTACACGCCGAATGCCGCGCTCATTGCGGCAGATTTCGTCGAGAAAGTCCGCATCAACCCCGGCAATTACGCCGACAAAAAGAAATTTGCCATTTGGGAATATACCGACGCCGAATATCAAGGCGAGCTGGCGCGCGTGGCGGAAAGGTTTTCGCCGCTGGTAAAAAAATGCAAAGCCAACGGCGTCGCCATGCGCATCGGCGTCAACCACGGCTCGCTGTCGGATCGCATCATGAACCGCTACGGCGACACCCCCGCCGGCATGGTGGAATCGGCGCTGGAGTTTGTTCGCATTTGCGAAGCGCATGATTATCGCGATCTCGTCATCTCGATGAAATCGTCGAACCCGCAGGTGATGATTCAAGCCTATCGCCTGCTCGCGGCGAAAATGTGCGAACTGGGCATGACGTATCCGTTTCATCTCGGCGTCACCGAAGCCGGCGATGGCGAAGACGGGCGCATCAAATCCGCCGTCGGCATCGGCTCGCTGCTGGAAGACGGCATCGGCGACACCATTCGCGTTTCACTCACCGAAGATTCGATTTATGAAATACCGGTGGCGCAGGCATTGGTGCAAAAGTTTAATTCACCGTCCGGACGCTCGGCTCGACCGAGCTCGCCGAGGCCGCAGCGTCCGGACGGTTTTCCGTTGCCCATTACGGAGACGGATTATTTTCAAAAAATGAATCCGTATGCCTATCAACGCCGCGAGACGGCGCGAGTCGATTTATCCGAAACTTCATTTGGCGGCAAAGAATTGGTGCGTGTCGGATTGGCTGTGAATAAGAGCGGCATCAGCGCCGATGATCTGCTCGCCGTCGGCTTGGCGAAGAAGAATGTCACGTTGCCGGTTTTGGGCGCTCCGCCGGCAAATGACGACGCCGCAAAAGTTGAGTTGATCGAGATCAAGTCCGGCACTGGCCATAAATGTCATTCCGGAGGAATCTTTTTTAAAACCAACACTGTGCTTGGCAAAAAACAAGATGCTTCCAACATGACATGGTCATTGGACAGTGATGCAACAATACAACCGGAAATGATTTTGGTCGATAGCGACTCCCTTCAAGCCGCAGAATTAATGGCGACGATTATAGAAACGCAAGACCGCCGCGGCGCTCTCCAAATCGTCTTTTCAACCGCCGCCATCGCCAATGGCAGCGCGTTTGAAAAACTGCCACAGCTCGTCAAAGCGGCCAATGAGGAAAATTTTCGGAACTGGTCGGTCGGCGTCGACTTGCGCGCCGGTGCAATCGGCGAAGTCGGATTCGCGCGCGCGCTCGCGACCCATCTCGACAAGCTCGGTGCACATGCGCCGATCATCTGGCGCTATTGCGTTCCGGAAAATTATTCCAATTGGCTCACCGACGCCAGCTCGCAAATCGGCAGCTTGCTCTGCGATGGTTTCGGCGACGCCCTCTTGATTTACGGTGATCTTCGCTTACCTGACGCATTACGTTTTACCTACAATCTTTTGCAGGCAACGCGGCTGCGCATCTCCAAAACCGAATTCATCTCCTGTCCGAGCTGCGGGCGCACGCAGTTCAATCTGCAAACCACCACCGAACGCATCAAACAAAAGACCGGCCATCTCAAAGGCGTGAAAATCGCGATCATGGGCTGCATCGTCAACGGCCCCGGCGAAATGGCCGACGCCGATTTCGGCTACGTCGGCACCGGGCCAAAGAAAATTAATTTGTACGTCGGCAAAGAAATCGTCGAGCGCAATATTCCGGAGGAATTGGCGGATGAAAAATTGATTGGCTTGATTAAAACGCACGGGAAGTGGGTGGAGCCGGTGTGAGGCGTGAAACGCGAGTTTTTAAAACTGCAGTCTTTGCCGGCGTCATTTTCCGGCTCAGAAAATACGTCCGCAGCAGGTGCAGCTCGTCATAACTGACTTTTTGCTGCATGGCATCGAACACCGGTCTGAGATAATCCGCGCCCAGTTTTTCGAACGCTTCCAACACGTTGCCGCGTTCGGCGGAATCGAGCCGCGAGTGTTCCAACAGGCCTTCTTCTCGCAGCGCGCGCCCCTGGCTGACATATTTGTATAAATGTTCCACAATGGTGTTGGGCTTGAGGTTGAATTGCTGCGCCAGCGCCGCAATTGATTTGCCGTCATTAAACGCGCGAGTGATGAGCGCATTCTTTGAGGTCGTCAGCGCAGCGGCGGCCGGGGGTTTACTGGCTGGCGCGGCTTTCGATTTTTCCGCCAACCCGTGGCCGCGGCAATAGCGCGAAATTTCCAGCAGAAAGGCCGTGCCGTATTTCTCCAGCTTGGCCTCGCCGACGCCGTAAATGCGCCGTAGACTCTCGCGCGCTTGCGGAAAATAAGTCGCCATCTCGATCAGCGATTTATCGGCAAAAACCACATACGGCGGAACGTTTTGCTCGTCCGCCAATTCTTTCCTAAGCCGGCGCAAAAGCTCGAACAGTTCGCGATCGTGTTCCAATATTTCCGCCGGTTCAGCCGCGGCCTCGGCAAGCTCGGCGGCCTCTTCCTGTACCGCGCCGTGAAACTTCTCTTTGCCGCGCAAAACTTCGTGCGCTTTCGGCGTCAGCTTCAAGCTGCCGTACTCTAAATCTTTCGCAAGCAAATCGTTTTGCAAAAACTGCCGCGACAGATGCAGCCATTGCGCTTTCGAGAAATCCTTGCCGATGCCGTGGGTGGAAAGATTGGCATGCCCGTTTTTCAAAACCTTCTCGGATTGCGAGCCGCGCAAAACGTCGATGATATGATTCGCGCCGAACCGCTCGCCGGTGCGCGCGACGCACGAGAGAAATTTCTGCGCCGGAATGGTGAGATCAACAAGTTCCCTTTGGCCCGCCAAGCAATTGTCACATAAGCCGCATGGCGTTTGCGTGAAAGTTTCGCCAAAATACGCGAGCAGCGGAATGCGGCGGCAGAGCTGGCTTTCCGCGTAGCCGAGTAGAACGCTGAGATGATGGTTGGCCACTTGGCGCTCGGTGCCGGTTTTTTGGTCGATCAAATATCTGATCTTGGCGACGTCGCCGTAGCCGAATAGCAGCAAACACTGCGAGCGCAAACCGTCGCGGCCGGCCCGGCCGATTTCCTGATAATATGATTCGAGATTTTTCGGCAGGTCATAATGAATGACAAAGCGCACGTTCGATTTGTTGATGCCCATGCCGAAGGCGATGGTGGCGACAACGATCTGCGCGTCGTCGCGGATAAAGGCCTCCTGATTTTGCGCGCGCTCCTCATCGGGCAAGCCGGCGTGATAGGGCCGCGCCGCGTAGCCGAGCTGTTGCAGCATCGCCGCCAGCTCGTCCACCTGCCGGCGTGAGAAACAATAAATGATGCCGGATTGATTGGGATGTTGCTGCAAAAATTCGAGCGTTTGGTTGAGCGGATCGGCTTTGCGCGCGATGCGGAGAAAAAGATTGTCGCGATTGAAGCTGGCGACGAACTGTTGCGCGGCGCTGAACTTCAGATTCGCGGCAATGTCTTCGCGCACGCGTTGTGTCGCCGTCGCCGTGAGCGCGATGCACACGGCCTGCGGAAAACGCGAGCGGCATTCCACCAACTGGCGGTATTCCGGTCGGAAATCGTGGCCCCATTCCGAGATGCAATGCGCTTCATCAATGGTCAGGCAATCGACTTTGAGGCCGGCCAAAAACGCCAACGTTTTGACTTTCAACAGCGTTTCGGGCGCAACGTAAAGTAGCTTCGTTTCGCCGCGGCGCACGCGGTCGAGGTTGCGCTGATATTCGTCGGGCGCGAGCGAGCTGTTCAGAAAAACCGCGGGAACGCCAAGCTGTTGTAGTTGCGCCACCTGATCTTTCATCAACGAAATCAGCGGCGAAACCACGACCGTCAGGCCCTCGAAGATCAGCGCGGGAAGCTGGTAACAAAGCGACTTGCCGCCGCCGGTCGGCATGATGACGAGCGTGTCTTTTTTCTGCAAAACATTGTGGATGATTTCTTCCTGCAGCGGCCGGAATTCGTCGTAGCCGAAGATGTCTTTCAGGATGGATTTGGCGCGGGTGAGCATGGGCTAAGCGATTTTCACCAATCTCCAACTTTTATGGCCAATGGATTTATGTAAAACAAATTTTGTTGGAGCAATTTCTTGACCTGTTAGCAGGCAGGGAAATATAAATAATTTTTCATTCAAAAGCAACCGGCGCGCCAAAATCATTTATGTCGCGCCAGATCGAGTGCATGTGGCTGCCGGAATTGGAATACTCGATGAGAAAGGTTGGGCCGTGAATGCGGTAATAATTTTCCTCGCTTTGTCTGCTGCGATTTTCCGCCCAGACAAAATAAATTTTTTCCAGCTCGGCGTTACGGAATTGCGCCTGTGCTATTGCCGCATTGAGAACATTCGCATATTCCTCGATCAACTTGAAAATGAGCGCGCGTTGGTTTTCGGCCATTTCGGAAGCCGGCAATCCGATGGGACTTTCGAGCGCGAGTTTTTTTCTTTCACTCATGATCAAACTCGACGAAGTTTGCGCCGCGACGACGGCGCGTTGGGCTTGCTCTTCATCGAGGCTGTTGGCGAGTTCGCGCGGCAAATGACGCCTCGCCGCCAGCAGCTTATATCCGGCTTCTTGCGGATCGCCGGCCGGCAACGTTTGCTGCGCCCCGAAAAACGCCGGCGTGCAGGAAATCAGTTTGTTGTCAATGTAGGTGAGGTGCAGCGACAGATGATGCCCACCGAGGCGCCACGCCCAGCGCTTGCTGCCAGGCTCGCCATATATCGCCAGCCAGAAATATCCCGCGCCCAAACCCTCTTCGTGCTCGGCGAGCACATCTTGATCCGACATAATCGCTTTTGCGCTCGCAAAGCCCTTCTCGCTGAGAACGCTTTTGAGCATCGCCTCAACAATCTGGCGCTGCGAGGCCGACATATCCTTCAGCGCGAAGCCCGGGCGAGGCGAGGGATGTCTTGCCCAGGTTAAACGCTCAGGATGATCAAAAGCGAATAAAGTTTTATCTCGCCCCTCGCGATTCAGAGAAGACATGAACGCATTGAGATGAAAAAGCAAGTCACCCTGCGCGGCGCCTTCGCCTGCGAGCACGATCGATAAAAGAACAAGCCATAAAGGTTTCAACATATCGCCACTCCTTTCTTTGGAAACGGTGTTTTATTTTTGATGCCGCTCGGAGTGCGAAAGTTTAAATTTTTCACCTTACCGGAATACAAAAACTTTCGGAATCTTGCTTTTTTTAGAAATTAAATTCTCTCTTTCTCGCGGCGACGATCTCCTTCCATTTGCGCTGCACGTCGATCTGTGGATTCGACCGATAATAAATGTAGCCCTTCTCGCGCGCATGCGGCGTTTGCACGCTGTCCACTAATTGCATCGAGGCAAAAAAAGTTGATTGCGTCGGCAAAACGTCGTCGATCATGATTTGCCGGTCGAATTGCGCGGAATCGGGCGCCCACATCAGAAAGCTGCCGTTGAAGCTGCATGCTTCCGGCAGGTTGTATTTTTTGCGATAATAATTGATGGTGCCGGCATGCGCATAAGCGCCGCCGTAGATCATGCAGGACTGTTGCTCCGCCGGCGATAAACCATGATATAATTTTTCTACTTTCACAGCTAGTTCTTCCCAACCGAACATGTCGGCATAGTCCTGCGGCAACGCATGAATTTTGCCGTCCTCCCAGCGCAACGGTCCGACGAAATTTAAATTATCTTTCATCCAACCCCAGTATTTTTGCATGTTTTGAATGGAAAGCACCGGCAGGCCATACGGAAGCAGCGGAATCGTCAAAACGATGAGAAGGGAAACGAGCGCCGGCTTCAGCGCCGCGATTTTGTTTTCCAGAAAATTTTCAATGGCAACGCCGCCGGCGGCCATGAGCATCGGGTAGGCGCCGAGGGCGTAATAGCCTTTTCCTTTTAAAACAATAAAAAATAAAATAATGAATAAATAAATAAAACCTAAAATACGATAAATTGTCAATTTTTTGGAAAGCAGCAAATATAACAATCCTGGCAGCCAGACCAGCAATGCCGCCCAATGAAACCGGAATTGCGTTTGCAGGAAACTTAAAGCCTGCACGTATTGCAATTGAGTCTGGCTCAGCTCCGCCATGTGTTTGAGCACCGGTAAATGATGCTGATATTGCCAGAGAAGATTCGGCAAAGCGATGAGTATGGCGATACCGAGTGCGAAATACGGATATTGGGTTTTGAGCCAGCGGCGCTGTGGCGTGAGTAGAATAGCGAGAAAAAAAGCCGCGTAGAAAAACACGATGGAATATTTGGCCAAAAATCCCAAGCCGGCAACGATTCCGAGATAGAACCAGTATCGCGGTTGTTCATATTTGACAAGGCGCACGATAAAAAACGCGGCGAGAAACCAGCAGAATTGATCGAAGCTTACCGGCTGGAACAACGTGTTGCTGCGCATAAAGGCCGGCGAGAGAATGAACGCCAGGCAGGCAAAACTCTGCGCCCATTTTTTCCCCCCGAGATCTTTGACCATCACACCGAGGAGAAAAACTATGATGCCGCCGATGAGCGCCGGAAAAAGCCGCACGACAAAAAGCTGCCCGCCGAGGCTCAGCGCCAATTTTCCGAAAACCGCAATCACCGGCGGCACTTCCATATATCCCCACGACAGGCGTTCGCCGAGCGCCAGATAAAGAAACTCGTCTCGATGAAAACCATAGTTGGTGTTGGTCAGGAAGTGCAGCGCCAATTTAAGCGCCGCGAA
>Ga0187893_10014926_pt1 | contig 10497 bp, 11 predicted proteins | sample MA1701074metaG_FD_139574 | JGI IMG/M metagenome (GOLD analysis project Ga0187893, IMG submission 139574) | White microbial mat communities from a basaltic lava cave in the Kipuka Kanohina Cave System on the Island of Hawaii, USA - MA170107-4 metaG ...
CATCTTCAAAGAGAAGACCGTCGCGGCGGTGATCGAATACATGCACGCCAACCCCGTGCGCCGCGGTTTGGTCAAAGACCCCACGGATTGGGAATGGTCCAGCGCGCGATTCTGGGACGGACGCGCCGATGTGCCCATTCGGATGGATGAGCCCTTTGTTTGAGCTTCCGACTCGCCGCAGCCAACCCACTGCAGTGGGGCACACCGAAGCCCTTCCCTGGGAGCTGGACACGAACGAGCGCATCGTCGACGGCCTGGACATGGGCGCTTATGACCGCGAGTGCAACCCCTGCGTCTACAGCTTCGGCGGCGGCGGCGGCGAGTAGCCGCCCAAAACAGGGTGCTCTATGCAATTCGCCGCGCCAGCGATCAACCCGCGCGTTATCGAGGTAGATGAACACGCCGCGCCCATTCAGCGCCTCGATCAGTACCGCGACCGTAAGGGAACGGGCCCGTTAACGGCGCGCGAAAAAACGCTAATACCAAACGAAGCCAGTTGCAAACCGATAACCCATTGTCAGGAAACGAGTTATGGGTTTGTAAAGTGAAAACGGAGCCAGTCCGAAGCCACGCAACTCCGGAGCGGATTGGCCTTGCCGCGACAGTTTGGACATCCCAGAATATCGCGGCCTGCGGCGTTTGCGGGCCGGGCAGCGATGGCCTATGCTTTACCGAGGCGTCGAGCTCGAACGAGGTGGCGCGCGGCCGCCCAGACGTCCAAAGGAACCCCCGAACGAGGGTCGCAATCATGCGTAGGACGGTGCGTCGAGCGATGACGGCCATGACGGCCGTGACGGCGGGCGGCTACCTCATGGCCGGTCCGGGTACGAGCTGCAGCAGCTACGTGGGCGAATCCACTTTCGTGGCCGCCGACATGTGCTTCATCTTCGATTGCCAAAACGGCATCTTCGGCGGCACCTTCGACCCTTGCAGCGGAGTTGGAAGCGGCGATAACACCGTCGAGGGGCAAACCGCCCCGCCCTTGTTCACCGATTGCCCATTCGCCGGGCCGTGATGGGACCGCAGCGCCTCAAGCGCAGGAACAAACGACAAAGGACCGTGAGCATGAGAACGCCGTTTTCCCGAGGTACGCGATCGATCTTTCGATGGGTGAGCCTGTTGGCCGGCGGCGCCGTCGTTCCCGGCTTTATCGAATCCTGCGACGACCGCCTGATCAGCTATAGTCGTTTCGTCGATCCGTGCGGGACGATCCTCGCCAACTGCGCCCCCGGTGATTTCGAGGTGAACAACGCCGATGTCGGCGACTTCTGCGTCGATCCGGCTTGCACGGTGCCCGGGGCTTGTGATGACGTGCAACCTCTCGGAACGATCACCGACGTTTGCCCCTAGAGGGGCTGGCACGCCCTAGCGGATAGTGGGTCAGTTTCAATCATTTTCAAACTCACCAACTCTAACAAGAAACGACCGAATGCGCAAGGGCCTGTGAGTTCTTGCCAGGGTCTGTCGGGGAGAGGGGACGCGGCGCCCTACGCGGTGAGGGCAACGAGTCGCTGGCCGCAGTGGGAGCAGTAGTTGCAGTCCGTGGGAAAGTCGCGGTTGCAGCGCATGCAGCGTTTGACTTTGTGAGCAGGCTGTAGCAGCTTGGGGCCTGACAGAAAGCGGATTCCGTACAGTCGTTCGGCGTGGTCCACGCGGCGGACTTCGCAGTCGTAGCGGATGCTCTGGCCGTCGACCACGAGGACGAGGTCGATCGGGTCGCCGGTGACCAGGCCGGCAGCGTCGCCGAAAACCTGGACGCCGCCATCGGACACGTCGCGGACCACGCCTTCCAGGACCGTGCCGTCCCGGCAATGGACCAGCGTGGTCACGCCGACCATGGGCTCGCGATCGAATTGACGCTTCTCGTCCATCGTGGGCCAGCCTTAGCCTGCGACCCTTCGATTATCGGCATGGGAACGGAAGGCAATAAGGCAACAAGGCAACGAGCAGGCAATAAGGCAGAAGCCTCGTGCCAGCACGATAGAATGGCCGTGAATGGGCTACGACGGCGACGAATGGGTGATCGTCTATCGTGCAGGAAGCGAAGACGATTGTCGTCGACAGGCGCTAGTATTGCAGGCAGTAGGAGTGGCGCACGAAGTTCGCTGGGAAGCGGACGAGTTCGTCCTTGCCGTGGCGGCCATGGACGCGGAGCGAAGCCGCGCGGAACTCGCCGCCTACGCGATGGAAAACCGCGCTTGGCCCAGCGATCGTCCGGCGATTCGTCAGCGAGCCGATGGGTGGAACGGCGTCCTGGGGTTCGTCGCCGTGTTGTCACTCATGGCCGTCGTGCAGCAACGACGTGCGTTCGGCGTGGATTGGTTCACGGTCGGCAAAACACACGCGGGCCTGATCCGCCAAGGCGAGTGGTGGCGGGCGGTGACGGCATTGACTCTGCACGCCAATTTGGAGCACCTGCTCGCCAATCTGCTCATCGGCGGCTTGGTGGGCTTGTTTGCCGGGCAGTCATTGGGTTCGGGTCTGGCGTGGTGCGGCATCGTTATCGCCGGTGGGTTGGGTAATCTCTGCAATGCCTGGGTCCACTCGCCAGACCACACATCCGTCGGCTCTTCCACCGCGGTCTTCGCGGCTTTGGGTCTCCAGGGCGCGTATGGCTGGTGGCAACGACGCACACGCCGTGCCTCCGGCCTGGAACGGTGGGCGCCGCTTGTCGGGGCCGTCCTCCTGCTCAGCTTCCTTGGCACGGGCGGCGGACGAACGGACGTCACCGCCCATGTGTTCGGTTTCCTTTGCGCGGTCCCGTTCGGCGCACTCTGCGGAAAGCTCGGCGTGGGCGCGGTGGCTACGCCGCGAGCGCAATTCGCGTTTGGGCTGGCTGCACTGATTATTCTTGCCGTCGCTTGGGGGCTGGCGCTGGCGTCGCACGCGGCGTGGTGGTAATCCCGCCGAGATCCTTATGGCCGCGGGCCTTTGCCTCCAGTTCCGCCCAGCGGGCGTAGAGCGCTTCGACGTGATTCTTGGCCGCCTCCAGTGTCTCCCAGCGGCTTTGCGCTTCGACGTGGTCCCCCGCGACCTGCGGATCTTCCATCGCTCGCCCGCATTGTTCCACGCGTTCATCCGCGTCCTGGATGGCCGCCTCCATCTCTTGGAGTTCCTTTCTTTCGCTGGCGGTCAGGCCGTCCCCATCGGTCCTTATCCTCGTTTTTTTCGCTTTGGTTCTTGGAAGGTCCTCGTCTTTTCCCTGAACACGGCGGGTTTGAGCCGCTTGCCACTGAGCACAATCCCCGTACCGCCCGACTCGCCCATCCCCGTCGAGTCCCAGCATTTCCGTGCAAATACGATCCAGCATGAACCGATCGTGCGTCACCAAGACGACCGCGCCGGGGAATTCGCTGAGACTCTCCTCGAGAACGTCCAGGGAAGCGATGTCCAGATCGTTCGTCGGCTCGTCCAGAATCAGCAGATCGGCCGGGCGGAGCATCAGTCGGGCAATCAAGACCCGGGCCTGCTCACCTCCCGACAGTTCGCCCACCGGCATGTCGAGTTGGTCCACGCGGAAGAGAAACCGCTTGGCCCACGAAGTGATGTGGATATTCTGCCCGCGGAAGTCCACGCTATTATTCCTGCCCGCCAAGGCCTGCCGCAGGGGCGCGTCCTGAGGAAGTTCTTTGCGCATCTGGTCGAACACGACGACCCGCAGATTGTCGGCTACATCGACGCTGCCTTCGTCCGGGGGCAGATCGCCGGTGAGCACGCGGATCAACGTCGTCTTGCCGCTGCCGTTGGCGCCGAGCAGCCCCAGCCGCGTCCCGGGCGCCAGCAGCAACGAGACATCCTTGAAGAGCAGCCTGTTGCCGAGTGTCTTGGCGAGCCCTTTGGCCTCCAATATCTTTTTCGACCTCCGGCCGGTGCCGCCGAAATCAATGCCCACCGCCGTTGTTTGAGCGTTTCGGTGCTTCAGGTCACGAAGCTCGTCGTGAAGTCGATAGGCCTCCTCGATCCGTGATTTCGATTTGGTCCGCTGAGCCTTGGAGTTGGATTTCAGGAACGCAGCCTCACGCCGCACGATGTTGGTCAAGGTCACCTGTTGGGCCTGCTGGGCATCGAGGAAGTCGGCCCGCTTCTCCAGAAACATGCCGTAGTTGCCGCTCACGCTGAAATACCCGTCGGGGTAGATCGGATTCAACTCCACGACGCGGTTGGTCACGCGCTCCAAAAAGTACCGATCGTGGCTGACGGCCAGGAAGGCAAAGGGCACGCCGGGCAGCATGTCCTCGAGCCATTGAATGCCGGCAAGGTCCAGATGATTCGTGGGCTCGTCCATGAGCAGCAGGTCCGGTCCCTGGATGACTTCGCGGGCCAATGCCAACCGTTTCCGCCAACCGCCGGATAGCTCTTCCACCGGGCGACGGGGATCGTCGAACCCGAATTTGCTGAGCATGATGTTGACTTGCGTGGCGCTCTCCTGCGGCTCCAAGGGTCGATCGGCGATCACATCGGCCAGGGCCGTTGCCACGGTGGCCCCGTCGGCGAACCGGTCCTCCTGTGGCAGGAACCCGATTCGCGCCGATCGCCGTCTGTTGACTTCGCCGCTGTCCGCTCCAACCAGACCAGCCAGGATCTTGAGGAAGGTAGTCTTTCCCGCCCCATTGGGGCCCAGGAACCCCACGTGCTCGTCATCCGCTAAGCTGATCGACAGACCGTTGAATAGCTCTCTCCTTCCAAAGTGCTTCGATATTGCATGGCAGGTCAGGAGCGTGGCCATCGCGTCAGCGAGCTGTCTTCAGTCCGTCGAGCCACTTGGTCACGATGCGATTGAATTCATCCGGTTTTTCGTAGGCGACCAGATGCCCCGCTTGTGGAATCACGGCCAACTGTGCGCCGGGAATCGCCTTGGCGAGCTTCTCCGATTCGGCCGGAGGAATGACGGTGTCGTCCGCACCGGTGATGACCAAGGTCGGGCAGGTGATGCCGGCCAGCATTGCTGTCGAGTCGGGCCGCTCCGCCATGCCGAGCAGCGCGGCGATTACGCCCTGCGGCTTCGACGGGGCCATGAGAGCCCGGACTTGCTCGACCAATCTTGCATCGGCATTGCTCGTCGCGAGCATCTTGGGAGTCATCGCATCGACGACGACCTTCGATCCTTCGGTCTTCACCTTGTCGGCGGTCGCCCGCCGACCGGCGGCACCCTCGGGCGTGTCATTGCCCGCCTTGGTGGCGACTAGCGCCAGGCCGCGAAGCATCTTCGGGAATTGCCGTGCGAAGGCGAGGGCGACATACCCGCCCATCGAGTGGCCGATCAGCACCACCGGTTCCCGACTGATTTGCTGGAGCAGCCCATGAATATCCTCGGCGAATTGCGCCATCGTGGCCGGGCCGCTGCCGGAATCACTTTCTCCGAGGCCCCGCAGATCGGGCGCGATGACGCGATACGAGGATCGAAGCGCGGCGATCTGCTTTTGCCAGGCGCCGCGCTGCAGCGGGAACCCGTGTACGAAGACCACCGGCAGACCCTTCCCTTCGTCGGTGTACGCCAACCCGAGGCCGTTAACGGTTGCTCTCATGTTTCTCTCCTGTCGTGTGGGCGAGATGGTTCTCACCCGTGAACTCTCGTCGGATACCCAAGACCTTGAAGGATGGTCGCCACGCGATGGCAGTGGTCGCCCTGGATCTCAATGTCCGCCCGCGTCATCGTACCCCCGGCCGCACACGCCGCCTTCAGTTGACGCAGTATACCGCCAACGTCCGACGCCGCAGGGTCGAAGCCGGTGACCACGGTCACTGCCTTGCCCTTTCGGCGTTGTTCGCGGCTGATGCGGAGCGGCTGATCCTTAGGAAGCAAGACCTCGCCGTGGGCGCCCCGGGGGCACGCGCACCGATCCCGCGGCTCCTCGCAAACCTCGCACCTAACCGGTCGTTCCAGCGGCGTTCCTGCAAACAATCCCGACATCCGGTGTATCGTACGCGGTTTTCGTGAACCGCTCGAAGCCCTTTGCGGGCCGCTGCCGAACGCCTATCGTCTGCGCGTCTGAGGGCGTGGAGCGCCTCCTTGGATGCGAACATGACCGAGCAGCCGCCCGACGAATACCGCCGCTTTGTCCTCGACGACGTTCGCTCGTCGGACGAGATGTTGACGCTGGTCTACGGCGGGCACGTGTTCGGCGGGGTGGTGCGCTGTCTGCTCGACCCCAACGGCGTGGAAGACGCTCTGCGGCCGGGCGCCGAGATCTTCGTTCGCTACCACACCGAGGAGACCGGCAACCCCGGCCAAATCGCGCAGATCATCATCCGCCACCCGTCGGCCGAAGGATGGGCGGAGGTATACTCCGACGAGGCGTAATCCAGCGTTTCTTTGGAAGTCTAAGGCACAGTCTGTGTCACAGGATTACGAAAGGGCAGAGTCCGCATCGGGTACAAACCCGCTGAACACGGACTCTGCCAAGGCGTGGGAAGAGCTGATCGAGTCCGTCGGTCCGGCGGGTTTGCTGGTGGTCATCGAACGGCGGATGAGCGCGAGCCTGCGGCGCCGGCTCGCGGCCGAGGACCTTCTGCAGGAGACATTGATGCACGCCTGGCGCGATCGCAAAGCCGTCCAATGGCGCGGGCTGCGCAGTTTCCGGGCGTGGCTGCTGACGATCGCAGACAACCGAATTCGCGACGCGGCCACGCGTGAATCGGCGCTGAAGCGGGGCGGGGATTCTCCGGCCATCGCGTTCTCAGCCATGCCCCCTGAATCCCACAGCGACCCGGGGATACCATCGGCGGACGCCCTTGTCGATTCCGCCACGCCAAGCTGGATCGCCGCCCACAAGGAACACGCTGGTGCGATCCGTGAAGCCTTGGACCGGGTTCCCGCCGAACTTCGTGACGTGATCTACCTGCGTCTCCTGGAACAACATTCGGCCGAAGAGACGGCCGCTCGGCTTGGGATCACCCCCTCAGCGGTTCGTTACCGGCTGCGTAAGGGCACGGAGATTTATCGTAACTACCTCCGCGCTGCGATCGGAAGCCGGACCCGGGCAACGATTCCTTCGTCCGAGGCCGGCGCCGATTCCGCTCCTTCCTAGGGAGACAACGCGCTAGCTAGAGCCCTCTATGGCCGCCAGAGAAATCAACGCGCAAGAGCAGGAGTTCCTGGACGCGGCATTCGATCGCGCGTTGGGGCGGCTCGAGGACGGTCTGACCATCCTGGCGGACGATTTGCTGGACGGGCGCGAACATCTGCGCGACGAAGTCGAACGGCTGGTCCAACTTGCCCATGAAGTGGTGATCGGCCGGCCGGTCGGCGCTCCGCAAGTACCCGGCTACTCCATCCTGAGCGAGCTGGGACGCGGGGGCATGGCCGCCGTTTACCTGGCGCGGCAGGAGCGAGCCGGGGGCCGACTGGTAGCCCTCAAGGTCCTGCCCTCGTCCTTGAACCTGCACGGGCGCAGCCGGGCGCGATTCGAACAGGAAGCACTGAGTATCGCGCGGTTGCGTCATCCGCGCATCGTCACAGTCTACGACGTGGTTGCGGAGTCAGGGGTGCTGGCCTACGCGATGGAATGGGTGGAAGGCCGATCCCTCGCCCAGATCATCGACCATCTGAAGGAGCAGCAGCACGGAAGCTCGTCCACGCGTTCCGATCAAACAGCCATGATGGAGGTCCGGGGCCTTCTCGGCGCGGATGAGCGGGCCATCGTGGACTCAGGTTATACGGTCTTCATCTGCCGCATCGGGATCGCCATGTCTTCGGCCTTGTCGGCCGTCCACCAGGCGGGTTTGCTCCATCGTGACGTGAAGCCCTCGAACATTCTCCTTCGCCGCGACGGGACCCCACTTCTTTCCGACTTTGGTTTGGCTCGCGAAGCGCAGAGCGCGCTGATGACGCAGGAGGGCCAGTTCCTCGGCACTCCGGCCTACGCCGCCCCGGAGCAACTGCGAGGAACGGGTGCGGCCGTGGATGCCCGCGCGGACGTTTACGCGTTGGGCGCGACGCTCTATCACGCCCTCTCGCTCGTCCTGCCGTTCTCCGGGGCGGGCACGGATGAGCTGCTGCGACAGATCGAAGCCGGCAATGCCCGGCCCCTTCGGAAGCTGGCCACAAAACTGCCTCGCGATCTGGAAACGATCGTCAGCCGGGCGATGGACCCTGACCCGGCGCGGCGCTACCAGAATGCGGCGGACTTGGGCGACGATTTGGAGCGCCTTCTGAGCCTCCAGCCGATCAAGGCGCGTCCGGCAGGGCTCGTCACTCGTACGCTCAAGCTCGCGCGTCGCAATCGGGCGTCGCTGCTGGGGGCCCTCGGGGGAGCGGTGCTCGCCTTGGTGATCGTCAGCGCCGCGACGATGTATTGGGTGGTCCTGCCGAAATGGAGTCGTGAGGCCGCGACGCAGGCGCGGCTGTCGCTGCTCCATCCCGAGCACGCCAATGGCATCTACAACGCGGAGTTCTACCAGACGACCGATCCTTTGGCGCGAATACCCGTGACCGGCCTGCGGACGGCGCTGGGCTACTACGACCAGGCGTTGCGGTATGCGCCCTTCGATAAAGAACTCGCCCGCGAGCGTGAGGTAGTTGAAGCGGCGACACGCTCGCCGCCGCCGATCGGCGCCGACCTGCGCTTGGGGGGCGCCGGTGCGAAGCCGCTTCCTGACCGGCCGTTTCATACCGAGGACTTGCGGGGGGCGGGGCTGTTCGCGTTTCTGACGGGAAACGCGCCGAAGGCGATTGAGTCCTGGTCGAAGCTCGACCTAGGGGCGGCGCCGGATTCGTTCGTCGAGGCCGCTCTTGGGCAGCTCTATCTCGTTCGTGGCGAGCCGGCCCGCGCGTATCCGCGGCTGCGCAAGGCGTGGGAGGCGTTTCCCAAGGTGAGCTTTCTCACGCAATACCTGGCCGACGCGGCCGTGCAGTGCGGCGACCTTGAAAAGGCGGAGCAGTGGATCAAGCTGGCCCAAGAGCAGCCGATGCAGGACAAGTTCCAGGGCTGGCGCCGCGTGGAGGCCAACCGCCTGGCCCGGTTAGGGCGCGATCAGGAGGCGCTTGCGATCTACCAGTCGATCCCGCGTGGCACTAACCCGGTCGTGGACTTCGAGTATGGGGAGTTCCTGGAAAGCCGCGGGCGGCTGTGGGATGCCGCGAAGATGTTCGCCCAAGTGGCTCGGAGGATTCCCCACGGAGCACGCCCGCGCGCGGCGCTTACGCGCGTCATGGACGCCTGGTGGGAATCATCGACTGACTATGAGCGGCAACGGTTGCTTCGCGGCACGCTCGACGAGGGTGCTGAAGGCGAGCTCCTCGCACTGCTCCGGCTGCGGCAGGCATCTGGTGGAGATGCTGTAGGCGCCCAGCGCCAGGTCGGTCGGGACGGCCGAATGCCCGCCTTTTCGCGCCCGTGGCCTGCCGTTTTCGATTTTCCGGCTTTTCTTGCAGCGCTTTGGTCGGCAGAACCCGCTCCATCCTTCCAGAGGCTCCTACTACGAACTCTGGTCGAAAGGATGGAGGTAGAAAACATGGCATATTGGAATTACGTCCGAACGCTTCCCGGCGAAGTGAAGGATTCATTGACCGCGGCCTTGCTCACGCCCGTCTACGGCCTCAAGGAGCGTTTCCTTACCGGCATGGTGCGCGTAGGCGCTTGGTTCAATTCCGCGCGGGCTAAAGCCCGCGGCTCGGTGACCTCCCCCCTTGCCAAGGGGGGAAAGAGGGGGGTCGCAATCCGCCGCGCCGGGATCGCCTCGTCGCTCTTGATTGCCTCAGCCGCCCTCGCCGACCCGGTCGTGCCCCCCGGCTTCACCGTCGAAGTTTATGCAACCATGTCAGACCCCAATGAATTGGCTTTCGATACCACTGGTGTTCTTTATGTCGGAAACGACAGCGTCGGTTCAGGCCCTATCTACCGCGTGGATCTGGACGGTACGGTGGCAAGCTATGGCAGCAGTGCGATGGAGGACCCGGATGCCGTGGCCTTTGACACAGCCGGTACTATATCGGGCATAGCAGGGTCGGTTTTAGTAGGCGGATACACGGGTTCAGGTGGGGTCATAAGCGCGATTTGGCCCGATGAATCCATCCACACCCTGTATGGACCCACACTTACTTTTCGCAATCCTGCGGATATGTTTGTCGATTCGTTCGGTCGACTTGTTTTCACCGATGGCAATGCAGAGGGCGTGAGTAGTGGCGGTCGCCTTATGATTGCAGACGGGGGCGCTCCGGTCGCGGTCTTTTCTTCGGTTCCAGGCATGGTCGGACTCGCGGTGGCAGCGGATGGAAAAATCTTCACGAGTGATGGCAACGGAATTATCCGCCTTCACAACAACGATGGCAGTGTCCTCAACCCAGCATACGCCACTGGAGTTGGTCCCTATCCATATATGGACATCGGGCCAGGCAACGACCCTTGGGGCACGGATTTGTATGTCCTAAAGCTTACTACGGATGAACTCATTCGGATCAATTCGAGCGGCCAGAAGACCGTCATCGGAACCGGTTTCACCGGCAATGTCGTAGACGTTTGTTTCGGACCGGACAACGCGCTGTATCTTTCCGTCCAG
>Ga0187893_10014927_pt1 | contig 10497 bp, 12 predicted proteins | sample MA1701074metaG_FD_139574 | JGI IMG/M metagenome (GOLD analysis project Ga0187893, IMG submission 139574) | White microbial mat communities from a basaltic lava cave in the Kipuka Kanohina Cave System on the Island of Hawaii, USA - MA170107-4 metaG ...
CGTGCACCACCGCGACCGCCTTGACCGGCCCACGAGCCGACCGGATCGCCTGCTCGACTCTCTCGGCCGGGACGCTGGTCCCCCACGGCGCCTCGACAGGGATCAGGTTGGCGCCGGCCCTGCGGACCATGTCGGCCATCCGCGCCCCGAAATACCCTGCGACGCACACCACGACAGGATCGCCCGGCTCCACGACGTTGCCGATCGCCGCCTCCATCCCGAGCGAGCCGGTGCCCGAGATCGGGAAGGTGAAGCGGTTCGATGTCCTGAAGACGCGCCGCAGCATCTCCTGGACCTCCTCCATGATCGAGAGGAAGGCCGGGTCCCGGTGCCCCAGAAGCGGGCGCGACATCGCGGCGAGAACACGGGGATCCACGGAGGCGGGGCCGGCCCCCAGGAGGATCCTGGCCGGCAGGTTGAGCTGTGCGGGGGTGAGCGGCATCGCAGCCGCAGTATACTGCGAATCCGCGTGAGCCAAAACAGAACGTGAGCAAAGACACAAGAGGCACCCGATCCTGCCGCCGGCTCCCCGACGGCAGCGCCATCTACCTGGTCGGCCAGCGCGACCCGGTCATACGGCTGGACCAGTTCCTCGTGGAGCGGATCCCGAAGCTCTCACGCAGACGGATCCAGGAGGCGATCCGTTCGCGCGTCAGGGTCCCGGGACACGGAGAACCGAAGCCGGCCACGCGGCTGAGGCCCGGAGATCGGGTGATCGTCGAGCGCCAGGCGCCGCTGCCGGAGGAGGAGCCCGAGCTGCGCGTGCCGGTGCTCCACCTCGACGAGGATCTCCTGGTGATCGACAAGCCTGCCGGTGTTCTGGCGCACCCCTCCAACAACGTCGCCAAGGCCTCGGTCACGTATCTGCTGTCGCGGCAGGTCGAGGGGCCGTTGCACCTGGTGCACCGGCTCGACCGGGAGACCAGCGGCGTGATGGCAATCGCCCGCTCCTCCGAGGTCGCCCGAGACCTTTCTCGCCAATGGACGCGCCCACCCGGAGAGGGGCCCGGAGAGAGGATGCACAAGACCTACCTGGCGGTGGCCTTCGGCGAGATGAGGGTGCAGCAGGGGGAGATCGATCTTCCGATCGGGAAGGCGATCCGCTCGGCCGTCTATGTGAAGCGGGGCGTCAACCAGGCGGGACGAGCCTCGCGCACAGAGTTCAGCCTGGCGGCGCGCGGTGGCGGGTTCAGCCTGGTGCGAGTCCGGCTCCGCACCGGGCGAAGGCATCAAATACGGGTGCACCTCGCGGCGATCGGCCATCCGGTGGTGGGGGACAAGCTGTACGGGCCTGCAGAGGCGCATTACCTGCGCTTCATCAAGGGGGGGTTCGACGAGCGGATGCGGCGCGAGCTGCTGGCCGAGCGCCAGCTTCTCCACGCGGAGAGCTTGACGTTCCTGCATCCGGGCGGCGCTACGGGCCTGATGACCTTCGTGGCGCCTCTGCCTTCGGACATGCGTGACTTCCTCGCGAAGGTCGGGCTGGGCGGCGCGGTATCGGCGCGCGGCCTTGTCGCCGATCGAGGTGTAGCCGATGGCGCTTGAGGTCTCCGGTCTTCGCGGGATCGTCTTCGACCTGGACGGGACGCTCATCGATTCGTACGAGGCGATCGCCGAGAGCCTCAACAAGGCGCTTGTCGAGCTGGGCAGAGCCCCTCTGGAGGTGAGCCGGGTCCGGGCGATGGTCGGGAGAGGTCTGGAGACGCTGATCGAGAGGGCGCTGGGAGTGGACGCCGGGTGCGAGAGCGAGACCGTGGCGCGCGCCGTGACCCTGTTTCGCCGCCACTACGACCAGATCTGCGTGGGGCGGACCCGCCTGCTGCCCGAGGTGAGCGAGACGCTCGGCGTTCTGAGAGTGCGCGGCTACAGAATGAGCGTGGCGACCAACAAGCCCTCTCACTTCGCCCGCCGGCTCCTGGATGCGCTCGGGGTGGGGGAGCGGTTCGACATCGTCATGGGGCCGGAGCTGGTCTCGCATCACAAGCCTCACCCCGAGATGGTGCTGGCGGCGCTGAGGGCGATGAGGGTCGCGCCCCGCGAGGCGGTGTACGTCGGGGACATGAAGGTGGACGTGCAGACGGCGCGGGCCGCCGGGATGCCGGTGGTGGTGCTTCCGACCGGTTCGAGCGACCTCGAGGAGCTGGAGCGGTCGGGGGCCGACCTGATCCTGACCAGCTTCTCTGCGCTGCTCGACTTGCTCCCCGGCCCTGCGATAGAATCGCCCGCACACGAGTTAGCGTGACGATCGTTTCTGCCTTCCCAGGAGGTTTGGCGACATGCCGGTGTACGACTTCAAGTGCGAGGAGTGCAACAAGCGCTTCACCCTGACGCTCAGCGTCACCGAGCGTTCCCGCAACAAGGTCAAGTGCCCCAAGTGCAGCAGCAAGAAGGTCGAGCAGCAGTACTCGGCCGTTTACGCTGTCACCTCCAGGAAGTCCTGACATCTCCCGGAGCGGGTCCCGGACTCTGATCCGCGGGGGGACCCTCGTGGACGGCAGCGGCGCTCCCGCCCGCCGCGCCGAGATCCTGATCGCGGAGGAGAAGATCGCCGGGCTGCTCCCCGCCTCCGTGGCCTCCTCTTCCAGCTTTCAGGTCGACCAGGTCATCGAGGCTGCGGGGCGCGTCGTTGCTCCCGGGTTCATCGACATCCACTCTCACGGCGACCTGGTCCTCGCGAGGCCTCCCGAGGAGCAGCTCGGGCTGATGGCGGGGCGCCTCGCCCAGGGGATCACCACGGAGATCGTCGGCAACTGCGGGCTGGGTGTCTTCCCCTGGAGCCATCCGACGCTGCCGGTGCTGCGCGCGGTGGTGGCGTGGATGACTCCTTCGGGTGTGGATCCCGAGGACGCCGCACCCGAATGGCCATGGACGGACCTCCTTTCTTACCTTTCGCACCTCGAGTCGAACGGCGTCTGCGTCAACGCCGGAGCGCTGCAGCCACACGGTCCTTTGCGGATCGAGCAGTCCGGGCTGGACAGGTCGGTGTCTGAGGGCGGAGGCGCCGGCGGGCTCGACCGGATGTCCAGGAGGCTGGAGGAAGCGCTTGACGCCGGCGCCTTCGGCCTCAGCACGGGGCTGATCTACCCGCCCGGGATTTACGCCACACCTGAGGAGATTGCGCGCCTGGCTAGGGTCGTGGCGCGCCGGTGTGGAGAGATGGCGTTTGTCGCGAGCCACATCCGGGGCTCCAGCGAGACACTGCTGCCGGCGGTGGGGGAGCTGATCGACCTGGCCCGCGACGCCGGGGTCCGTGTCCAACATTCTCACAACGAGGCGGTGGGGCGGGGGCACTGGAGGAAGATCGACCAGGTCCTGGAGAAAGAAGAAAACGCGCGGCAGTCAGGGCTCGGCGTCGCCTACGACATGTTCCCCTACACCGCCGCCGCCACGACGATGCTCGCCATCTATCCTCCCTGGTCGCTGGAGGGAGGAGTCGAGATGCTGTTGCGGCGGCTCGCGGACCCGGGTCAGCGTCGGGCTATCGGCGAGGCGATCGAGGAGATCACCCCTTCATGGCCCCCGTGGACCGAGAAGGGCTGGCCGCACAACCTGGTGAAGGCGGTGGGATGGGAGCGGATCACCATCGGCAGCGTGGCCTCGCCCGGGAATCGCCCCCTCGAGGGGATGAGCCTGGCGGAGCTGGGGCGGGTCAAGGGATTGAACCCATTTGACGCCATCTCGGGTCTCATGGTGGAGGAACAGGGGAGGGTCTCGCAGATCATCCATGAGGTCTCTGGAGAGCCGGGCGACGAGACAGGCATCGAGAGCCTGCTGCGCCATCCGATGGGGGCCGTCTGCACCGACGCCAACGAGTTCGGCATGGGGAAGCCTCACCCGGCCGCTTATGGGACATTTCCCAGGGTCCTGGGAGAGTACGTCAGGCGGCGGGGACTGCTCAGTCTCGAGACCGCCATTCACAAGATGACCGGCTACCCTGCCTCCCTGCTCGGCCTGAACGACAGGGGCGTCATCCGTCCCGGCGCCTGGGCTGATCTGGTGGTGTTCGATCTCGAGGCGATCGACTCGGAGGCGTCGTTCGAGGAGCCGCGCGCGATGCCCCGAGGGGTCGACTGTGTTTTCGTCAACGGACAGGTGGTCGTGAGGAACGGAGTGATCCAGAATCTGCCCGGGAAGCCGGCAGGGAAGGTCCTGCGCCGCCCGGCCTGACAGGACCTCACAACGAGTGGAACGTCGAGGAGTGCGAACATGATGTCGCGAGGATGGCGGAGGATCTTCCTGGCGCTGCTGACAGTGGCTTGCGTGGCCGTCTGCATGGCAGCGGGGCAGGCGTCTGCGGGCGAAGCCATGGAAAGAGCGATGTCCGGGCAGCCGCCGGTCATAGTTCTATGTGACGAAAAGGAGCCGGGCCAGACGCTCAATTTCATGGGGCGGGTGCTCGACTACGAGGGAAGACCGCTGCCCAAGGCCTCTGTCGTCGCCTATCACACGGACCACCAGGGCCTCTACAACCCGCCCGACTCGGACACCCGCGTGCCGCGGATCCGTGGCGTCGCCGTCACCGATGCGAAGGGCCGGTTCCAGTTCCATACCATCCGGCCGGCGGCCTATCCCGAGGGGACCCAGCCGGCGCACATCCACCTGGCCGTGACAGCCCCGGCGCATCATGTCAAGTGGATGGAGATCTGGTTCGACGACGACCCTCTCGTCACCGAGCCGCTCCGGAGGCAGGCGGCCTCGGGAACTTCCACGGTGATCGTCAAGCCGCGCAAGGAGGGGGGAGCCTGGTCCTTTTCCCAGGACATCCGGCTCGAGGGGAGCTGACACACCGTCCGGGATAGCGTCATCCTGCCTGCGACTCGACGCGCCTCGCCCCGATCAGGATGAGCGCAGCCGGGATCAGAAAGAGCCACTCGCCCGAGATCGGCATCAGAACGCCGCAGACCAGCGTGATGGCGATCAGCTCCCAGCCCAAAAAGGCCGGAAGACGCATCCCGCGCCCCTCGACCCAGAGGGCCAGCTGACCCAGCAGGAGCGCAATCACCCCTGTCAGGAGGGCCCAGAAGATCATCTGTCGATCCCGGATCGGGTCGATGGTGTCCCAGAAGCCCTCTCCGGCTATCGCGGCGAGGACGCGGCGGCCAAACCAGAGAAACAGCAGCATGTGGAGCAGACCGATCCCGATCAGGATCCAAGCGGCGAGCTTGCCCATGAGAAACCCTCCCGTGGATTCAAGTCTTGGTGGCGACCGCGTACACGACGTTCGCTTCCACTGAGCGGACGCCTGAATCGCGGATGAAGCTCAGGTTGGCGATGCGGACCCGTTCGCGGTCGTCCTGGTCGAGCTGGTCGATCGTGCCGCGGTAGCCCGAGCCGAGAACCGCCGACCACCAGGCTTCGGGCGACGGGATCGGGTGCGCGCCGGTCTCCGCGACCACCTCCACCTGGCTGGCGCCTCCCGCATGCAGCAGGGTTCGCAGCGATGGCGGGTCCGAGACGCGGTCCCAGGGGTCGAATCCCTTGTACAGGTCGGGGCGGACGTCGCGAACCGATGTCCAGAATGCCGTCGTCGCCGGCTCGAAGAAGTTGGGCCCCCAGGTGGTGAGGGCGAGCCTGCCTCCAGGACGCACGGCCTTCCACAGCTCCCGGACCGCCGCCGTCATGTCCGGGACAAAGAAGATGCCGAACACGCAGACCGCCGCATCGAAGGACGACTCGGGCACAGCCAGATCGAGGAGGTCGCCCTGGCGAAACTCGATGTTACCCAGTCCCCGGGCGGCGGCTTTCGCGCGAGCCAGCGCGAGCATCTTCTGGGCGATATCGATCCCGAGGACCGATCCGTGGGGCCCGACCCTCTCGGCCGCCGGTATCGCCGACGCCCCGCTGCCGCAACAGGCGTCGAGGACGCGGGCGCCGGACGGCAGATCGAGCCGCTCGATCGTTCTGCGACCAAAGAGGCCCCAGAACGTGTTCGCCGGGTCATCGTACGAATCGGCCGCCGCGTTGTAGGTGGTGGTCGCCTTATTCCTTGCGTCATCCGGTGAGGTGGTCATCGCATGTATCGCTCAGGCCAGCCCCGCTCTCTGGACGAGCGTGTTCAGGTCAGGCACCTCCAGGTCCGGCTCGGCGCGCGCGGGCGGTGTCGCTCCAAGCCCGGCCACACCGTGACGGCGGTTGACCCAGACGGTCGAGAGACCGAGCCGCTTGGCCGGTGCGATGTCGTGAAAGAGGCTCTGGGCGACGTGGAGGATCCGCTCGGGCGGAATCCCGATTCGCTGGAACGCGCGGCGGAAGTTCTCCAACGACGGCTTGTAGGAGCGGACCTGTTGCGCCGTGACGACCCAGTCAAACGACACGCCGAGGCGCCGGGCGGAGTGGGAGAACAGATCGTCGTCCACGTTGGAGATGACCGCGAGCTTGTATCTGGACTCGAAGGCCCGCAGCGCGCCCGGGGTGTCCGGGAACGCCGGCCAACCGCCTACGGACGACGCGAACGACTCGAGCTGGCTGGGGGATGGTGAAAACCCGTAGCGCTTCCCAAGCCCCTCGAGCACCCGCATGAGAACGACGCGGTACTCCCTGTAAGCGCCCGCCTCGATGGATGACTCCAGCGCGCCGAACAGCTCGAGCGCCTCGCCCGGCTTGGGTGCGACTCCATGGGCGTCGAAGATCGGCCCGAGCGCGGCCAGAATGCCGCTCTCCCAGTCGATCAGCGTGCCGTAACAGTCGAACGTCAGGACCTCGAAGGCGTCAAAATCGATCATCTCGCATACCGTTCCGCGCCCAGGAGATGGAGGGAGACGTACGGCTCGTCCCCGATGACCCAGCTATCGTGAGGGACGGCGGGGATGTGAAACAGCGAGCCGGCTCGGAGCTCAAACACTCGCCCATCCTCCAGCGCGGCGGTCGCCGTGCCTGACAGAGCGATCCCGACATGCTCGACCAGGCATCGACTCGCGCCGACATTGGGGCCGACGTGCTGGGACCATCGCCACCCAGGCTCGTAGGTGGCGCGGCCGATGGTCAAGCCGCCGATGCGTACCACCTCGAACTTGCCTTTCTCCGGCGTGCGCGTCTCGTCGGGCGTGTCGAATCGCCTGAGGATGACGTTGGGAACTCCATGGCTCATGCTATTCCCTCCCTTGCGCATCGAGAAAAATGGTCCACTCCTTCACCTCTGCGACGACAAGGACGTCATGCTCGGTCCAGGGATCAGCCTGGAGAATCTCGCGAACCTGCAGAGCGTTGTCTGCTGTCATGATGATCATGGAGCCTGTCTTGTCCGCGAACGGCCCGGCCAGGACGATCATCCCTGTGTCGAACAGGGAATCGATGAAGCGCGCATGTTCGTCCCAGAACCTCTGTTCACGGACCGACTTGTCCGGATCCCAGAGCTTGCCAGGCCGAAGAAGAGCCGCGTAGCAGGTCTTCATGGACTCCGTCCCCGATGAAGAACCGCCATGCTAGCCTATGGGCGTGACACGTGCGCGCTCGATAGCCGCCGGCCAGACGATCCCTGTACGCGGGGATGTCGATGCAAACCTCGAACAGCACCTCCGACTGGCCCGAGTCGCGGCGCAAGAGGAGGCTCAGGTCCTCGTCTTTCCCGAGCTGTCGCTGACGGGATACGAGCTGGATCTGGCCAACGACCTGGCCTTCTCTGAGAACGACCCGCGGTTGGCTCCACTCGCCGATGTGGCGTCCTCATCTTCGATGATTCTCATCGCCGGCGCCCCGGTCAGGATAGGGTCGCGGCTACACATCGGTGCGTTCATCGTCTCGCCGGATCGCAGCGTGGAGGTTTATACGAAGCACCGCCTGGGCGCCTTTTCGCCCCGCGCGAGCTGCGATGGCGTCGTGCCTCTGGCGGAGGCGACCTTCTTTCATGAAGGCAATCTGAACCCTCTGGTCCGGTTCGGCGGCCACACCGCGGCGTTGGCGGTGTGCGCGGATACGGGCCGATCGTCGCATCCTCAGGAGGCGGCGGAGCGGGGCGCCCGAATCTACCTCGCGAGCATGTTCATCATTCCCTCCGAGTTCGAGAGAGAGGCCGCGAGCCTCAGGGGTTACGCCATCCGGCACTCGATGGCCGTCGTCCTGGCGAACTACGGCGGGCCATCCGGGGGGCTCGCTTCCGCGGGAGGCAGCGCCATCTGGTCCGAGAAGGGGGAGCTGCTGGCGCAGCTCGAGGCGGCTGGGGCCGGAGTGGTGGTCGCCATCGAGAGTCCGAGCGGCTGGCGCGCCAAGACGGTCGTGATCAGCGGCGTCTGAGCGGCGCCCGAATGGTCAGTTCTTCGGTTGCGAGGTCTCGATCAGGATCGGCCGGATCGCCGCTTCGCGCGAGACCTTGCCGTCGAGATATCCCTGCCGGTGGGTTTCGAGCGGCTGTCTGAACCCGGCGAAGCCCCGCTCGCACATGCCGATCATGAAAGGCTGATAGTTGCCCACGCCGCGCTTCGCGAGCGCCTGCCGCGTCAGCTCACCCGACGTGTAGAACAGAATCGCGTGCCAGAGGTTCCACCGCGGCTTCACGTCCAGCTCACCGGCGGCTCGCGTCAGGTCGGCGCCCACGGCGCCAGAAACGGGAGCCACGATGGCGCGCGATGGTTCGTGCATGAGGATCTCGGGAGCCGCCAGGCCCTGGTGTCCCGGGTCGGTGCTGGAGATGACCGCGTGGGCCGACTCACCCTCGCCGACCGTGTAGGCGCCGTACTCCCACGCGAATGAAGTGACGTCCACGAGGATCCAAGGGCTCGCGACCAACCCCCGGCCACCGGGCTGGCCGCTGACACTGCCCGCCATGTGGACTGCAAGCTCACCCCTAAGAGAATACAGCGAGAGCTGCGAGGGCGCCCGTCCGGTTGTGGCGCCGAGGTATGCAGCCCACGACCGTGGTGAGCTGTGATCTGGCAAGGTAGCCCGGTGTAAGAGATGCTCGGAGTTCCGTCAGCGAGGCCTGAGCGGCAGCAGCGGAGACCGGACCAGGCGGGTGTTGTATCTGTCGAGATAGTCGATCAGCTCCTGGGCGGGGAGGGGATGCCGCTCGCCGGGCTTCGGGGGGTAAGCGGTCATGGCGTGGTAGGGAAGCGGCGTAACGGTGCTGGGGCGCGCGGAGTTGACGTCCATGTCCTTGCCGAACCCGTCGGCGTACAGGAGGTAGTCGCGGGAATGTCCTTCGAGAAGAGGAGGGAGCGCTGACTCGGGGAACTGCAGGGCGATCTCGTCACCGGGGCGGGTGATGACATATCTGTCGTCCACGCCACCGAGCAGCTCCTTCACGTCGCCGTATCGGGTGTAGGCCCCGACATGCGACTTCCAGTGGACGGCCGCCTGGTCGCGCGAGTAGTCGTAAGTCTCCGGCGACTTGCCATCCGGCTCAACAAGCGCAGGGAATCCGCGGTATCTCAGGTCGGCTCGTGACGCCTCCACCGCCGTGACGGTGGGGACGCCTCCCAGATCCGTGGCCACCAGGATCTGGTCCCAGTAGATCCTCATGCTCGTGACGATCCTCACCAGGCGGCTACCTTCCGGCAGCTTCCCGGTCAGATCCACGGTCATCGTCTTGGGAAGCCCGGCGGGGAAGCCCATCGGGTCCAGGACCTTCGTCCACCGGCCCGGACGCGTCCTGCCGCCGGTCGCAGCGACATCGCCGCCATCCTTCGATTCGTCCAGCGCCTCCAGATACGGTGCAACGAGCGCCATCCCGGCTTGGGAAGCCGCCAGGTTGCTCGTCGAGTCGGCGTAGTCGATCCAGCCGTGCAGGAGAAGCACCACGGGGGCGCCCGAAGGCAGCCGCCCCAGGTCCACCGTCAGTGAATGCAGCGGCGCGTACCCCTTGAAGGGGTGCTCGCGCGGAGGCTCGGCATACACTCGGTCCACATCCAAGACCGCAGGCAGCATGTCGCGCCCCGACTCATCCCAGGCCGCCTCGGGCGGTCGCGCACCCTTGACGGCAAACAGCCTGAACCGGGGATAGGGGGCGCCGGGCATCAGCCGTTCGTCAGGGTACACCTGATACTCCGAGGGATGATCCACCGCCAGCAGCCGCGCCCTGTCGAAATAGATCGTCTCCTCGAGCTGATTGACCATCCGGAGATCGAACATCCCTTCGCGCGCCCGGAGCTGCTGGGCCGTCACCCGGACGTACTCGTCCGTGTCGGGGTAGTTGAACGAGTCGGGGCCGGTCCGGTATCCGATGGCCGAGCCTCCCAGGAAATCCGACACGAAGGCGATCTCCCGGCCGTTCCACGCATACAGGATTGGACAGGAGGAGCCCTTCCGGTCCAGCTCCTGCACGGCGAACACAGCGTCGGGCTGGATCTGCATCTCGTCTTGCAGCACGCCGCCCGGCCACAGAAAGCGCAGCGTGTCAACGCGGGCCAGCGGCCCGAGGCCGAAGTGAGGGATGACGGAGCTTTGCGACAGATATCCCGAGCCGGCGACCACCTCCAGCTTCTGCCAGAGTCGCCCCGACTTGACCTCCACCTTGGTGCCTATCGCCTGCTTGTTGCTGTGAAGCCCTGCCGCAGCCACGCGGAG
>Ga0187893_10014928_pt1 | contig 10496 bp, 8 predicted proteins | sample MA1701074metaG_FD_139574 | JGI IMG/M metagenome (GOLD analysis project Ga0187893, IMG submission 139574) | White microbial mat communities from a basaltic lava cave in the Kipuka Kanohina Cave System on the Island of Hawaii, USA - MA170107-4 metaG ...
TCGCCGGAGAGGTAGGCGTTGCTCATGCCGCGGTGCTCGGCGAGATGCTGCTGCAGTCGCCACAGCGGCATGTTGTACGCCACGCCATAGATTTCTTTCTGAGCAAAGTTGATGTTTTGATTTTTTTCCGAGACTAGAAAGTGAGACAAAACCACGATGGGTATGCCGAGCGCCGCCACTACGACGGTGAGCTTCCACTTGAGTGCCAATTGACCGAGTAATCGCATTGCTGTTACCTCTCTATCATTGAATCGAATGAGTTAAAACGTCGTTGGAATATCTGGGACCGTTGTCATCAATGAGTCTGCAAGGGCTCACTGACGCTGCTGTTCATCACCCGGTCGATATTGAGCAGGATCATCATCTTGTCATCTACGGTGGCCAATCCGGTGACGAAATCATGATCTATTGCATTTCCCACATCGGGCGCGGGTTTCACCTCATCGGGCGAGATGTTGTAGACGTCCGAGACCGCATCGACCACCATACCCATGGTGCGATGACGGTCCAAACCGATCGCCCTCACCACCACGAACACGGTGGTTGCGCCGAATTCGGCGGCGGCTAATCCGAAACGTTTTCTGAGATCGACAATGGGCACTACGGTCCCACGCAGGTTGATCACTCCCAGAACATACCCGGGTGTATTGGGGATGGGGGTGACTGAGCTGCACCCTCGGATCTCTTGCACACTGAGAATGTCTACACCATATTCCTCACCGGCAAGTAAGAACGTAAGATACTGATGGGTTCCTGTTTGCGCCTGCATGGTCGCGCCGTCGGAATGCGCCTTCGCTGTCATCGCTGTTTGCTCCTGAAAAAATCGTTTAAGCTGCAATCGGGGTTAAGGATCTATCGATGCAACCCTGGACCAATCCCGGTACATCCAGGATCAATGCCACCCTACCGTCTCCCAGTATCGTTGCTCCGGATACCCCCCTTATGGGCTGAAAGTTTGTCTCCAGGCTCTTGATCACCACTTGTTGCTGACCCAGCATTTCCTCAACCGCAAGGCCGACTCTGCGGTTATCGGCCTCTACGACCACCAGTTGGCCTCGGTCGAGCGCATGAGAGTGTCCGTGGAATACCTGGGCAAGGCGGATGATGGAGATGTATTCATCGCGCAGTTTGTAAAGCCCTGTTCTCTGGGCGATGGAGCTCACCCTTGTTGGCTCGACTTGTAACGACTCCACGATGGAGGTGAGCGGAACGACGTAGATCTCGGTTCCGATCCGAACCAGTTGTCCCTCCAGGATCGCGAGCGTCAATGGGAGTCGGATGGTGAGGATGGTGCCCTTGTTCGCTTCGGAACGGATCTGGACATGGCCCCCCAGATCGTTGATGTTTTTGCGCACCACATCCATACCCACGCCGCGCCCGGAGACATCGCTTATTTTTTCCGCTGTTGAGAAACCGGGCTGAAATATGAGGTTCTGCACCTGCTCATCGCTAAAGGTGTCGCTGGCGCTAACCAAACCCTGCTCCTGTGCCTTGCGCAGGATTTTTTCCTTGTTGAGCCCAGCACCGTCATCCTTAACCTCGATCACAATGTTGCCCCCCTGATGGTAGGCACAAAGCTGTAACAGACCCGTCTCGGGCTTGCCAGCGGCTTTGCGTACCTCCGGGGCTTCGATGCCGTGGTCTAAAGCGTTCCTAACTAGATGCACCAGGGGATCGCTTATTTTCTCTAAAACCGTTTTATCCAGCTCCGTATTCTCTCCAGACATACTGAGCTCCACCCTCTTGCTGAGTTTGTTGCCGAGGTCGCGTACCAGCCGTGGGAAGCGGTTGAAGGAAGCGCCTATGGGCAGCATGCGGATGTGCATCGCCGCCTCTTGTAACTCCCGGGTATTGCGCGTGAGCTGAATCAGTCCATCACGAAGCCCATTCATATGGAGTTGCTCGAAGTCTTCCCCGAATCGGTTGAGCATGGATTGGGTGATAACCAACTCCCCCACCAAGTTGATGAGGACATCGATTTTCTCGATGTTGACCCGGATGGAACCCGTATTCTGTCCCGCGCCAGCTCTTTCGTTCTTGGCGCCGGTGGCCGACGGGGAGCTTACCTCGTTGGGAATGTCCGCTTGCCTTTCACCCAGGACCTCCGACTCCGCCTGTGCCTGAGTTTCGTCCGCGCGTTCTTCCACCTTTTCGACCTTGAGATCGCAGTCGCCCTCTACCCATTGAAAGATCTCTAAGATCTGCTCTCTTGCCAGCTCACCCTCAAGCCAAAGTTTCCAAGCGAGGTAACAGCTTTCGGGTTTTAGCTCTACCCAAGAAGGGAGCGAGGAGAGATCGGCCTCGACTTGTAAATGACCCAGGGTCGCGAGCTCGCGAAACAGGCGGTAGGGATCGTTACCGCTTTGCAACATGTGGGCATGCGGCCGAAAGAAAATTTGCCAGCACGAGGGATTGGATTTATCTGCAGAGGGATGTTCTTTAGCGGCCGGGGAAGCTATGGGCTCGGAAGCTGACTCGCCAATGCTCAACATGTTTTCTAACTGCCTTTGAACCAAGGCGATGCGTTTGGCGTTGAGCTCCGTACCCGCCTTGGTTCCATCGACCATCTCCCGTAGGCAGTCTACGGACTCAAGCAGCAGGTCGATGGCATCTCGCGTTACCGTGCAACGCCCGTTTCGCATCTGGTCCAGAAGCGTCTCTAGGGCGTGGGTAAACTGTGGGATCTCATTGAGACCAAAGGTGGCACTGCCGCCCTTAATAGAATGAGCGGCTCGGAAGATGGTGTTGATGGCCTCCGCGTCGGTGCATCCCGCATCGAGGGCGAGCAAGCCAGCTTCCATTGCGCTCAGGCCTTCGTAGCATTCCTCGAAAAATACGGCTAAAAATTCGCTGAGATCCATGGACATGGATGATCCCCCCCGTTCAATAAAACCGTTAGCGAGCTTGCCAGGGCCTGCGTGGAAACAGTTAGCCCAGAAGCATCTTTATGGTGCCGATCAACTTATCCGGGGTGAAAGGCTTTACGATCCACCCGGTGGCGCCGGCGGTCTTGGCCTGGGCTTTTTTTTCCGCACTGGACTCCGTCGTCAGGGTGAGGATGGGCGTGTGCCGGTAGTCGGGCAAAGCGCGTAAGGCTTTGATCAATTCGATGCCGTCCATGCCCGGCATATGGACATCCGTTAGCACCAGATCCACAGCCTTTTCCCCGGCAACACGTAATGCCTCCTGTCCGTCTGAGGCTTGTACTACCTCAAACCCGGCCTGTTCCAAGGTGAATGAAACCATCTTTCGCATGGAAGCCGAGTCATCCACGGCGAGTATGCTTGACATCGTAGTGTGTCCTCCTTAGTTGGTTCAAAACTTGCCCATCAGGCAGCGCCAAGCATGCCCGGTTCAGTGCCTTATGGATCTCAGCGGGGGCCAGAGCAAATGCACGTGAGACAAAATGCTTGTACAGGGGCGGGAGCAACCAATATGCCATCCGTTCACACCAACGGCCAAATCACATTAACGTATTGTTATATCGGGATACTTATCTAACGGGCTTAGGCGCAGAAAGCATCGACGGATGGTGGTCGTCAAAAACCTGACGGCCACTCGGTCCCCCGGGGGACACCCTAGAGAGAAGGCTATCGATCTACGACTCCAAACCATGCTGGATCGATCTGCGTTGGATCGTCGCGTCGGCGGGCACGCCCGTGTGGCTTTCGCCGCAAACTTTCTCTATATTGCCAAACTCGCTCTCAAACGAAGCAAGAAAAGGATCGACGATGAATATCGCACAATACATTCACGAGATGAGCACCATAACGAAAATCGTGCTGGGGAGTATTTTTGTGATAGTTGTCGGGTTTATAGTGACTTCTGGCGAGGAATCCGCGCAAGAAAAGCAAACCATGGCCGTTCTGAGGGCACGCGAGTTCACCCTCGAGTACGCGCGTGAGGCATGCAAGAAGAGCATAAGAGAACACTTGTCGTCGGATGTCGGCTACCCGACGCAGTCAGACACGGATCCGATGGCGACTGCGGCTACTCTGACGTGGCGGGGCAATGGCAAGGAGTTCACGTCCATCGTGTGCAACTACCACAAAGACAAGGGGCTGACGAGCCTAAGCATCGACGGAGTGGAGAAGCTCGTCCTTTCGGCAGCATCTCCAGAAACTCTCGGCGAAAGTGAAACGACGGTCCAAGCCGAAAAAGCTGCTGAAGAACCGGCAATGGAAACGGGAAAGGGCGATGCGCCTTAGATCGATCCTCAGCCTAGTGCTCTGTCTATCTTATTTTGATGGCCTCACAGGCCGGCAGCGGCGCGGGTGGAGAGAGAATAGTGAGCCCTATCCGGAGCAACCGCAACAAGACCGATGGCGACGCGGCAAGCTTTCAAGCCTACGAGTTGGCAACTATAATGGCGCTACTGTCACCGTATCCCTTGAGGGCAGACTCGGCGCGAAAGTGGCGGAATCGGTAGACGCGCTGGTTTTAGGTGCCAGTGGGGAAACCCGTGAGAGTTCGAGTCTCTCCTTTCGCACCACTTAACGGTAGGCAAACCAACCCTGGCTTTGACTGAGCCGCCCCGTTTGTAGCAGGTGGGTCGACAATGCAGGTATCCATTGAGCACACCGGCGATTTAGAGTACCGCATGACGGTGGAAGTCCCGGAAGAACAGCTAACGGCGGAGATCCAAGCGCGTTTAAGCTCCTTGTCTAAGCGTACACGCATCGATGGCTTTCGCCCGGGGAAGGTACCCGTCAAAGTTATCGAACGCCGCTATGGCGGCCAGGTTCGCCACGAAGCGACGGAACATCTGATCCACTCGAGTTTTCGAGAAGCCCTCGTAGCCGAGAAACTCGCGGTGGCAGGACGCGCCCGGATCGAACCCGCACCAAGCTTGCCGGGCGAGGGACTGAGCTACACGGCAACGTTTGAAATCTTTCCCCAGATTAAGCTAGAGGACGTGGAAACACTCGAAATAACCAAGCCTGTGACAGAGATCACCGAGATCGATGTCGACGCTATGATCGAAAAGCTGCGGCGTGACAACCAGGATTGGGTGCCTGTGGAGCGCGCCGCATCAGAGGGTGACAAGGTTAATCTTGATTTTGTAGGCTTAGTCGATGAAAAGGCCATAGAGGTGGGACAGGCCAAGGGTTTTGAGGTACTTATCGGCTCTTCGATTTTACTGGATGGATTTGAGGAGGGACTAAAAGGGCATAACGTCGCGGATGAATTCGATCTGGAGCTGCGTTTCCCAGAAACATATGCCAAACTGGAACTGGCCGGCAAACCTGTTCGTTTTGCAGTAAAAATCAATCAGGTGTTGGAAGGACGGTTACCTGAATTAGCAGCCCCTTTTCTTACCAAACTAGGAATAGGTGGAAGCACTATCGAGGCCTTTAAGCGTGAAGTCAGGAAGACTATGGAGTTGGAGCGGGATGGTGCTATCCGAAGCCTCACCAAACGAAATGTCTGGGAAGCTTTGCTGCGCGCCAATTCGGTCGAATTACCCAAAGGATTGGTTAGCGAGGAGTCTCGGCGTCTGATCGAGCAAAAAAAGAAAAATATGCTGGCACAAGGCATACCGAAGGAAAAGCTGCCAAATCTCTCGGAGGAGAGCTGTGCCCAAGAAGCGAGGCAGCGCTTAGCACTGGGCTTAATTCTGATTGAAATCGTGCGTCAAAATGGATTGCAAGCGGACCCTGCAAAAGTGCGCCAAAGCGTAGAGGCGATTGCAGCGAGCTACCAACACCCGCATGGTGTTATAAAATGGTATTATGAGGATGAAAATCACCTGACCGCGGTGAAAAACGCGGTGCTCGAAAACGAAGCGGTTGCGTGGACGCTCAGCAAAGCTCGAGTAAGGGAAGTGCCGTTGCCGTTTAGTGCCTTGATGGATCCCGTCCACACTCAACATCTAACACAATAGGCACTTAAAATGCCCGAGTTACCCCAAAAGCAGGATATTCGCGGCTTGAATTTGGTTCCCATCGTCGTTGAGCAGTCTGCCCGCGGGGAACGCGCGTACGACATTTATTCGCGGCTGTTAAAAGAGCGTGTGGTGTTTTTGGTGGGTCCGGTGGACGATGGAGTAGCCAACCTCATCGTTGCCCAACTGCTGTTTTTGGAGTCGGAGAACCCGGACAAAGACATTCATCTGTACATCAACTCGCCAGGAGGTTCTGTTTCGGCCGGTCTAGCCATATATGACACGATACAGTTCATTAAACCCGAAGTTAGCACGATGTGCGTTGGCCAGGCGGCCAGCATGGGCGCTTTGCTGCTCGCTGGCGGAACAAACGGCAAACGCAACTGTTTGCCACATTCGCGGATCATGATTCATCAACCTCTGGGTGGATTTCAGGGTCAGGCGTCGGATATCGACATCCATGCCAGAGAAATCCTGAAAGCCAGAGAACGTTTGAATCAAATCTTAGCAAAACACACCGGGCAGTCGATGGAGCGTGTGAGACTGGATACGGAGCGCGATTATTTTATGAGTGCGGATGAGGCGAAGGAATATGGCTTGATCGATAATGTCCTTGACAGGAGAGGGGAGGCCTAAGACCAAACCATGCCGGTTTCGCGGTTCGCTTAGTCGAGGTGTTTTATGGGTAATGGAAAACAAAACAAAGGCGATAACGATCGCTTACTCTACTGCTCATTTTGCGGCAAGAGCCAGCACGAGGTGCGTAAGCTGATCGCCGGTCCCTCGGTGTTTATTTGCGATGAGTGTGTAGAGCTTTGCAATGACATTATCCGCGAAGAAGTGCAGGATAAAGGTGGTGGCAGTGTCGGCAGCAAATTACCAACGCCCCACGACATCAAAAAGATCCTTGACGAATACGTTATCGGCCAACAACAGGCCAAAAAGATCCTTTCAGTCGCAGTTTATAACCACTACAAGCGCCTCGATACGACGCTTAAGCAAAATGATGTGGAGGTGGCTAAGAGTAATGTGCTGTTAATAGGCCCCACCGGCAGTGGGAAAACCCTGCTTGCAGAAACACTCGCGCGCTTGCTCAACGTGCCCTTTACCATCGCCGATGCGACCACCCTTACGGAGGCGGGGTATGTCGGTGAAGATGTAGAAAATATCATCCAGAAGCTATTGCAAAAATGCGATTATGACGTCGAGAAAGCGCAAACGGGGATCGTGTATATCGATGAAATCGACAAGATCTCAAGAAAATCCGATAACCCTTCGATAACAAGGGATGTCTCCGGCGAAGGCGTGCAGCAGGCTTTGCTCAAGCTGATCGAAGGCACTGTCGCATCGGTACCGCCACAAGGTGGACGCAAGCACCCGCAGCAGGAATTCCTCCAGGTCAATACCGCCAACATTTTGTTCATTTGCGGCGGGGCTTTTTCCGGTTTGGATAAAATCATCAGGGATCGTTCCGAAAAGGGTGGGATCGGTTTCTCCGCACAGGTGAAGACCCGGGCCGACGGCAGGCGGATCAGTGCATTTCTGCACCAGGTTGAACCGGAAGATCTGATCAAATACGGCCTTATCCCTGAATTCGTGGGGCGATTACCGGTGATCGCAGTGCTAAACGAGCTTGACGAAGAGCAACTCGTGCAAATTTTGACGGAACCGAAAAACGCGATTACGAAGCAATACAAAAGGCTTTTTGACATGGAAGGTTGCGAGCTCGAGTTTCGCGCGGATGCTTTACGCGCGGTGGCCAGAAAAGCAATGGAGAGAAAAACGGGTGCGCGCGGCCTGCGTTCCATCCTGGAGCATAACTTGCTTGACATCATGTATGACTTACCTTCGATGGATGGCGTAGCAAAGGTGGTCATCGATGAGGCGGCGATCAGCGGAGAAACCAAGCCGTTGACAATCTACGAGGGATCAGAGAAGTCGCAAGCAGCATTAGACTGAGCGCTGTCAGGTCCAAAAAACACAGTAATAACGGTCGTGGAAAATAGCGTTTTCGTTCTTCCAGTCCTGCCCTTGCGCGATGTGGTGGTTTATCCCCACATGGTTATTCCTCTGTTCGTGGGGCGGGAGAAATCCATCAAGGCGTTGGAGACGGCCATGGACACCAATAAACGTGTTCTGCTCGTGGCCCAAAAGAGCGCCGCACAAGACAATCCCGGTACCGAGGATCTGTACAAGGTTGGGACGGTTTCCAACATCTTGCAGTTATTAAAGCTACCCGATGGCACGATCAAGGTATTGGTTGAAGGCGGGCAACGCGCGCGGATCATGAATTTCGTGGAGCAAGAAGATCTGTTTACCGCCGAAGTCGTCTTGCTCAACACGAAGGAGACGGATGCGCAGGAAGTTGAAGTGCTCACTCGTTCGGTGCTGAACCAGTTTGATCAATACGTCAAACTGAATAAGAAAATCCCCGCGGAAATCATTTCCTCTTTGAGCAGCATCGATGAACCGGATCGCTTGGCGGATACGATAGTCGCCCACATGTCCATAAAGCTGGACGACAAACAGAAGTTCCTTGAGATCGTGGATACCCACCAGCGGCTTGAGCAACTGATCCACGTTATGGAGTCCGAAATCGACTTGCTGCAGGTCGAGCAACGGTTGCGTGGGCGGGTAAAACGCCAGATGGAGAAAAGTCAGCGCGAGTATTACCTGAACGAACAGATGAAGGCTATCCAGAAGGAACTGGGCGAGATGGATGAGGGTGGGGGAGAGCTCGACGAACTGGCTAAGAAAATCGAGAGTGCAGGAATGACCAAAGAGGCCGGCGATAAAGCCAAGGCCGAGCTCAATAAGCTGCGCATGATGTCACCGATGTCGGCGGAAGCCACCGTAGTTCGCAACTATATCGACTGGCTGCTTCACGTGCCGTGGAAAAAGAGAACCAAGATCAGCCGTGACTTAGGCAAAGCAGAGCAGATTCTGGAAGCGGATCATTATGGTTTAGAGAAGGTCAAAGAACGGATCCTGGAATATCTGGCCGTTCAGCAGCGGGTAAAAAAGCCTAAAGGGCCGATTTTATGTTTGGTCGGTCCGCCGGGTGTTGGCAAGACGTCGCTGGGGCGCTCTATTGCACGGGCTACCAATAGGCGTTTTGTGAGAATGTCATTGGGGGGGGTGCGTGATGAGGCGGAGATCCGAGGCCATAGGCGAACCTACGTTGGTTCTATGCCCGGCAAGATCCTGCAAAACCTGGCTAAGGCGGGCACTAAGAACGCCCTCGTGCTTTTCGACGAAGTCGATAAAATGTCGACAGACTTCCGAGGAGACCCGGCCTCTGCCTTGCTAGAAGTCCTGGATCCGGAGCAAAACCACACGTTTAGTGACCATTATTTGGAGGTCGACTACGATTTGTCGGAGGTGATGTTCGTAACTACAGCAAACACTCTAAACATGTCGCCGCCGCTGCTCGACCGGATGGAAGTTATTCGTATTTCCGGTTATACAGAGGACGAAAAAGTGAATATTGCAGTCAAGTACCTTATTCCCAAACAAACTAAAAACAACGGACTGAATCCGGAAGAGATTAAGGTAGCGGAGAAAAGCATTCGGGAGATCATTCGTTACTATACCCGCGAAGCCGGGGTGCGCAACCTGGACCGAGAGCTCGCCAAGATCTGCCGTAAGGTGGTAAAGGAAATCATTTTGCAGAGAAAGCAAAGCGGTGTAACGGTTGCACCGGGGAGCCTAGAACGATACTTAGGCGTGAAGCGATTCCGATATGGCTTGGCAGAAGAAGAAGATCGAGTCGGGCAGGTAACCGGTTTGGCTTGGACCGAGGTGGGCGGAGATCTACTGACCATCGAGGCGGCTGTTGTGCCGGGTAAGGGCAAGGAAACCTATACAGGCCAGCTGGGCGACGTTATGCAGGAGTCGATCAAGGCGGCGATGACTGTGGTTCGCAGCCGTGCGCATTCGCTAAACATCGATCCCGGATTCTATCGAAAATACGACGTGCACTTCCACGTGCCCGAGGGGGCAACGCCCAAAGATGGCCCTAGCGCCGGAGTCGGAATGTGTACCGCGTTAGTATCAGCACTCACGCAAATACCCGCCCACGCGGAGGTTGCCATGACCGGGGAAATCACCCTGCGCGGCGAAGTGTTGCCTATAGGTGGTTTAAAGGAGAAGCTATTGGCGGCCCTGCGGGGAGGCATTAAAACGGTGCTGATCCCGGTTGAAAATGAACGGGAGCTTTCGGAGATCCCCAAAAACATCAAACAACATCTTGAGATCCGCCCGGTTCGGTGGATCGAAGAAGTGCTGTCGCTGGCCTTGCAGCATATGCCACAGCCGGCCGCGGTTGATGGGGTAGCGGAGCCCCTTCAGGCAGAGAAAGCCAGCACAGAATCCGACGACCTGGTGCTGGCGCACTAAGGGGACTAAGCGTCCAGCGTAGCTTCCCACCAGAGTTTCGCTTGACGCCATTTCAGGCACTTGGTATAAAACCGCACGGCTGCATAGCGAGGGGAGACCGGATTAGCCGCTTCGCACACGTTCATCCGTGCCGCCGATGACAGGCGGCTTGCTTGTGGTATTTGGAGGATAAGGTAGCATGAATAAAGCAGAGTTGATCGACGCTGTAGCAGAA
>Ga0187893_10014929_pt1 | contig 10495 bp, 17 predicted proteins | sample MA1701074metaG_FD_139574 | JGI IMG/M metagenome (GOLD analysis project Ga0187893, IMG submission 139574) | White microbial mat communities from a basaltic lava cave in the Kipuka Kanohina Cave System on the Island of Hawaii, USA - MA170107-4 metaG ...
CTACCGGAACAGCGGGAGGTCGGTAGTTGGAGCGCCGGGAAGGCGGCGAAACGTCCACAACCGAACCCACAGCCGGCGCTCGGCGTCGTAGCGCTGTAGGTCAAGTTTGAGAATCGAGCGGTTGCTCTGACAGCGCAGGAGGAACGGGGCGACGCGGAGGGCGCGCGGGGCAAAGCGCTTTAGCTCGCGCACCTTGCCGTCACTGAAGGCGAGCACCCGGAGGGTGCCATTGGGAGGGCTTGGTATGGCCCGAGCGGCGATAATGGCGCCCAGGGCGACTGTAGCTATGAGGAGCGCGTCGCCGGCCTCTCGCGCGCTCGTAGACGGCCGGGCTCGCTTTCTCATAGGTCGAGCTTTCCTTGGCGCGCTCGCGCCGCGGCCGCTGCTGTCTTTTGGGCCTCGAGCGCGACTACTGCGTCAATCGCCTGGCGTACGGCGTCGAGGTAGGGCCTGGCGTCTCCAGTGGTGTTCCAGTCGTAAATCGTGTTGTAAATCAAGTCAGCCAGCGGCTTTGGCACTTTGGCCCAATGCCCCGGGCACATTAGCGCCTTGCCGGCGCGCACCCGTTTGTGGCAGGACGGCACTTTACATAGCGACGGAATGTGCCGGGTCTCCGAGAGGCGGCGTCTCATTTCCGCTCCCGCGTTTCGAACGGTACGATCCACTTCCCGCCCCGTGATCTCACTTCGAGGTCGCGGATGTAGTGCTCCATTGCGCGGGTCTCCCGAAGGCTCAGAGCGACCGTCTCCTCCTCTATTGAAGCATCGAGCCAACTTCGGAGGCGAGCCAGGGAGGCCCGTAGCTCCGCGAGCGTTGATGCCTGGCCGTTTTCCAGCGCAGTCTGCCCCTCACGGAATCCGCACCACGCGCCAATAGCAAACACGAGCACAAAGAGCGCGAGCGACGTTAGAAATTCATACATGAGCCTATCTCCCCCAGGCGAAATGTTGACAACTTTGCTGTTAGGCCTTAATTCTCGAGGCACAGCGGCGCCTTGTACCCCCCAGGTACCACCGCCCCCGTTGCGCCTAGACCCCGCGACGTTGACCGCCTGGCGAAAGTCAGGCGGTCTCTTTTTGTCGGATGCCGTGCATTCCAAGGTAGCACCCAGGGTCAGTGTCCTTGCCACCAAGCGAGACCTCCCAACGACCGTTAGGCAACGGGCTGACGCACCACTCCGCGGTCACAAAATGCGCGTTAGGATCATTCGCGAGCTTCCGCCGCACAGTGCTACGCGCGAGCAAATAGGCACCGTTCAGCGCCTGGGCGCGATTGCGATAGGTCGCTTTCATGCCTGGCGCTTTTCAGACATCACCACGAAGCGCCGGCCGCCCTTCATGCGCACAATGCGGATAAAGGAGCCCCGGATCGAGCCCTCTTTCCGCTGTGCGTCTTTCTTCGAGGTAAAGGCCCCGTGAAACACGAACCGGCGGCCGGCCTTGCTCACTCATCACCTTCGGCCAGGGGCGCATCTTCCGGCCGGCAGTGGCCGATTCCTGTCGCCTCTCCGACAACCGTTAGGCGTGCGGGCCCGGTTGCCGGAGTATCGTCGCCACCGCCTGACGACGCGCGCGGGGCCTTCGCGGCCGGTTTCTCCTTTTTTCTCGCCATGTCAAACCTCCTCGACTACGAAGCGCGCCATAGAACGCTGCAGGGTCGTGCCGGCGGGAGTGCCGACGCCGATTCCAGGATAGAAGCCAACGGTTGCGCTCGGATACACTGGCATGTTGGCATCCCCGCTGACGGTGTGCAGCGTGGCGCCGTCTATCAACCACTCGATACGCGGCGTTAGGCCTTCCGTATAGCGGATGCCTAACAAGTGCCACGGCGTCGGGTCAATGCCGGAACTCGGCCCGTCTACGATTGCGCCGGCCGCGACGCGCCGGTAGCGCGGCAACCAATTGCCGCCGGCTGTCGAACTCCAAATCGCTCCGGGATCGGCGGCTAACAGTGTGAGCATGCCGTTGCTTGTCACCATTCCCGCCTCGACAACCGCGGTGCCATCTACCGTGATGCGCGCTGGTACCGTCCACGTGTAGCGCCGGTACGGCCGGAGCATCGCTTCAGGGATACTATTGGCGTCTTGGAAGCGCTGGGGCAGTGGCATCTTGAACGTGGCGTTACCGCCCACCATAACGATGCGCGCGGCGCCGCTTGTGTAGACAACCAGCATTCGGCCGGTTGCCGCTTCGGCCGTGAGCGTGGGCGCCCCGGTCACTACCGTCATCATCCCCGCATGGACCGTCCACCCGCCGCCAGCGTAACTGCGATATTCGACTTGCGAGTTTGCGGAGCCCTGGGCGTTCGCGTCGAAGCCATCCAGCGCCTCGACTGCGTCTATGAGCGTCCCGCCGGCAAATTGCGGATTGCCGCTCCCACGTTTCCCGGCGCCCATTAGCGCACCCCCGCCCCGCCGCCATACGTCACGGCGACGCGAAAAATCCCCGCCGTCAATGCGGTCAGCCTAACGCCTATGCCGTCGTTCTCCCCTTTACATGTGATCCAGTCCATGCAATCGAAGGAGTCGCCCCTAACGATGTTGCGGAAGCCGGCGGCGGCGTTTAGGCCGATCACCAGCATAACGGGAGCGCCCGCCGGCATCTCCGCAACATAGAGGTCTGTCACTTCACGGCCGGCCGGGACCAGGGTCACGGTACTGCCAACACTCGCAATGGTCGCGAGGTCGACGAACACCTCTTCCACGTTCGCCATAGACTCGAGGCGTTAGGGTGAAAACTTCCCGCTCAGAATGAGCGCGCCCAGCATGACCACAACCGCGACTGCGAGCAAGAGTGCCTGGCCCCGGCGCGCGCGCCATTGCGCGTAGACGCGTGACGAATCCGCGAGCGCGACGGTCTGGTAGGTCGGCGAGGCGGCGAAGAACGACGTTTGCACCAGGACGACGTCAGACGGCCGCGCGGTCCCCGTTAGGCGCGGCCGGCCGTAGTGTATGTGGTTCGTGCCCAGCGGGTACACGATGAGCTGCGACCCGGCGAGCGCACCGCCCGGCGCCAAGAGACCTGAGCGCGCCAGGCGGGAGAGGAACGTTTCGACGGAGATGCCTAACGGGTCGAAGTCGGCCGCTTCGCCGGTCAGATGTTGCGAGTTGTGCGCCGCACCCGGGAGAGAGGCGTTGCGCGTGGGCGTGCGATATGTCCGGCCGTTCACTGCCAGTGGCGACCCTACCGCCGCGCGAATCAATTCTAAGTCTCGCGCGAGTGCTTCCAGATTCGGCCGGAGAGCGGCAGGGGCCGCATCGTAGCGCATCTCCTTCCGGGTGAAGTTCGCCGTGAGGTACGTCGCAGACAGGGGCGCCATAAGGCAGCTAGACGGCGTTAATGCGCGCCGCGCGAGCTAACACACGACGCCGTTGATCTTGGGTCAATTCCGCGAGTACCGCAAGCGCTTTTAGGGCATAGGTGCGCTCACGATCGGCGGGAAAGATGCGCTTCGAGGGCCGGCGCTTGCGTCCAGCGCGGGCCAGAACCTCCCGCCGAGCGTCAGGCGGGAGATCGTCGAGGACGAGCGTTGGCTTGGACATACAACGCCGCCTAACCGCTCGCGGTGCGCGGGAGCGCGTCGCCGTTATCGCTCGGCTCCGCCCGGTCCCCGCGTTCATAGGCGCGCGTGCGTTCCTCCGCACGCGCGTCGCTTTCGAGCTGCGATGACCACGCCGTCAGCACGTCTGCTAAGAAAAACCGTTCGCCAACGGTGCGCTGCAGCGGCCCGACGCTCGATTGCCAGAGGTGCCGCGCGATCTCATCCGCCGAGTAGCCGTCGTGGCGTGCCTTGTTGATCTCCTGCACGATACACGCCATTACAAACCACGAAACGGCCCGAAGGGGCTTGCGTTCTTGGGGTTCGTTAGGCTTCCGCACGGCCCCCCCTTGCAAGCATGAACGACTCAAACTCCTCGACCGTTTCGAAGCCAACGGCGCCTATACAATCTTCGCACCTAACGAATCCCGACCGGGACGGATGCGCATTGTAGACGCCAAGTGCCGCACCGCAGCCCTCGCAGCCAGACAGAAAAGGGAGTCCAACACGGCCGAACTCACTCGCGGGAATCGTGCTCGCGGAGGTCGCTGACCCTGGTGTCGGTTGCACGCCGCGCCGCAGTCCCACATCGAGAATGGTAACAGGCATCGGCGTCTCACCGTTAGGCGACTCCTCCACATCGTCGGCCGACTGCACGGCCGGGAGCGCGGCCCGCGTGCCGGGGATGGGTTGCTTGCACCAAGGCACCCAGGTGAATTGCTTGGCGCTATCGTCCCAGATTTGCGCCCAGGTCGTGCCGTCATCGCAGGCCACCATTGCGGTATTATCCGCCAGGTTTCCGATCATGGCAACCGGCCGTCTGAGTGGTGTCACGTTGTCGTTATGCATAACGTTGCGCCTCCAAAAGAGGTGAGAGATTGAGACCCCGCGTTCCTACTTTTTCACAAGGCCTTTGGTCGTGTACAGGTACACCAGTCCACCTATTATGACGGTCCAAAAGAGGAGCTGCAACGTGTCAAGGCCCTGACCTATCACATCGGCGGCACCTTTGCGCGGCGTTGGCTTGGGCGCTTCGCTAAGTGCTGCACTGAGTTGCGTCACGCGGTCCGATGCCGCCGCCGCTGACGTTTCGCCCGTTGGAACCCGCTTGACTCGGACAACTTGACCGCCTAGCCGATCCTCCCAGTCCCGTACCAGTGAGGAAAGCGGCATGGCAACCGGGATAGACGAAAAACGCACATCCATCACAAAGTAGGCGCCCTGGGCAGCCGGCACCGACGCGGGCCAACCCTTTTGCAGCGACGCAAGCCCGTTGTCGGCAAGCGCGCCGAAATAGCCGGAGCCTTTGCCGTCGTACCAACGCCGCCCGAGCTTATCCCCGTTAGGCGATAACTTCGAGTCATCGCGCACAACGACGCGCCACTTTTCCCCCGCGAGGGGCATGCTCCCTACGTCAAGGTCGATCGTCTTAAGCACGGACGTTCCCCTCGATCACGAAAAATACGGCGAACGCGACCATGACCTGCCACCAGGGAAAGGCCGGCCGCGCCACGATGGATACGGCCGGCAAGGTCTGGAAGTCAGCCACTGTCGTTAGGCTATAGGCGGCGGCGTTCTCTGACGCCAACGGCGCCGCTTGCGTCCCGCACCCGCACGACATGAGCACGGGGCTAACCCCCGTCCTTGCGCGTCACGAAATAGAGCCCGACCACGATCAGGAGCACCACTACGACCACCTTGGCGGAGATCGTTGACAGGACGCCGGAGCCAGGGAGAGCGACATTCCGCCTAACGACCTCTTGCCCCAGGCCATCTTCCGCCATTGCCTCGTCAACGACAGGCCCGCTGGCGACGCCGTCTGCCGGGGCCACGCCGGGCGCGCCGCCGCCTAACGGGCCCTCTGTGCCGTCATCAGACGGAGACGGACGGGGGCCGCCCGAGTCGATGTCATAAACCTCAGTGGCGTCTTTGGGCAACGTGGGGTCAGGGAAAAACGTCGGATCAGGTAACGCGCCATAGTCAGAGGGCACGACCGCCTCCCAGGGGTCAGGGGTGCCAGCGCCGGAGGCCGGCGCGAGCGACGTCGAGAGCGTCCCCGGCGCCTGGGGTATCGCGGTGTCAGGGAACTCGAGCAACAGATTCGCCGGCGCGACTGCTCCAGCATACTGCGCATAGAGCCGGGCCACGAGTTGCCGCCAGGTCTCCCCTGGCCGCGCGTCGCCGGCCGTCGCGCGCGCGTAAATGTCCCGCAGTTGACTTTGTATCAGGGACTGGACTTGCGCCGTCCCTTGGGTGAGCGCGTCGGTATACGACACCGCGTCAGGTGGCGGTGCGACCGCCATAATGCCCTGGCCACCCGGCCCGGCTGCGACACGTTGTTGCAACCAGGCACCCGCCGCCGCAATGATCCCCTCGATCTCGAGCGCGACTTGCTCCCCTTGCTGAAAAACGCCGTATTGATAGGCCGCGCCTAACGCGCTCGTTAGGTCGGTGCGGTACCGGTTGGCGTTGATCGTATCGCCACGCGCGATCGCATCTTCCAGGTTGGTGATGAGCTGCGTAATGCCCGAGTTGCCAGGAGGCAACGGAACGGTGAGCGGCATGTCATCCTCCCTTGCGCGCGTTGAACGCCACGAGCGCGAGGAGGCCCACGACCGCGGCGACCGCCAGCCACTTGGGAACGATCTCGTATCCGGCCCTTCGCGCGACTTCCTTCACAACAGGCGCCGCCTTCTCTTTGACCGTTTCGACCTGACCCATCAAATCGAGTTGCGCGACGGCGCGGTTATACATCGTGGACGCATAGGCGCGGGATTCTTGGGAGCCGTAGCCCCCCACTGGCCCGCCCGCGTCGAACGGAGCGCCGGGAATGCTTTGCGCCGTACCGTATTGCCCGGTGCGATACTTCAGCCATTCCAGCGCTCCCTTATCGCCCGCGACCGCGCGCCGGAAAGCCTCGTCAATGCGCCCGAAACGCTCTTTATCCTTGGGGTCGAGGGCACCCGCAATCGCTCCTGCCGCGCCCACGACGCTTTGCACTGCAGCAAGTAACGCCATTGCTCTCTCTTGAAGTGTATGCAGCCGGAGACGCCGTTAGGCGCCCCCGGCTACGGTGAGCCTGGCACGAAAGGGGAACGTGTCAGGCGACGAACCCCCAACGCTCAGGCGGTAGCGTTAGGCCCGGAATCTCCTCTAACTCGAGCGGCGTGATGCGGATGTTGCTCGAGGTGGCGCCGCCCGTCACTGACGGGATGGCGTTGAACTCGAAGCGCAGTTGAGCGTTGCGCGCCTGGTTGATTACCTCCGCGAGTCGCCCGTTGCGTTGAAAGTTGAGATACAGATAGCCAGCGGCCGCGCCGAAATCACCGCCGAACTCGCGAATGGCGTCGCGTTGCAATTCCGCGTAGGCGATCTGGCCCGGCCCATAGAACACGCGCTGCGCGGAGAGCAGCCGGAACCCGTTGGCAAGAATGTCCGTTACCTCCCCAATGTTCGTATCCTGCTGCAGCAGGATTCCGCGAAGCCGCAGCGTCGAATCGAGCAGCGCCCTCAGGGTGGCGTTCGCGTTCGGGACGGACGTTACGATCTCGCGCCAGAACGGCGAGAGCTTCGAAGGGACCGACCCCCTGTCGTCGTCGTAATGCTGCACGACGGTCACGGTTGGCGTGCCTAACACGAGCGTCGCCGGCCCAACGTTGGCGATCTGTGTGTTATCGGGCACCCAGGTCACGAAGGCGCGGAGGCGCGTGTTGGGGTTGCGTTCAGAAAATGCGGTCTCGGAGGGAGAGACGCTGAGCGGATTCGCCAGCGGCATGTACACAGTCTCCTCGAGGTTGTACACGGCGACAGGAGTCGCGAGGCGCGTACTCGGAAAGGTTTGGCCCGAATGGACGTTGCCAAGGATACCGGCGCTCCGGGTATCGATGTTCACGATGTCCTTTCCATTGTCGTTAATCCCAATCTTTGTGAATTGGGAGAGTAGCGAGCCCCGGTTACGAATCGCCGTGAGGGCGGCGACCGTCACGGTTGCCACCTGGCGGAACACGAACGATAGCCCAAAGGTGCGCTTGCCGTTCGCCAGGTCGATGAAGGTCCGGCCTTGTGTCGTAATGCCGGCTTCCGGGGTCAGGAACTCCTTTTGCTCGACTAGCATCGTTAGGCCTCAGCCCACGAGCTTTTTGACTGGCGCGATGCGGTTGGCGACCGCCATCACGACCAGGATGAACACCGTTAGGCCGACAGCCTTCTGCCAGGTGCTCACGGGTTGGAAGTCTTCCACTTGTACTCCTCCGAGCGGGACCGTTAGGCGCAGTAGGCCGGCCTCAGTGCCAGCGACCACGTTCTCTTACTTCCATTAAGTACCACTACGGGAGGAAAACGTCAACCTGGCGATGGTCGCGGTCGAGGAGCCATCCGCGCCTAACGCGCTTATCGAAGAGCACGAGGTGCTGAAACTGGAGCGACTCCACCCAGGACATCACCTTCTCCGGCATGCCGGCGCGGCGCAAATAGTCGACGGCATTGGGATCTCCGAGCTGCCCGACGACGAACAAGCGCGAGGCGCCGCGCACGAGCGGCTTGACGCTCGTCGGGTACTGCGTCGCGCCGATGATCGTTAGGTATACGTGACGTCCTCGGTTCCACAGACCATTGACCATAGGGTCGCTCGAATGCCCGGCGACCGTCTCTAGTTCGTCACAATAGACCGCGAGCCCGCCCACCGCGCGCGAGAGGGAGGGTGCCGTCGCGATGCGCTCCGGTACGAGTGCGGTGCAAAGCTTGACGGTCTCCGCTTCCGTGAGTGCCGCATAGATGCGCCAGGGGGAACGCAGCGGCGCAAGCGCCTGCACCTGGCGCACGACAGCAGCCGCCGAATCGACCTGTACCGCGCGCCCCGCCAGGGCGGCGCGCTGCAACCACATTTCGCCGGTTACGTCGAGCACGATGACGCGCGCATACCGAGGTAGGACTTGGCGCGAGAGGAAGTAGCTCTTACCGGTGCCAGTATCTCCGACCGCGAACACCCGATCAGAGGGCGGCAGCATCAGCGGCCGGCGCGGCTGCGGCGTCTCCCTCCGCTTTACGCTTCGCGCGTTCGGCCAACATGCGCTCCACTTTGGGCTCCCCAATCTCATAGGTCGTGCCTAACGCCACAGCCCAGGGAATGCCTTGGACGATCTCGTCGTAATGCGGGAGCGCAAGCGGCGCCCAGGCCTCCGCAAGCCGTTGGCTTTCCGCGCGATCGATCTCGAGCGCGCTCGTCCTGAACACCTTACACATCGCACGGCCGGCAAGCGGAAACGACGCGGCGAGCGCCGTCGTTAGGTTCGCGAGCTTATCAGCGTCCGTCAGCGGCGCCGGGCCGACCGCCTGGTCAGTCTCGTCTGCGCCAGGCTGCGGGACGCGAGCTTGCAGCTCCGCGACGTAGCGCCGGAGATCACTGCCTTTCGCTTTGGATATTTTGCGCTTCGACCACAGCCCGCTCGGCTGCGGCGTCGATGGCAGTGCCGGCCCAGGGGGAGAGGGTGACCCTGCAGCCCCCGCGCCAGAGGAAGCGCCGGGAGGCGATTCGACCGCCTGGGCGACCGCTTCGAGTTGCGCGCTGTCGACGGCCGGCGCCGCACCCCCGCCAGCGTCTAATGCTTGGCGCCAGTCGGGAGCGGGACCGTTAGACGCTCCCCCAAGCGCGTTAGGGTCCGTCGCATCAGTTGGCGCCAACCTCTCCGGTGTTGTCTGCCCCGGAGCGCCCCCTTGGGAAGATAACTCAGGCGGCGCGGCTGAACTCGTTCGGCGGGCCCGTTTGGTGGCGGCTGTCTCCGGCATCGATGTTCGCGGGATAAGGGCGACCTAATAGCTCACATTCCCAACGAACTAACAGGGTGCGCCATTCCGCGCGATTGTAGCGCCACAGGGAGAGCGCCGCAACCCGGAACGTCCCGCGTACGTCTGCGCTCGTGATCTCCTCCCATTCAGCGGCCGTCCAGTGGGCCACTTCCACCGAGTCGGGTGCCGCCGTCTCAGTCTCCGGCGTTAGCTCTAGCTCGATCTGAGCGGCAGCCGGGTAGCGCCGTTTCAACTCGCGCGAAATGGTGAGCTGCCGCGCGCCGGTCATGCCTTGCGCCCACTCGCACCACAGCCGGCAATCTCGCGAGAGGGCGGCTGAATCTCCGGTCCTCGAGGTGAGGTCTCGGAGTATCTGCCAGGGCGTACGATTCGCTTTGCGTCCCGCCTTTGTGTGGGAGAGCGCGAGTTCCGCGGAAAGGCCCATTTTCGCGAGATAGTCACCCGCCTTAGGCTTGGAGGCCCTGACTCCATGCTCGCGCGACGGCGCCGCCCAGGCCGTTCCGCGCGTGAATGCGCTCGACCACCTGGGGAAAATGAATTCCTCGACTGCCTTGGTTGCCGGCGCGGCTCCCTCGAAGTACATGAGTACGTGTAAATGCGGATGCCACCCATTCAGGCCGTGCGTAACTTCGAGCGCGCGAACGAATCCGAGAGCCCGCGTCTGGCGTTTCCAGCGGAGCCAGGGCGCCCCGGAGGTGACGCGGCGCCAGCATGCAGAAACGTGCGCGCGCATCGGTTTTAGGTCGTTTCCGTAGTCGTGCGGCGCGGTCAGTGTGAGCAGAACGACGCTGCCCCCGGCTGTTGCGTGGCGGTCCCACAGCGCGCGCAGTGTCTCTGCCCGGTCCTGCATGATGCGAGGGGCGCAGACTGGGCATTGCCAGACCGAGTTACAGCGGAGGAGGCCGGCGAACGACAGCGAGTCATCAGGTCGGGCCATTAGTGAGACGCCGGAGTTGTGGAAAAAGTGGGCCCGGCGACCACACAAACGCACCGCTTTTAATTTGGTTAGTTCGCTCCCCGTTTCGCGCATCATGTAACGCAGCCGGAGCGCCCCTGACTCTCGCGCGACATCCCCAAAGTCAACGCCTGCAGGGGGTTGGCTAGCCGCCTTTGCGCAATTCGGGGCCCCGAATAAACCCCGGGGGGGGGAAAC
>Ga0187893_10014931_pt1 | contig 10495 bp, 8 predicted proteins | sample MA1701074metaG_FD_139574 | JGI IMG/M metagenome (GOLD analysis project Ga0187893, IMG submission 139574) | White microbial mat communities from a basaltic lava cave in the Kipuka Kanohina Cave System on the Island of Hawaii, USA - MA170107-4 metaG ...
AAAGGACTTGTTCAGAACATGATCGGGCAGCAAAAAAGCTCGAATCGCACTCGAATCGCGTTCCCCGAATCGATTTCCATGTGGTCGCAGTCATTCGCGGCTACTTCTTCAGAGATTCCTTAGCCGGTCATCCTGATCTACTGTATATACGTTCATCTCTTAGCCTTATGTTAGGCGGAGAGGGGGTGAATGTCATGAATCAATCTGAAGCATTGAGCGTGGTGCGCTCGCTTGCCAACGGCGTCGATCCGGAATCCGGCGAAGTGTTTGCGGCCGACAGCGTCTATCAGCGCGCGCAGACCGTGCGCGCGCTGTACGCGGCGGCCGAGGCGCTGGAGAAGGCCGAACGCTTCGAGCGGCGCAAGCAGCAATTGCCGCCGAAAGTGGGCGAGCCGTGGACCGAGGACGAGGACCGCAAGCTCCTTTCCGGTTTCGACGCCGGCAGGGGATTGCCCGACCTCGCGACTGCGCACCAGCGCACGCAGACCGGCGTGCGCGCGCGGCTCGTGAAGTACGGCCGCCTCGCAGCGTAGTTTGGGGGCGATGCGCCGCCCGGGCGGCGCATCGCTATCCTTTAGAATGGCGGCTTGATGAAATCCGCCGAAATCCGTTCGAGCTTTCTCGAGTACTTCAAGTCCCGCGGCCATGCCATCGTCGCTTCGAGTCCGCTCGTGCCCGCGAACGACCCGACGCTGCTGTTCGTCAATTCGGGCATGGTCCAGTTCAAGGACACCTTTCTCGGCCAGGAGAAGCGCGCCTACGTGCGCGCCACGACCTCGCAGCGCTGCGTGCGCGCCGGCGGCAAGCACAACGACCTTGAAAACGTCGGCTATACCGCGCGCCACCACACTTTCTTCGAGATGCTGGGCAATTTCAGCTTCGGCGACTATTTCAAGAAGGACGCGATCCAGTTCGCCTGGGAGCTGCTCACCAAGGTCTACAAGCTGCCGCCCGAGCGCCTCTGGGCCACGGTCTACGAGACCGACGACGAGGCCTACGAGTTGTGGACCAGGACCATCGGCTTGCCCAAGGACCGCGTGGTGCGGATCGGCGACAAGGCGGGCGGCGCCAAATTCCAGTCGGATAATTTCTGGCAGATGGCCGATACCGGTCCCTGCGGCCCCTGCAGCGAGATTTTCTACGACCATGGTGCGGGGATTCCGGGCGGCCCGCCCGGCTCGCCGGAGGCCGACGGCGACCGCTACATCGAGATCTGGAACCTCGTCTTCATGCAATACAACCGCGATGACAAGGGCGTAATGACGCCCCTGCCCAAGCCCTGCGTGGACACGGGCATGGGGCTGGAGCGCATCGCAGCGGTGCTGCAGCATGTGCATTCGAACTATGAGATCGACCTGTTCCAGGACCTGATCAGGGCCGCCGCGCGCGAAACGAAGCAGAAGAATCTCAAGGACCCGTCGCTCAACGTGATCGCCGATCACATCCGCGCCTGCGCGTTTCTGATCGTCGACGGGGTAATCCCCGGCAACGAAGGCCGTGGCTACGTGCTGCGCCGGATTATCCGGCGCGCCATTCGGCACGGCTACAAGCTGGGGCAGAAAGCGCCTTTCTTCTTTCGCATGGTCGAGGACCTAGATCGCTGCATGGGGCAGGCGTTTCCCGAGTTGACGCGGGAGAAAGCGAAAGTCATCCAGGTTCTCAAGCAGGAAGAAGAGCGCTTCGCAGAGACCCTGGAGCATGGCATGGGCCTGCTCGAAGGCGCGCTCGCTTCGGGCGAAAAACTGCTCGACGGCGACACCATTTTCAAGCTCTACGACACGTTCGGCTTCCCGGTGGACCTGACGGCGGATATCTGCCGCGAGCGCGGCGTCAGCCTGGACCTCGCCGGATTCGAAGCCGCGATGGGCCAGCAGCGCGAGCGCGCGCGCGCGATCCTCGAACGCAAGTATCGTGCGCCCGCGGCCGCGCGGGAAGAAAAGGCAAAGCGCATGCGATTTCTGCAGGGCCGTGGATTCTCGAGAGACGTGATCCATCGATTGCTGAAAGGTCGGCTGGACGGCAGCTAGCTAGGCACGCATACTTGGCGCCATGCCGTCAGAGGGAAAACAGAAGCGAGGGCAATCACTGGACACGATTGATTCCCTTGAATCCCAGTTTGTAGCTGAACATTCTCTACTGTCGCGTCGGAATCGTGGGATTACATTTACGCCGCAGTGGGTCGTAGACCAGATGCTCGGTCTTGTGGGATTCAAGGCGTCGACGTACTCAGAGATCATCGACGCTGGCGCCGGTGCAGGTCGATTTTCAATTGCGACGGCAACGCGTTTTCCTGCCGCCCAAGTGATTGCGGTTGAGAAAGATGGCGACCTTGCCTCAGGTCTTCGGTGTGCCGTTCGCAATCAAGGACTGGGAAAGCGTGTTGAAGTTCGGCACGCCGATTTTCTCTACTGCTCGCTTCCATGCTCAGGTCGGCGGCTATTCTTGGGTAATCCGCCATATGTCCGCCATCACAGCATGAGCGCTCGCCAGAAGGCGTGGCTGAAAAATGCCGGGCTGCGCTTGGGAGAGAAGTTATCGGGACTGTCGGGGCTTCACGTTTATTTTCTGGCGCGAATCCTTGCAGAAGCCCGTGATGGAGATGCCTTATTGATGATCCTCCCTTCGGAATGGTTGGAAGCGCGCTACGGTGCTGCGATTAAGTCCGCGATTCTTGAGCGGGCTCGAAAGGTCAGATTGTTCGTGTTTCCCCCAGAAGCGGCGGTGTTTGAGGGGACAATGACTACATCTGTAATTCTTTCGTTGGAATTTGGAGGCCCCACAGAAGAATTCTCAGTAGCTCTTGCTGCTCGCGGGCGTGAAATGCGTATCGATGACATGAAGGTCGTCCAACTCCCGGAGTCGGATTCTCACCAGGTAAATTGGCTGCATTTGTCGCATGAAGCTCTCGATCGAGAATCACCGCTGGCCGAGGCGACAAATTCTTATGTTGAATTAGGTGAGCTGTTTGACATTCATCGAGGTCAGGTTACCGGAAAAAACGCGGCGTGGATTGCGACATCGGAGACAGTCTCACTCATCCCGGATCGTTTTCTTTTTCCATGCGTCACAGATGGCAAAGAGATTTTTGATCTTGACGGGGATGTGCTGCGTACTGCGAGGACGCTGAAGCGCGTTGTTGATCTTCCAGCTGATTTGAGTTTGGTAAAAAATGCGGAAAGAGAAGCGATATACCGGTTTCTTGCTTTGGCCAAGAATATGGGAGCCGCCGATGGATATATTGCGAGTCATCGCCGCCCGTGGTGGAGAGTCGGGCTGCGGGATTCGCCCTCGATAATCATGACATATATGGGTCGTCGAGCTCCTCGGTTTGTCGTGAATGGTTGCTACGCGCGCCTACTGAATATTGCGCACGGCCTATACCCTAAGGTAAGACTCTCCCGGTCCCAGCTATGCGGCATTGTTCGGTGGCTCAACGAGAATGGGACGGTTCGCGTCGGGCGGACCTATTCCGGCGGACTGGTCAAGGTGGAGCCAGGTGATGCGCGCAGAATTCGCGTTCCCAATCCTGGAAATTTCCAGTTCAAGATCGCGGCGTAAGGTTTGCCGATGAATCGCTGGCCTGCACACGCTCGTAAGTGGACTTTGAAGGAAATCATTCGCGACGCGAACACTGCGGCAAATCAATTTCGGCAGAGGCGATTGGGTGAACCGAAAGCGCGATATTTGGAAGCATTTGGGTTGCTTGAGAAGGCGAACAAGGCGCTGTTCGGATCACTACGTAGGTTGTCTGAGCGACCTGTGGACCTTGGCTGGCTAGCAAGTGTTTTGGCCAATGAGGACTTGAAAACTGCATTACGCTACATAGGGGCTCCGCCCATATCCGAGGATGACCTCAAGACGTTGACAGGTGATTCGCTTGCCCCAACTCTCGTCGGCAGGAGTTCTGAACGCGCGGAGCGGATATGCGAAGTGATGATCCAAATTATCGACCCGAAGAGATTTCCGTGGATCTATGCGCGGAGGAATCCGACTAGGGAAGAAGTGAATCGGGCAATCCTCGCGTCTACTGTCGCGGCGGCTGCTCAGAGGGTGCAGACGTCTCGCAGAGCTGACGAGCGTGAATCTGTCGAGGGCGGGGTAAGGGGTCTTCTACTCGGTGCGGGATGGAAGCGTGTAAAGGCACCGAAAACGGGGATCACGAATATCCGACGAGATGCTCCGGAGCCGAATCAGTTTATGGAGGGCGCTACGTTAGGCAAGAACGGCGCCGATTTTGTTATTGGTTTGAAGGATCATCGAATTTTGGCGATCGAATGCAAAGGCTCCAATTCCGAGATCAATAGCCGTAAGCGAATAAACAAGGAAGTCGCGAATAACTCACAGGCGTGGTTACGAGAGTTCGGCGATGAGATGCTGGTCCCGGCGGCTGCTATCCAGGGAGTGTTCAAGTCTACATACATAGCGGAAGCCCAAGAGGTGCCGGTAGTTTTCTATTGGGGACATCGGCTTGAGGATCTGAAGGAATTTTTGGACTTAACCACGAAGAGCCGGTCGAAGAAGTAGCCTGTTAGGACAGCTTCTCGTCAACCTTCAGTACTGAATAAGCGTTCATCTCTCAGCCGCACCTGCGGTGGAGAGGAGGTGAACGAAATGAATCAGACCGAAGCATTGAGCGTGGTGCGCTCGCTGGCGAACGGCGTCGACCCGGAGACGGGCGAGGTGTTCGCGGCGGACAGCGTCTACCAGCGTGCGCAGACCGTGCGCGCGCTCTACGCGGCGGCCGAGGCGCTTGAGAAATCCGAGCGCTTCGAGAAGCGCAAGCAGCAGTTGCCGCCGAAGGTGGGCGAACCGTGGAGCGAGGACGAAGACCGCAAGCTCCTTTCCGGTTTCGACGCCGGCAGGGGATTGCCGGAACTCGCGGCCGCGCACCAGCGCACGCAGACCGGGGTGCGCGCGCGACTCGTGAAGTACGGACGGCTCGCGGCGTAGCGCGGCAAAGCAAGGCGCGGCGCCCGGGCGCCGCGCCTGCTTCCATTACAATTGCGCCTGTGAAAAGCGCAGAAATCCGTTCGAGCTTTCTCGAATACTTCAAGTCCCGCGGCCACAGCATCGTGGCTTCGAGTCCGCTCGTGCCCGCGAACGACCCGACGCTGCTGTTCGTCAATTCGGGCATGGTCCAGTTCAAGGACACCTTTCTCGGCCAGGAGAAGCGCGCCTATGTGCGCGCCACGACCTCGCAGCGCTGCGTGCGCGCCGGCGGCAAGCACAACGACCTTGAAAACGTCGGCTATACCGCGCGCCACCACACTTTCTTCGAAATGCTGGGCAATTTCAGCTTCGGCGACTACTTCAAGAAGGACGCGATCCAGTTCGCCTGGGAGCTGCTGACCAAGGTCTACAAGCTGCCGCCCGAGCGCCTCTGGGCCACCGTCTACGAGACCGACGACGAAGCCTTTGAACTGTGGACCAAAACCATCGGCTTGCCGAAGGATCGCGTGGTGCGGATCGGCGACAAGGCTGGCGGCGCCAAATTCCAGTCCGACAATTTCTGGCAGATGGCCGACACCGGCCCCTGCGGTCCTTGCAGCGAGATTTTCTACGACCACGGGGCGGGAATTCCGGGCGGCCCGCCCGGTTCGGCCGATGCCGACGGCGACCGCTACATCGAGATCTGGAACCTCGTGTTCATGCAGTTCAATCGCGACGAGGCAGGGGTGATGCATCCGCTGCCCAAGCCCTCGGTGGATACCGGCATGGGGCTGGAGCGCATCGCCGCAGTGTTGCAGCACGTGCATTCGAATTACGAGATCGACCTGTTCCAGGACCTGATCAAGGCCGCTGCGCGCGAAACGAAGCAGAAGGATCTCAAGAGTCCTTCGCTCAACGTGATCGCAGACCATATCCGCGCCTGCGCCTTCCTCGTCGTCGACGGGGTGATCCCGGGCAATGAAGGCCGCGGTTATGTGCTGCGCCGGATCATCCGGCGCGCGATCCGGCACGGGTACAAGCTGGGGCAGAAGCAGGCGTTCTTCTTCCGCCTGGTCGCCGACCTGGACAAGGCGATGGGAGACGCATACCCGGAGCTCAGGAAGACCGCGAAACGGGTGTCCGAGGTGCTGAAGCAGGAAGAGGAGCGTTTCGCGGAGACGCTGGAGCACGGCATGGGTTTGCTCGAAGGCGCGCTCGCCTCGGGCGAAAAGCTGCTCGACGGCGACACCATTTTCAAGCTCTATGACACGTTCGGCTTCCCGGTCGACCTGACGGCCGACATCTGCCGCGAGCGCGGCGTGAACCTGGATCTGGCTGGCTTCGAAGCTGCGATGGGCCAGCAGCGCGAGCGTGCGCGCGCCGCGAGCAGGTTTTCTTCCGCAGCAGGACTGGACTACGCCGGCGGCAAGACCGAGTTTCGCGGGTACGACACGCTCGACCTGACCGCGAAAGTGGTCGCGCTGTACCGGGAAGGCGCGCGGGCGATGCAGCTAAAGGCGGGCGAGGCCGGCGTGGTGGTACTCGACCAGACGCCGTTCTATGCCGAATCGGGCGGCCAGGTGGGTGACCAGGGCGAGCTGGTCGGTTCCGGAGGTACTTTCGCCGTAGGCGACACGCAGAAAATCCAGCCGGAAGTTTTCGGCCACCATGGCACTCTGAAGACCGGAACTCTCAAGGCAGGCGACGCAGTCGAAGCCAAGGTCGACGTCGCGCGGCGCGAAAGCACGATGCGCAATCATTCGGTGACGCATCTGATGCACAAGGCCTTGCGCGAAGTTCTCGGCCAGCACGTGCAGCAAAAGGGCTCGCTCGTCGATCCGGACAAGACACGCTTCGATTTCGCGCACGACAAACCGATGACGGACGATGAAGTCCGTCAAGTTGAGTTGCGCGTAAACAACGAAATCATGCAGAACCGTCCGACGCGCGCCCAAGTGATGCCAATCGAGGACGCGAGAAAATCGGGTGCAGTGATGTTGTTCGGCGAGAAGTATGGCGACGAAGTGCGTGTCCTGGAAATTGGCTCGTCGCGCGAGTTCTGCGGCGGTACGCACGTCAAGCATGCGGGGGACATTGGCGTGTTCAAGCTCTATTCGGAGGGCGGGGTGGCTGCGGGAATTCGCCGCGTCGAGGCCACGACCGGGGCCAACGCACTTGCAATGATGAACGATCAACTGCGAGAGTTTCATGAGGTCGCGAAGCAATTGCGCACGCAACCTGGGGATGGTCGGGTTCAGGGGGCAGTAAACATCCTGCTCGAAGAAAAGAAAGGGCTCGAGAAAGAGCTGGCGCGCATGCGCTTCAAGCTGGCAATGGGGCAGGGCAGCGACATCGCCTCGCAGGCAATCGAAGTGAACGGCGTGAAGGTACTCGCCGCGACCCTGGAAGGCGCCGATGTCAAGACACTGCGCGAGGCAATGGACAAGTTGAAGGAGCGCCTGAAAAGTGCGGCGATCGTGCTCGGCGCGGTGAGCGACGGCAAAGTGTCGCTGATTGCTGGCGTTACGGCCGACCTGACCGGCAAGGTCAGGGCGGGCGAACTGGTGAATTTCGTCGCCCAGCAGGTCGGCGGCAAAGGCGGCGGGCGGCCCGACATGGCGCAGGCGGGCGGCACCGAACCGGCGAAACTCGGTGGCGCGCTGGATTCGGTGAAGGCATGGGTCGAACAGCGGCTCTGATTTTTGCGGGCCTGCTCGCTGCGAGCGCGTTTGCGCACCACGGCTGGAGCGAATACGACAGCACCAAGCTGTTGAAGCTCTCGGGCAGGATCCTCGAGTTCGGCTATGAGCATCCACACGGCTACGTCCGCCTCGAGACGCCGGGCAAGACCTGGCTGTGCGTGCTGGCGCCGCCCTCGCGCATGGAAGCGCGCGGGCTGGCGAAGGACCTGCTCAAGCCCGGCAGCAGCGTCCAGCTCGAGGGCTACGCCAACCGCGGCAAGCCCGAGGAGATGCGTGCCGAGCGGATCACCGCCGGCGGCAAGACAGTGGAACTGCGCTGACCATGACTGCGATGGGCGCGATCGAGGCAAGCGCCCTTGGTCAGGCGATGCGACAGTGGCTCTGGCTCTATCCCTCCGTGGAGATCGTGCACATCGCGGGCATCGCGCTGCTGGTCGGATCGATCGTGATCCTGGACCTGCGCCTGCTGGGGGTGTCGCGCTCGCTGCCTGTGCGCCGCCTCGCCGCGCACATCCTGCCCTGGAGCCTCGCGAGTTTCGTTCTGATCGTACCCAGCGGCCTCGCCATGTTCGTCGCGCACGCGAGCGACCTGATGGGGAACCCCTTGTTCCCGCTGAAAATCTGCCTGATCCTCGCGGCCGTCGCCAATGCCGGGGTTTTTCACTCGGGTGTGTTCCGCGGTGCCGCGCAGTGGGACGTGGACGTCATGCCGCCGGCCGCGGCGCGCGTTGCGGCAGCGGTCTCGCTGCTGCTGTGGGTCTCGGTGATCGTCTGCGGGCGCCTGCTCGCCTATTTCTAGGCTAGAAGCCGATGCGCGACTTGCGGCCGCCGCGCTGCAGGTCCACGTCCTCGGGCCGCAATTTGTCCCGGCCCGACAGCTTGGCGTTGCCGAAGGCGGCCTGAACCGCGCGGCGCATTTCGCGCGGCGTGAGCAGTGCGAGTTTCTCCACCACGCTGCCCGAGGGCATTTCGGGGAAGCGCCGGCCCCAGTCATGCGCCTCGCGGATTTCGCGGTACAGGGATCTCGCGATGCGCGCCGATCCTTCGGCGTCCGGCGGCTCGATTTCGTAGACGTTCATGCGGTTGAGCAACGGTTCGGGGATGCGCGAGGCGTCGTTCGCGGTCGCGAACCAGACCGCGCCCGAGGCGTCGATCGGAATTTCGGCGAATTCGTCGGTGAACCGCATCGCGGTCTGCGTCTCGAGCAGTTCGTAGAGCGCGCCCAGGGGGTCGTACTGGCCGTCGGCGCTCGCCTTGTCGAGTTCGTCCACCACCATCACCGGGTTGGCGTATTCACCGTTGAGGAAGGTCTCGAATACCTTGCCGGGCTTGGCGTTCTTCCATTGCGACGAGGCGCCAGACAGGACCCAGCCCGCGGTCAGCGAACTCATGGGCACGAAGCCATAGCCGGTGCCGAGCATTTGCGCGACGCGCCGCGCGAAGTAGGTCTTGCCGATGCCGGGGCCGCCCAGCAGCAGGATCGGCGGCAGCTCGACGTCGTCGTTCGAATCGACGCACAGCGCAAGCTGGCGCCGGATGTGTTCCAGGACTGCGCCGAAATTGGGCAGCGCCTCGAACAGCGGCTGCATATCCGGCATGCCGGAAGGCTTGACGGCGAAGCGCTGGCCGCCGACGCGCAGCATCTTTTCGTACAAAGCGCGCAGAGCTTCGTTGGCGGATTGCGGCAGCTCCTGCAGCGCCTTTTCGACGGTTGCGGTGTCGTAGACGTCCTTGAATCCGGCGACCGGGATCGACGCGGACGAGACCGGAAACGTAGCATTAGCCGCCATTTCGACCTCCTTATGTTCTTGTAATCGGCCGATCGCGGGAAAACCGTAGCATGAGCCCTCCCACCTAGCAAATGGCGCAATTGGCAATAGGCCAGACCGAGTGCCAAATTTGCCTTTGCGCCGTGGTTCGTGCTTGAATGGCGCCATGAACCGCTGGTTTTTCGGCTACTTCTTCTACTTCCCGCGCCCTCTGGCGGAGGGGAACGGCTAGCCGCGCAACCAGCGACACCGATAAACCGCCAGAGCAGAGATGCCTGGCGGTTTTTTTTTGGATGTTGCGCCCACGCCCACCTGAGGCTCCACCATGACCACGCCCGCAGATTCCTTCCTCGGTCCCGTCCCGGCCGACAAGACCTCGCTCACCGACGACGAGCGCATCGAGAACATCGTTCCGCTGCCGCCGCCGGAGAACCTGATCCGCTTTTTTCCGATCCAGGGCACCCCGGTGGAGAAGCTGATCGCCGACACGCGCCGGCGCGTGCGCGAGATCGTGCACGGCAAGTCGGACCGGCTGCTGGTGATCATCGGTCCGTGCTCGATTCACGACCCGGTCGCGGCGCTGGCGTATGCGGAAAAACTTCTGGATGCGCGCAAGGAGCACGCTGGCGAGCTGGAAATCCTGATGCGGGTGTATTTCGAGAAGCCGCGCACCACGGTGGGCTGGAAGGGGCTGATCAACGACCCCTACCTGAACGGCAGCTTCCGCATCAACGAGGGCTTGCGCATCGCGCGCGACCTGCTGGTGCGCATCAACCGGGCAGGCGTGCCCGCGGGCTGCGAGTTTCTCGACGTGATCTCGCCGCAGTACATCGGCGACCTGGTGTCCTGGGGAGCGATCGGCGCGCGCACCACCGAGTCCCAGGTGCACCGCGAGCTCGCTTCCGGCCTGTCTGCTCCGGTCGGCTTCAAGAACGGCACCGACGGCAACGTGCGCATCGCGGTGGAGGCGATACTCGCCGCACGCCAGAAGCACCATTTCCTCTCGGTGCACAAGAGCGGCCAGGTGTCGATCGTCGAGACGCGCGGCAACGAGGACTGCCACATTATCCTGCGCGGCGGCAGGCAGCCGAATTA
>Ga0187893_10014932_pt1 | contig 10494 bp, 24 predicted proteins | sample MA1701074metaG_FD_139574 | JGI IMG/M metagenome (GOLD analysis project Ga0187893, IMG submission 139574) | White microbial mat communities from a basaltic lava cave in the Kipuka Kanohina Cave System on the Island of Hawaii, USA - MA170107-4 metaG ...
GGATAGCTGTTATTGCGAGAAATGTCTGTTTCGACTTTTATAGGAAAAGGAAGGCTCGGCCCGAGGGTAATCCATTAAACATAAGGATAGGCGAACCTAGGGCTTATGTTAATAGTAATGGAGAGCAGCATATGACATTTTTTGATATTGGTGATGGAAAAGACCTAGGCAAAAATGTCGAAAATAAATTAATTATGGAAAAATTAGTCCCAATGATTAATTTATTGCCGCCAACATTTAAAAGTGCTATTAATGGTAGTTTGAATGGAGAAGTTATGGGAAAATATAGGCCAAATAAAAGTCGTGGGAATAAAAATGTTGCGGGAAAAATGGCAAGATAATAATGAAAATTTACTTAGACAAAATAAAAAATGGAAAAAAGCTAACGCTGCTATTTAATGTCATGTTCCAGGTGGATGAAGATAATATCATCTATTCAACTGGATGGCGGGTTCAGTATGGTCTGATTTATCCTCCGGCAACAAGTAATGGAAAAAGATATTACAAAAGCTTTCTCATGTCTCCAAAACTTGCAGAGGATATTTATGAAGTGGTAAAACAGTATGTTCCGTCAGATATTAAAGTTAAAGAAAAAGCAGTAGTTCCGATGATTACTACAATTGTCGAATGGCAGAATGATTTTCCAAATTTATCAGGAAGAGAGGAAGGATGAATAAAAGTTATGGTTAAAGTAACGGTTGAGTTGCCAGAGATTGAAGGATTTGAATTTATTGGAGAATATAGATTTCCAAATGTCAATGAGTATTTTTTGCTTCCAGGAGGAGAAGTACAGAAAGCTTTATTTAATTTTACCTATAATAAACATTTTATCTTAAGGACAAAAAAGCGACGAGTTTTAAGAGAGAATGGTGAGATTAGGAAGACGGGTCAAAAGATTTACGAAGGAGAATATTATTCGATACCACCTACAGGTAGTGTTTGTAGGACCGTTGTTGAATTTACGGCCTCGGCGGACAAGATTATATATGAGGAAACCTTTGAATGAAATTAACAAAAGTTAATTATATCCCTGAACCAGTTTGTAATTATCCTATTTTGTGGAATATTTTAGATCAGTTCCGAGAAAAGGTAGTCTTGGCCGGTGGCTGTTTTAGGTCAGCCCTGGACGGAACCAGACTAAATGACTTTGATTTTTTCCTACATAAAGATCAAGATGTTTTGGCTGTGGTTGATTATGTTCAGGGTCTACTAGAGGCCCGAGTAAAACTAGGCCAGGACAGACTAGAGACGAAATTTTCTCATTTTTTTGGGGTCCATAACTCTCTCCCAATTCAAATTATAAAATCATTTCGATTTGAAAATCCTGAGTCTGTAATTCAGAGATTTGATTTTCACAATTCTAAGAAAGCTGTATGGAGAGCTAAAGATCACTACTATGTGATTAATGAGAGTAATTTGTTTGAATCTGATTGTAAAAAGAAGGTTCTGACTTATTCTGGCAATGGAAGTGGTCCCATGGCACTGCTACGAGCATTAAAGTTTGTTAATTTAGGTTATAAATTGTCGCCGCAAAATTTGGCAACAATTTTGGCCGAGTGTGAGGAGCAGAGGTTGCAGAAGCACGTTGATTATCTTAATTCAACAGATAACGATATCTCGAAGACTAAAGTCGAAGAATATCAAGAAATGATTTTTAAATGTAATTATTACGAGGAGATTTAGTATTAATTTCTCATGAAAGAAAAAATAGAATTTAAATTAAAACTTTACGATATTAGTCCCCCCAAAAGACGGGGGCCAACAGGAAAGAGAAATTTGCGTTTCTCTTTAAGGTGGGAATGTAACATTCCGCCAGAAGTTCTGTCCGATGAAATTGAAGGTTGCCTTTGTTCTATGGCAACCAATGGTAATATCGTGTGGGGCTTTCATTTGGTATCGACAAAGACCGGCCCAAAGGACTATCATAATCCCAGCCCTGATTTATATGGCCGGGTCCAAAAAATGTTGGCGAACGATCCGGTGGTGATAAAATACTTCAAAGAAGATCCGATGAAGAGTCTTTTGTTGGATGAGACACCAGAATTTCCACAAGAAATAGAAGAAAATGAGACAGAAGAAAATGAGTAATGTAATAATTATTAAGACAGAAGAAAAAGAAGGAAAAATTAGGTACATGAAAATAAAACCTGAAAGAATTGAAGGTGTTTTTGTTGCTGCCAGAAAAATGTGTGAATTATGTAACGGAACTGGTATGCGGAAAATTCCTTTGTTTCGTGACAATCAATACAAAGAAGTTCTCTGTCATTCCTGTAATAAGACAGGCTCAATTTTAGATACTTTTCTTATTCCTTTAGAAGATCTTACATCATGTCTAGTGAATACAAAGAAGAAGCAGCCGAAGGGCAAATAATTTGTGAGCCTTCCGAAAAGGGACGGCCCATAGAAAATAGTGAAAAAGCGGCCCAAAAATTGGTCGATCTGATTAAGGCGGGCCACACTCCTAATGCGGCGGCACGTCAGTTAGGATACTCTTGGAAGGCCCTAAAATCGCGGCCTGAGGTCGTAGAGGCCATTCAGGGGCTGCTAGCAGCCTATACCCTGCCGCCTCACATTGACAAGGAACTGGTTAGGGCGGCACGTCGCAAGGTCCTGGTAGAAAATCTAGGTAACAGTGACGTAGACTCCCAGAAGCTAGTCCTGGACGCCACGAAACAGATTGCCAGTGACCCGGACGTGGGTCTAAATGCACCGCCCCAAATTTTGGTCAATGTGGATTTGAGACATATTGATGAAGTTTTGGAGAAGCCGGTTGAACCAATTGAAGGATTGGAGGATGTTATTGAAAGATGAATAACTGTGTGCTATTAACGGCTAAGAAGAAGAAAAAGAATATGAAGATTATGAAAAAGGAAGGACAGTTATAAATGCCTAAAAATATAGAAGAAAGAATAATTGAAGAAACTGCAAAGTCACTTTTATCAAAGGGTTTTTTGACAACGGAAGAGTTGAAAACAAGTCGAGAACTTTTATTGAAACACAGTCAAGAACTAACTGATCTTTTAAATGATGAAATTGAAGGCTTGGAGGATGTCTTTAAAAATGGCTGATAATACAACAAATTCATCTAGTAGTTTTGGTTTTGTTGGGCTACTAACATTACTTTTTATTGCCTTGAAATTGCTTGGAAAAATTACTTGGTCTTGGTGGTGGGTTTTAGCGCCTTTGTGGATATCTTGGGTTTTATTTATAGTTATTATTATATTCTTATATTTAACAGATAATTATTGAGTGTATAAGGAGTATAATGAATGGCTGATTTTTGTCGTCAGTGTTCTATAGAATTGTGGGGAGAAGATTTTGGCGATTTTAAAAATCTTGGAAATGGGAGAGTGCTGCTGGAAGGCTACGGCTGGCCAGCCTTGTGTGAAGGATGTGGTCCTATTTTGATTGATGCTGCTGGTAATTGTATATCGGATGACTGTCTAGAGAAGAAGGACATACTAAAAAAATGACAATTAGCTTTGATATAGATATTAATGGAAAACCGCCAAAAGAAGACTTGTCTATTAATTTTCTTGGAATGGATATGACAATAAGGCCAAAACGTATTAATGGAATTCCGGCATTTGAAGTCATATTTATGAAAGATTCTGAGTCTGATTTGAAAATTATAAAAAAAGATAAACTATATATGCAAAGATATCTTGTTTTTCGTGAACATCATGGAGGATTTGATAGGACATAGGAAAAAATGACAAGATAAAGTCTTTAATACAAGAATACTTAAAATTGAAAGGTTGCAAAAAGGTAATTAATAGATGTCGTTTAGAAATAAAAATTATTAGAGATAACTCTGAAAAAGATTGTGGCCATAATATTCAAGAGTCGTTCAATTGGCAGTATGACGACGGTTTTGGGACAACGAGAAAAAAAGACAGGATTAATGTGCGTGCTATGTTTAAAAAGGAACTATTGGCCTAAATGATTTGGTTTATTTCGGACACTCACTTCGGACACGAAAAAATTATTGAGCATTGTAAACGGCCTTTTGCTCATGCTAAGGAAATGGATGAGGCCCTTCTTGCCAACATTAATTTAACAGTTGCAAAAGGCGACACGTTATATCATCTTGGGGATTTTTCATTCAGGTCTAGATTTGGGGCGTCATTTTATAGGTCCCAAATTTATTGTCGAAATATTCACTTTATTGAAGGCAATCATGATAAAGAGGCCCGAAAAAGTAATGCCGAGTGGCCGTTTTTGTCATATAACCAACTTTTAGAGGCAGAATTAAAGCAGAAGATTTGTTGCAATATTGTTCTATGTCATTATGCTATGAGAACGTGGCATCATAAGGAGGCCGGAAATTGGCAGTTATATGGGCATTCACATGGACAACTGCCTGACGATTCTCTTACTTTGTCTCTTGACGTGGGTGTGGACACTCATAACTTTCTGCCATACTCACTTGACGAACTGGTTGAAATTATGAATAAAAAGAAGGAAAAAATTGATGCAGCTAATATTGAAAATTATGGCGTTTTTTCTGGGCCAAAAACCTGGAAAGCCTAAATTCATGGTTAAATGAAAAAAAATAAATGAAATGGAAAGAAGGGGATAAAGAATGATAAAAAAAATTGTTTGAATTGTTGGCAGATTATTTTAAATCTTGTTCACATGACAATAAACAGCTTATAGAACTTGTTTATTGGCATCCATATGAAAGTGAAAGAGCCTATGGACTTAGATTTAAATGTGCTAATTGTGAAGAAACATCTTTTCAATTTATCAGTTCTGCGACCGTCAAACAGTATGAAGATAAGGGTTTTGAATTAATATATCATCCCGAATGGAATTATAACTAAAATGGAGAATAAAAATGTTGTTATTATTTGATGATGAAGATGAAACTTTAGATGATGGATATTTGGACGATTTTGACTGGGACGACGCCTATGATGTAGATGAGCTGGAGGAAAAAGACGAGGAATGAGCCGAATTTTTGATGTACGAGTAATAGTAACCTTAGAGAAAGACTATTATGGTCTGACCGAAGAAGAACTAGATGAAAATTTTTTAATAGCAGATACTACGCGGCGAGGTTGGGTCATGAATAAGGAAGTAAATGCCAAGGAGATTAAGCAATGACAGTCCAAGAACTTATTGAAGCTTTGTCAAAAATTGAAGACACAGAAGTACCTGTTGTTACAGATGGTTGGACTGGCGAGAATGGAATATATGAACTGAATGGTGTATTATTGGGCTATGAAGTTAATGGACTTTTTTCTAGTAGAAAGCCACGGAGAAAAGAGATAAATAAGGTTGTTCTCCTGACATGAGTGAAAAAATCAAAAAGCTACCTACTGGACCACAGGGTGTATTCTTCCAGGAATATATAAATGACGAGTACCTGAAAAATCCTGGAGGAGCCAAGAAAATTCTGCGCGGTCCTTTGGGGGCCGAAATTTATAAGGATCTAGTGCAGGATAAATCAATACGAGGACGGCTGTATAACCGTCTCAAGGCGGCGGGAGATATTCTATAATTTTAAAGATGCTATTTCGAGAAAGGAATATACGATTTTCGGGATTGTGTCAATCGTGTCAAGATTTTATCTTTGAATAAAATTCAACATTTATTTAATGAGTCTACCAGAATTTAGTGATCTAAAAAAGTTAATTAACTGGGAAAAAGTTGCCAAACAAATTGCGACTCCAGAAGAATGTGAGAAGTTACTTTCCGCCGATGATTTTAAGGAGGCCAAAAAGTTAGTTTGGCTGGCCGCAGAGACGTGGCTTCCTAGAGATTATGTAGAATTTAATATCCACGGAGTTGAGGAGAAGTATGAGGTTTTGTTAAAAGATTGTAAAAGAAATGTAAAAGGATATTTTGATTTGCGGGGTACGATTAATGGCATTAGTAGGCCATTTAAACCATATAAAGGTCGCCATTTTATTCTCGACTGGAAAACGAGTCGTAATACGCTGGATCAAACATGGAAGGATAGGCTGGTTGGTTCCTGGCAGCACTTAATTTATGCGTGGCAATATAATGAAAAATTTGGCATCATACCTTCGGTAATTTATAGAGGAATATCCAGGAATCAAGATACTAGAGAAATACTGATGGAAATTCGGCCCGTTGATATTGAGGAAACCGAGAGGTATTTAAAACAAGCGGCCAATATTATAACTCTCTTGGAACCTGAAGAAGTCTGGTTCATGAATAAGCCTTATAGTTGTAATGCTTATGGGAAGGAGTGTATCAGATTGGTCGATTGTGAAGATTTCTCAATGCCACGCCGCCTTATTGACAAAGGTCAGGCTATGTCGTATACTGGAATAAAGCTGTTAGGTCTGTGCCCTGAGAGGTATAGGCGGGACAAATTGGATGCCGAGGATCAGAAGGTTAAGTCAGACTCAGAAGAAAGTTTATTGGGTAAAGGAATTCATCGGGGACTAGCAGAAATATGGAGACAAATATTTCAAAAGAATTAATGGATGGTTTATATGAGGCTGAATTGCATTCCGATTCCGTCGGGATGGAAGTATGTTGCTTTCAGAGAGCCTAAATTTAACGAATATTTTTTGAATCATCATGGCATTGGTTATCAGGATGGGCATGTACATTTTCGGGGAAGATTAGCAGAGCATATTATTGTAGAAAAGGAATAATTAAAAGGAAAAATGAAAAAAACATTTATTTGTTTGCTATTTGGTTTTTCACTACTGGCACAAAATCAACGTACCGTAGTACTAACCTGGGAAGATACTAGAAATCCAGCCGGGACAACCTACTCGGTATTTAGAGCCACCGGCCTGTGTTCTGGCACACCAACATTTTCAAAAATTGCAACGGCAGTTACTCAGAAGACTTACTCAGATACGGGAGTGACGATTGGTAATAATTATTGTTACACCGTAGCGGCGGCATTAAATGGCGTAGAATCGGCCCAAAGTAATCAGGCCCCGGTTTTGATTCAGCCGTTTGAAGTTATTAATCTAAAGGGAGAAGCAAAGTAAAATGGCAAGAAAATATATTGCAGATTCCTTGATCTTAGGAAGTACAATTATTCCTGAGGTTCATGGAAGGTTATATAAGTATGGTGAAGGCGGCCAAAAAATTGCGGCATGTGCTATTGGCTCAATTTTTATGGCGGAAAAGATTGGGCAAAATTGGATGGACGAGTGGTATTCACTATTTCCCCATGAAGTAACTTGGTCATCTTGGATGATGAATTGTTCTTTTCCGTCGTGCCCCTTATGTGAGCGTGCTGGCTTTTTAAGATATTTAGTTGTTCATCTATTTGAGGATCATAAATTAAGTCGAGTTGAAATTGCCGCCAAAATTTTTCCCATTGAAGTAAAATTGTGGGAAGAATATGAAGCAAAACTAAAAGAAAAGGAAAATAAGGAAAAAATTAAAACTGATGTCCTTGAACACGTTAGCAGAAATTAGTAAGTCGGATTTTGTCGAAAAAACGGGCGCCGATAAAAAGGCCGTCACAATCCGAGTCACAAAGCCTAAGGTCGAAAATTTAATAGATGTTGCCAGTCTTGGTTTTAACGGTCTGATTTTTGGGCCGTGGGATTCGGGCAAGACCTATGCAATTGTGGCCCTTTTGGAATTGGGATTTACTGTCTTGTCTATTAATACCGATCTTGGTAAAAACGGCTTACAGACAGTAAATTTGTGGTGTCGGAAAAATAATAAAGAAAATTTACTTAAAAAACTATTCACCATTGATCTTCAAGGCTACGAGGAGGTTATGGATTTTTTGGAAAATCCAACTTCTTTTGATCCGCTGATTTATCAACGTGGAATTAACTTTGTTTTCTGGGACGGATTTTCGACATTTCAAACATCCGATATATTGGAATACATTGGGGAAAATAACACGTCTAAAGATCCCGGCGAACTAAGAGAGGCCGGGTTGCAACTGGAAACACTGGACTGGAATGCCGTAGCAAATGCAACAATGAGAGTTCTTAGGAAATTTTTTAAGTTTCATAACAAGGAAACGGGGGAAATTTGGAACAAGATTGTGACGGCCCAAGAAGCAATTAGGGCAAAGCCCAAGGCGACCAAGGCCCCGACCGAACCAACTGTCTATCAAGATGAAAAGAAGCCACTTATTAGTGGGAAGGCCGGAATTTTGGCGGGGGCCGGTTTTGACCTTATAGTTAAGACGGCAGTCAGGGCTGAGGGCGATAAGGATGACGGCAAAAGGACTTATGCTTATATCACACAAGCCTCTGACCTTGTATTTGCTAAAAATAGGGGCTTTGATCTTAAGCCGGTTGAGATAGTGACCGGAACTCCCGTAGGGTTCTGGCAGTCAGTATTGACTCAGGCCGGTATTAAACCCGGCGACGTTGAGGCTTCATTAAAAGTTGTTAATAATAGCCAACAGGCTTGACAGAGAAGGGCGATTAATGATACTATAAAGGTGAAGGGCGGATATAGAAGCCTGGGTACTTCCAGTGTGCGAGAAAAGATACTTCTCGACAAGACCCTTGTATATACGTCCTTCATCAAGTAAAGGTAAAAAGGAAATAAAAAAAAGAATTAATAAATGAGTACACAAACACAAGAAACAACAAAACGGGGCTTTGCGGTCCCTTCGGCAAAGAAGCTTCCTAGATTAGCCTGTACAGGCAAGGTGGGAACAATTTTTCCGACATATGTTAGTAAGACTTCCGGTAATTATCTGGTAACTCCCATTCAGATTGATGGTATAGGAGCCAGTCAGGGTATTCGGGTATTTTGGCTATGTCGTCCTGAGTGGTTGCGGGAGGATTTTACTCCGGCGTCACTTGAAAATATTGAGGGCGGCGAAAAGTTGCTTGGTACCTATCGGAGGCATATTATTGCTCCTGATGGGGAAAAGAATCGGGCACTTCTAGAATCACTGTGTGGTTCTCAAGAATTATATGAGGATCTGGCGGTAAGATTTTTTGATCTTCCAGAAGTAACGGAAGAGTCAATTGAAGAGACATTAATTCAATTCTTTGTCAAGGACGGTAATACCCAAGAGTTGGGCTATATTCTTCGTCAACAGAGTAAGCCGGTTGAAAATAAGGACGGAGAAAAGTCCTATGTCTATTCGGCCTATTATGAGGTCGATAAGTTCTTCAATAATAATGAGAAAGGACGGAAGGTCCAAAGAAAGAGGGCCGACAAGTATCCTGATGATTTTAAGGTGCTGTTTAGTGATGAAACAGCGCCATTTTAACAATTAGCCAGTCATGAGGCTATTTTTCTGGGGGCACCTTAAAAATGCCCCCAAATTTTTATCAGTCAATAATTATTAATACTTATGGCCTTGCCGTCGATTTTTGCGACCATTTATTATAAAGGTATGCCGGTAGCAACAGGCCAAAATAGTTACAAAACTGACCCTCTTCAAAAAAAGTGGGCCAATCATCCAGATAAAATATATCTGCACGCCGAAATTGAGGCGCTTAAAAGGGCGTCCAAAATTTTGGAGCCGGATGATTTTAGACACACTGTGATGCAGATTTACAGATTAACAAAGTCGGGTGATACCACAATGGCGCGGCCTTGCTCAGGCTGTGAGGCGGCAATAAGACACTTTGGGCTAGATTGGGTGCTATATACAAATTGGGAAGGCCAATGGGAGAGATTATTTTGATGTGGCCTAAAATTTGGAAACATTTGCGATGACTTCTTTGTGGAAGCTTATTCCTTACTATTCTTATAGGCTTTGTGGCGGGAATTTCCGGGTCTTTGTTATATTTTTGGAAAAAAATTTTAGAGTCTTAATTTTGTGAAAAAAGAACCGCTTCCAAAATTATTTCCCAACAGACCCTGGCAATCATCTGGCATTTCATCCAAACCAGATCACTGCCAGAAAAATTGTCCGTTTGGCAACAACTCGAAAAGTGGTTTTGTCCTAGATTATTACGGCAAAGATCCAAAAATCGGCTTCATGCAATCTGCCCCACAAAATTCTGACTTGATTTCCCAAGTTCCGTGGTCAGGTTCTTGGGGATGGAAATGGACAAAAGAGTTACTAGAGACTCATGGATTGACGAGGGATAATGTTGTATTGATGAATGTGCTCCGGTGTGGATTTAAGGATTACCCAACCGGGGCCGCAAAAATTCGTGCCGAAAAAACTTGCCGCTATTGGGACGCCTTTCACAATGTAAACGGGTTGCCATTTTCGGGCGGAATACTACATTATAATCCAAACTTATATGTTATCACATATGACCCGACCGACTGGCCGAAAGTCGGGGCCTATATGCAACAGACCAAACTGGATGTGGCTAAGGCGTTGAGATTTGCCGACAGAGGTTATAGGCCGCTGGTGCTCATGGGAATTGAGGCCGTAAAATTGGTGGCTCCTTGGTTGGGGCCGGGAGGTATCAAGGCGTGGCGAGGCCATTGGTGGGAAGGAGATTATAATATTGAATTACCAGAAGTTGTAGAAAGTAGGCGAAGTTTTATTAAGGATAAATTAGAAAGGAAAAAGAAATGACTACAGTTGTAAATGTTAAATTAATA
>Ga0187893_10014933_pt1 | contig 10494 bp, 5 predicted proteins | sample MA1701074metaG_FD_139574 | JGI IMG/M metagenome (GOLD analysis project Ga0187893, IMG submission 139574) | White microbial mat communities from a basaltic lava cave in the Kipuka Kanohina Cave System on the Island of Hawaii, USA - MA170107-4 metaG ...
CTGTAGCTTCATTACCGGCAAAATTGAAGGTAATATTTGCACTGGTACCTGCTCCTGTTTCGCTGATGATCCAGTACCGGTCAACCATATTTGGGCTGTTGTCAGCCGTAAATGGAGAATAATATCCACCAATGGATGTAACACCTGTTGGCATCGGGAGATTATTAGGTGGAGTGCGATATGTTGCAATGGTTAAATCAGAAGTGCCTGCTGTTACATCATATACAAACGGAATATACGCACCACTGATTTGAATAAAGGGCACTGTATGGATTCCGGCATAGCTTCCGATTTTCCAATTCAAGCTTCCGTAAGCTGGTGGAAGATCCTCACTGTAAAGGTATCCTGAAGTACGGTTAATGGCGCCTGCTCTGCCGTTGTTAAGCGTAAGCGTTCTGCCATTAAGCAATAATCTTCCTGCCTGCAGCCACAAAGTATCATCAACCGTTGCGGCAGTATTCTGACGAACATGCAGTGCATTGTTTACTGCAAGCTCATGAAATGTAGTATTGCTTGTACCATCAATATTTTGCTGGATTGCTACACTGTTGAAGGTAAAAATGCTGTTGCCGGCTATGAATGTTCCGCTGTTTCCTAAATGACCTCGCAGGTTAATCGGAAACTTGGTATAATTACGATTGAATAAAAAGGTAACGTTCGGACGGAAGTCATTGCCCTGACGAACGGTTCCCGGAGAGCCGGGTACTAATGCACATCCTGCTGGAGCACCTGCAGCCAGGCCCCAAACCCTTGCTACTTTACGTACACCGATTGTTTGAGTAACAAATGTAATGTCAGCAGCCGATGTGGATGCATTGTCATAGCAAATATCAAGTACTAAATCATTTAGAGATCCATTCCAAATAATAGGAGCGGAAAGATTTAGTGTAATAGTCCCGGACCCTCCGGCCGGAACAAAATGCGGACCGCCAGTCAGGTTGAGGGCCCCGTTGTAAATATTCCCTCCGGCAATACTTACCGATGCCCAGACAGCAGGAACTGCAGCAAACGAAAATCCCGTTGTTGTATAAAAATAATTAATATTAAAATTACTATACGGCTGCGTACTGTTTCTTACATTAATGTAAAACTGAAGAGAATTGATAACATCACCTGCAACTAATCCTTTTGCAAGCAATTCCGCTTGTGTGTAAACAATTTGCATCCGTGCTCTGGCAAAGGCACCGTTGAAAGGATATGAGTTGGAGTTTACAATATTTCCATTGCTGATCACCATGGTTCCATTGTAATTATCAATGACTTTTACCATGGAGTTTGCATTCTTAATTGTAAGTGAATCTGCCATGGTTAACGAACCGCCTATATAAGAATCAATGGTTAAAGTATCGGGACCTTCAATTCTGAGTTTTCTAGTTGTTGCAGCAACATTGGCTTTAATTTTTGGCTGATACAGGGGTGCCTGTATGCCGGGAGCTACTACATCAATATCAGGGAGGATAGCAGCATCCGTTCCAATGGTGGGAACACCACCGCACCAGTTTTGAGGAACATCCCAGTCATCGCTGAAACCACCAAGCCATACACGCCAGCCCGGAAGAATATTGCAATCCGGTATAATGGTAACTGTGTAGTCTTCTGTTTCTCCATACGTAGCGCTGGCACAAGGATCAATATTGGTGGTTGCATAAACTTCTCTTACACGAAGCGTGGTATTTCCTATGTATGCAGCCAAAGGCACTGAAAAATTCGCATTTGTCCATCCATTGGCGGCAAGATTCGGAGACTGGAGGATTTTTTCACCAACAGGCGCCATTGTATTAACAAAAACTCCATCATGATTGAAATCAATCCAGGCAGCAATGTAATTTGCCGATGTCCACGTGCCACATTGCGATTGGATAGTATAATTGGTAACGCCATCTGCTTTCAATACGGTGGTTTTTCCGGGAACCGCTGCAAATTTTTCATAATCGGGCGGGTGAACAGTAAACGGAGCCGGACCGCCATTCCAGGGAGCGATATTTGGTCCAACGCTGTTCAGGTTGTTATTGATGGAGGGATATCCTGCCTCTCCATTTAATATCACTTGTGCCACATAATCATTCTGAGTATAGGAGCCATTAAGCCATGAAGTACCTACAGAATATAAAGGAATACAATATGCCAGATCAATATTTCTGCATCCGCCAAGAGTAGCAGTTGCCGGACTTTTATAACCGTTGCCTGCTGCTCCGGCATTCAATCTTCCACCAATGTATTCAGCATCCACACAATTCCCTCCGGTAGCAGGAGGAATATTGGCAATATCGTAGGTTACCCAGAAATAACAAGTGTCATTGTCGAGCCGGAATGCAGGGTTAAATGTGAATGGGAAAAATGTAAAATTGGTAGCGCAAACTGCTGCATTTCCGAGAAGCACTTTATAAGGATTTGCAGGATCAAATAACTTGTTTCCGCCTGTATAATACAATTTTGCTCCGTTAGGAACTATATCAAGGCAAGGATTGGTAGAACCGTTAGTATTAAAGTTAAGTGAATCTACTCTGTAAGGTGATGCTGCCCCATTAACTACCATTCTTATTCCTATAATCCAGTTATCATTGGTTTGCTTTCCAACAGGCGTGGAATTCTGAATTACCATGTCAGTTGAAGCATACACCTGGTTGGTAGGATAGGTATCAATTGAAAAATCATCCAAATAAATATTCCTTCCGAAATTGGAATTGGCTCTTATGATAACGAAAACCTTGGTGGCATTCCATGGAACTCCGGCCGGAACTGTGTAAGTGTATTGATTCCAACCTATGGCATTGTAAGATATAGCCGGGCAAACAGTTATTGGGGAATTGCTGCAGGGACGGTTAATTGCCGGAGCTATTGTAAAATTTTCATTTAATAAAGTTGCTCCCACATAGGTGGGAACAGTATTAATATAAACCTGAATGTTGTCGAGCACTCCAGCCGCCTGTTCATCGCGGTACATCCAAAAACTGAAAATGGAACTTCCACCTCTGCCTGATAAGTCGTATGGCTTTGAAACAATATAGGCAGAGTTAGCGCTTGCAGTCAGACCTGATCTGTAGCGAAGCATTCCCGCACCGGTTCTCGGCTGGCAGTTGGGCAATGTTGCCGTATTGTTTATTATATCAAAGTAATTATTTGGATCCAATCCGGTAATTTTTCCCTGATACCAGCCATTGGGGAGGTAATTTGAAGGAACGCCCGAAAGCAGATCGAAGCTTTCGGTAACCACCACCTGAGAATTCGAAATGAGGGCTGTAGCCATCACCATAGCTCCGGCAATTACTATTTTGCGCATTGTGTTAATGTTAATCATAGTTTTTGTGTATTTTTTAATTCAATAATGTTGATTTAAAGGTAAAATAAGAGTTGTTTTTCGGGTACGAAGGTCAGAAATTCGTCTGTTACAACAAAGCAATCGTCTGACATTTTATTAGATTTTTTTATCATTTTTGTCAAAATCAAAAAAACTAATACAAAAGTATTACCCGATGAGACCAATTTTAACCATATTCAGTGTTGTTTTATGTTCATTTTCCTATTCACAGCCATTTTTAACTCCCGAAACTTTATGGAAGTTAAAGCGCATTTCAGATCCGCAACTTTCCGCTGACGGAAATTCCGCGCTTTTCAATGTCCGTATATTTGATGTTTCAACGAATAAAGGAAATTCGGATATTTATTTTTTCGACCGTAAATCAGGAAATGCAAAGCCGCTGATTGCCAGCTCAGGAGATGAGTCCCAGGCAAGGTGGATGCCTGATGGAAAAAATGTGAGTTTCCTGAAAGCGGATTCTTCAGGCATAAATCAGATTTTTTATGCTTCTGCTGATGGAAGTAACCAGCAGCAGCTAACCTTTTCAACTTCTGATATCACCAATTATTCTTTTGCTTCATCAGGCAATATTATTTGGTTTACAACGGATGTTAAAGTAGATAAGTCGGTTCAGGAACTTTATCCTGACTTACCGAAATCCACAGGTAAAATTTACGATGACCTGATGATGCGTCATTGGAATTCATGGGAGGATGGCAGCTATAGTCATTTGTTTATTCAGTCATTCGAAAACGGAAAACTATCGGGCAATCCTAAAGATATTATGCCGGCAGAACGATTCGATGCTCCATTACAGCCGCATGGCGGAGAAGAACAAATTCATTGGAGCCGTGACGGTAAATTTCTTGCTTATACATGCAAAAAACTAACAGGTAAAGAATTTGCGGTAAGCACTAACTCAGATATTTATTTATTTGATGTTGAAAACTCGATTACAACCAATATATCGCAGGGAATGAATGGCTATGATGTAAATCCCCGTTTCTCCCCCGATGGCTCACGTCTTATGTGGCTAAGCATGGAAACGCCCACCTATGAAGCCGACCGAAACCGGATTTTTGTTTATGATTTCAAAACGAAAGCCAAAACAGAAATTACAGCCGGTTTTGATTACTCTGTCGAGTCTGCTGAATGGAATGCTGACGGAAAGAGCATTATTTTTATTTCAGGAATTAATGCAACAGAGCAGTTATGGCAGATAGATTTACCTGCCTCCGGACCGGGTCGCATCCGGCAGATTACCAAAGATACCGGCAATCATACAGCATTCACCATGGCAGGTTCCAGCAAAAAAACGGTCATCATTTCATCCATGATGAGCATCAGTCAGCCAACTGAACTATTTGAAGTGAATCCGGTTACAGGAGTTTCCAGGCAAATTACTTTTATAAATCAAAACATCCTATCACAAATTCAGATGGGCAAGGTCGAAAAACGGATGATAAAAGCCACCGATGGAAAAGAGATTCTTACGTGGATAATTTATCCTCCGGGGTTTGATGCTTCGAAAAAATATCCTGCTTTGCTTTATTGCCAGGGTGGTCCGCAAAGCACCGTTAGCCAGTTTTTTTCTTATCGCTGGAATTTTCAGCTTATGGCAGCAAACGGCTATATAGTTGTTGCTCCCAACAGGAGGGGGTTGCCTTCGTTTGGCACCGAGTGGAACCGGCAGATTTCAGGCGATTGGGGAGGACAGTGTATGAAAGATTATTTATCAGCAATTGATGCTGTAAGCACAGAACCCTATGTGAACAAAGACAATCTTGGATGTGTTGGCGCCAGCTTCGGTGGATATTCCGTTTTCTGGCTTGCCGGGCATCATCAGAAAAGATTTAAAACTTTTATAGCCCATTGCGGGGTATTCAATCTTAAAAGTATGTACGGCAGCACCGAGGAACTGTGGTTTCCTGATTTCGATTTGGGTGGTCCCTACTGGAAAAACACCAGCAACATCAGCTATCAGAAATTTTCTCCGAATGACTATATCAATAATTGGGATACCCCCATTCTTGTGATTCATAATGAAAAAGATTTTCGGGTGCCGTTGGGTCAGGGTCTGGAAGCATTCACTGCCGCCCGCGTTCAGAATATCCCGGCAAGGTTTCTTTATTTTCCGGATGAAGGGCATTGGGTTACCAAACCTCAAAACAGCATTCTCTGGCAACGGGTGTTCTTCGACTGGCTCGATAAATACCTGAAATGAAATTCAATCATACCCACTGAATTTCCGGAGCATTTCTTTCTGATTAATCCTGGAAATTTGTAAAGATATTTTTTTTGCATTTCTATTTGCCTTCTTAGCTCAGCCGGTAGAGCAACGCTTTCGTAAAGCGTGGGTCGCAGGTTCGATTCCTGTAGAAGGCTCTTCCAAATTGCTTTTGCAATTTTTAAATTCAGGGATGGTTCAAAAGTTTATGCACCGGAGAACTCAATACCTTTCAGCTTTATAAGTTCGCTCAGCCATTTAATCACGCACAACAGGCGCTCTTTTCTTCGTTCTTATAATACGGATCATTAAATTCAGCATCTTCATGGAAATAATAAACTTCCCATTGCACTCCATCAGGGTCATTCACCCAGAATTTGTCCTGCTTTGCATAACAGCAAGTCGTTTCTTTTTCTTCGCGCACAACCAGATTGTTTTTTTTCGCTTCCCATAACCGGATGTTCAGCTCTTCAACTGTTTCTACCTGGAATCCTAGATGCCCGAAATGCGGCTGTATTCTTTCCTTGTTCTCAATAAATGAAATAATCAGAGATGGCTTCTCCAAAACATATTTAACATACCCGGTCTTAACCTTAGCCGGCTCCTGCCCGAAAAATCGGGTGTAAAATTCAATGGTGCGTTGCAGGTCGCTGATATAAAAGCTTACGTGCATGCGGGGGAATGATGTTTCCATATTATTATGATTTAATTTTTAGCAACAATTGGGATTTTTCTGATTCGTTTTAGAATAAAACTCATTGAAGGTTTTTTCAAATTTTTCAAATGTTTTCCAGTTGATACAGTAGCAGGATGCCGTTCCTTCCACCTCTCCTGAAATAAGCTCTGCCTTCAGCAATTCCTTCAGGTGCTGCGATACAGTGGACTGAGCCAGCGGCAGCACCTCCACAATTTCACCGCAGATGCAGGTTTCGCTCGCAGCTATTTTTTTTAGTATTGCTACTCGCGCAGGGTGGCTGATGGCTTTGGCAAAATCAGCCAGTTCGTTTTCCTTTTTGCTGAATTCTTTCTTTTTGTTCTGAGCCATTTTATTTATCCTTTATCGCAAATATACGATAATATAATTCTGAAAAAACAAATGGAATTTTGAAAATTCATGGAAGTGCCTGCTTTTCAGCTAAAAAAAATTCTGAGCGGGTCCAATTATTTCATCAGGCACGGGCTTTTCCAACTGTAAGGCGATTGCGCTGATGCAAAGAGTTGTTGAGGCGGAAGACAATGAAATTCTAAAAAAGCAAATAAATCCGGAATATTGAGACGAACATACCAAAAAAAAGCACTAAGCTGAAAAATCAATTTATTTTCCCTGCGAACTTTGCAGCGCGGAAAGCAACAATTCCATAAAAAATACTGGCTTAAATTGTGGGCTGTAAATTATTTCTTTTTTGCCAAACTGAATTTTTTGCTTCCCCCCTCCCACTCTTTTACCGCCCACTCATCGCAGGTTCCATCGCCATAATCAACGGTTGCCGCCCACTCACCGTTTTTGAAATATTTGATGATTCCTTCCACGATGTAATCACAGCCCTGAATTTTTACCAGCGGCTTTACGATTACTTTTTCATATTCTGACGGCTTGCCCTTTTTAGCCAAATCAATATTTCCGGAATTGCCGTCAACGGTTTTCACTGCCCATGTATCTTTTGTTCCATCACCGAAATCAACCGTAGCCAGCGCAGTTCCACTTTGCGAATATTCAATGGTTCCTTTGGTGTAATACTCAAAATCAGCGGGCTTTTCGAGCGGAGAAATTATTTTCGATTCATAATTGCTCACTTTCAGATAAACATCAGCATCTTCGAATTCATAGTCATTTTTACAATTCCCCCATTTTTCTTTTTCACATGCCGCGAAAAATGCAAGATGAAACAGTGATAATGCGGCAATTGCTTTGATGTGATTTTTCATATTTTTGGAAATAATAATTTTTTACAAATATAAAAAATGAGAAAGGTTTTACAAGCAGTATTAATTTTTTGTTTTACCAATGCATTTGCTCAGACCGGAATTCAGTGGGGTTCAGCCGTCAATGTGGCGGCATCTTCGTTCGGCAACTACCATCCGCGCCTGGCGGCTGACGGTGCCGGCAACGTGATGGTGCTCTGGGGAAAGGGTGGCGCTGGCGAAGCTTATTTTTCCAAATGGAACGGAACCGCTTTTACCAACCCGATCTTATTGAATCCGCCCACCCTGCCGGTTTTTACCGCCTCATGGGCTGGTCCTGATATAGCTGCCTCCGGTGATTCGGTTTATGTGGTGGTGAAGCAGACTCCGGAAATGATGAACCATATTTACATGATTCACTCGTATGATGGCGGAAATACATTTTCCGCGCCCGTGCAGGTGGACAATATCGGAAGCGATGTTTCGCGTTTTCCGGCTGTAACAACCGATGATGCGGGTAACCCGCTGGTGGCATTCATGAAATTCGATTCAACGTTCCTGAATGCCCGTTATGTGGTAACCGCTTCGCAGGATGGCGGAAATACATTTTCGCCCGATATGCAGGCAAGCGGGTTTTCGGGAGGAACCGTCTGCGATTGCTGTCCTGCAACTATTGTTTCATCCGGAAACACTGTTGCCACGCTTTACCGCGACAACCTGAATAATGTGCGCAACATGTGGGCAGGCATTTCGGATGACAACGGAAATTCCTTCGGAGGGGGAATCCAGCTCGACAATACAAACTGGATGATCATGAGCTGCCCTTCGAGCGGACCGGAGGGAGTGATTATCAACGACACCCTCTGCGCTGTTTTCATGAGCCAGGCAAGCGGCACGGCATTATCGTATTACAGCAAATCGGTGATATCCTCTTTGACACGGGGCGCAAGCATTCCGCTGACGGGAGCCATACCCGGTCTTACACAACAAAACTATCCGCGTATTGACCATGACGGAAACGAAGTTGCCATTGCATGGCGTCAGACGGTGAACAATGCAGCGCGCGTATGCGTGAAATACATGAATGATATTACCAATGGAATCGCTCCGGCAGCGGATACCATTGCTTCCGCTTCCAACAACCTGATTGCGAATACGGATATTCTTGTCAGGCAGGGAACGGTGCATGTTGTGTGGCAGGATGATAATGCGGGTACGGTCCGTTACCGCAAGGGAGTTTTCCCGGTGGGCATTGCGCAGAATGAAATCAGCAAGGCAGAAATTGAAGTTTTTCCGAATCCGTTTGAGGACAGGTTCAATGTTTATTTTACCCGCCCGGGTGCAACGGAGGCGGGAGGTTTAATGTTTAAGGTTGGGAAAAATATGCGGATGATTATTTCAGATGTAATTGGAAATCCAGTAGCTGAAAAAAAAGTATTTGAATTTCCGTTTGCATTCGATGCAACGGATTTAGCGAATGGTATGTACCTGCTGAAAATTATTTCGGATGAAAAAACCATCATTAAAAAAATCATAAAGCAATGAAAAAAAATTTACTCTTGCTGTTGGCGCTGTTTTGCATAAGTATATCCCTTGCCCAGACCACAACAAAATTATACCAGCGGACATTTATCTTTAATAATGGCAGTCTGGTAAGCGCTTCGCCCGAACAAATCTCACTTCCTTCGGATTCAGCGGCAGGGAATTTTCACTATGGCAAAAACCTGCTTCGCCTGAATGGAAAGTATTACCATGTTTATTATTCATCCATAAACGGCAACCTGGATATATTTTTCCACAAGAGCTCTGACGGCATCAACTGGACCCTGCCCGTACAAGTAAATGATGATTCTGCATCGGCATCACAGTTCAATCCTTCGCTGGCGTTGAGCGATGCAGGAAGCGGAAATTCCAAAATATATGTTTCATGGCAGGATAACCGTAAGGGATGGTATGAAATGCGGTTTGCAAAAAGCACCGATGACGGGCAAACGTTTTCCCCCTCCGCAGCGATCAGCGGAAACACCTTAGCGCAGGGTTCAGCAGGAAATATATCACGTGATGCCGCTGGAGTATTGTATGGACTTTGGAATTATTATGACGGATGCTGGAATCATATTGTATTTACAAGAAGCCAGGATGACGGGATAACCTGGTCCCTTCCGGTCTCAATATATTCGGGCGGATGCATTGCAGATCAGACAGTAGTTCAGGCAAGGAACCAGGGCGAAGCGGTTGTATTGCTTTCAAGCGACCAGTTTAACCTAAAAAACGTAATCAGCTTAAGCACCACCGACAGCGGCAGCACATGGCAACAGGTACAGGCAACACCCTATTCGGGCTTTCAGAGCATTTGCTATTTCATCTCATCAGCTGTTGCTTCGAACGGGGATTTTCATGCTTTGTTTACGCATGAAGTTAACGGAATCAACACCAAAATCCTTTCATTAAAATCGTCTGATTGGGGATTGACATGGGGTGACAGTGTAAGAGCTTCTGATAATACGCCTCTGCTTCAGACATGGAGTTATGATTCGCGGATGCAGACCGAAACAGAAACAGGCGGAGGCAGCAGGTTATATGCAGCATGGGCGGATCCGCGTTACGATTTTCCGAACGATCAGAATTATGATGTTTTTCTTGCCGCTTCACCTGACGGGGGGAATACGTGGAATTCAAACATATTGGTGCCCCAGGATACTTCTGCTCACGTGCAGGCATATATCAGCTTATGCTCAAGTAAAAACAATTCCGGCAATGATACGGTCCTTGTCATCTGGAATGACAACCGGGTCATTTCAACAGGAATTAGCGGGCTTGCAGCGACTAAGAATATATTAGTGTATCCGAATCCGTTTGAGGACAGGTTCAAAGTTTATTTTACCCGCCCGGGTGCAACGGAGGCGGGAGGTTTTATGCTCAATGCCTGGAAAAATCTGAAGATTACCGTTTCAGATTTAGCAGGAAAAACTGTTGCTGAAAAACCGGCATTGGAAATTCCTATTGAGTTCGATGCAGCGGATTTAGCGAATGGAATATACCTGCTGAAAATTATTTCGGATGAAAA
>Ga0187893_10014934_pt1 | contig 10493 bp, 2 predicted proteins | sample MA1701074metaG_FD_139574 | JGI IMG/M metagenome (GOLD analysis project Ga0187893, IMG submission 139574) | White microbial mat communities from a basaltic lava cave in the Kipuka Kanohina Cave System on the Island of Hawaii, USA - MA170107-4 metaG ...
CGACCCGGAGCACTGGGTCCGGCACCTGCGCTGCACCGTGCGCTTCGCCGACGCGCTGCAGACCGCCCTGGCCGGGGGCCCGGCGATCGTCGTCCAGGTCGGGGCCGGCGGAATGATCGCCTCCCTCGCCGCCCGCCACGGCCGGGAGGCGGTCCCGGCCGCACTGACCACCGTGCCCGCCGCCGCCGACCCAGCGCCCTGCGGCCGTGCCGCGTTCCTGTCTGCCCTGGGTGACCTGTGGACCCACGGCATTGGGGTAGATCTCGCGGCTGCGCACGCGGCCGGGCGTCGCCGAATCCGGCTGCCCGGCTACGCATTCGACCGGCGGCACTTCTGGATCGACCCGCCCGCTCGGCGCGGGGACGCATCCGGGCTCGCCCCGGCCATCGGGGAGCCGAATGCGGGGGAGCCAAACGCCGCGGAGCCGCTGCAACTTCCCTCCTGGCGACGCTTAATCCCCGTCTACGACGGTCCACAGGCGGGCTCACGCTGGCTCGTCTGGGGTGCCTCTGCCACGGCCGAGGCGGTGCGGGCCCGCGCCCGGGACCGCGGTCTCGACGTAGTCGAGGGTGCGGCCGGGCCCGGCGCGGCGCAGGGTCTCGCGGGTGTCGTCTGGGTTGTCGATGGCAACGCTGACGGGCATCCGCAGGACCGGGTCCGGGCCACGCTCCTCGACGCGGCGCGGCTCGCCGGAGTCCTCGCGGGCGAGCGGCCCGAACCACTGTCGTTGCTGCAGGTCTCGGCGGGCGGTGAACAAGTGGTCGGGGACGAGCGGGTCGACCCGGCCGTCGTGGCCGCGCGGGGCCTGCCCAGGGTGGTCGGCCAGGAGGTCCCCGACGTGCGGTGGCGCACGCTCGACCTAACCGCCGACGCCTTCGGCCCCGCCCGCAACGACGCCGACGCCGTCCTCGCCGAAGCAGCGGATCTGGCCGCGGCCGACGCGGCCGGCGCGTGGGAGGTGGCGCTGCGCGGCGGGCGTCGCTGGCTTCGGCACTGGGAGCCATGGCGTCCCGCGGACGTCCCGGATCCCTACCCGACACGGCCCGACGGCGCGGCCCGGACGGTGGTCGTCACCGGTGGGCTGGGCAACGTCGGTCTCGCGCTCGCCCGCGAGCTCTGCCCGCACGGCGTGCGGGTCGTGCTCGCCGGGCGCTCCCCCGAACCCGCCGGCGCCACGGACCCCGATCCACGCCGCCAGCGGCTGCGGAGCACCCTGCGGGATCTGCGGGAGGCGGGCGCCGAGCTCCGCACCGCCGTCGTCGACGTCACCGACGCGACGGCAGTCGCCGATCTGCTCGCCCGCGTACACGAGGACTGGGGCCGCGTCGACCTACTCGTACACGCGCCGGTCGTGGTCGAGCTGAGCCCGCTGGCCGAGCTCGACGCCGGCTCCGCCGATCGGTCGCTGGCACCCAAGGTCGCGGGAGCGGTGGCGCTGGCCGATGCCGTGGACCGGCTGCCGGAGCCGGTCCGGCCGGGCACCGTCCTGCTCATGTCGTCCGCGGCGGGCGGGATCGGCGGCTTCGGCCTCGGCCCCTACGTCGCGGCCAGTCGCTTCCTCGACGGCGTCGCCACCGCCGCGCAGCCCGGCGCCCGCTGGCTCGCCGTCGACTGGGACCGCTGGCGGTTCGGCACGGCACAGGAGGCCGATGCGGTCTCCGAGATCACGATGCGGCACGCCGTCGACGCCCCCGACGCCGTCGCGGCGCTGCTCCGGCTCGCCCGGCTCACCGCGGCCGGGCAGTGTCCTGCCCAGGTCGCCGTGTCCCCCGCCGAGCTCAACTCGCGGTCGGTCCGGCTCGCCGCCCGGACCGTGCGGGCCGGCGGCAGCGGATCCAACCTGGCGTCGGCGGCGCAGCGCATCGTGGCCACCGTCTGGCAGGACACCCTCGGCCACCCCGTGACCTCGGCCGACGACGACTTCTTCGCCCTCGGGGGACACTCCCTGCTGGCCACCCGGGTCCTCGCGACGCTACGCGACGAGCATGGGGTGGAGCTGGCGTTGCGCGACCTGCTCGCCCGCCCGACGGTCGCGACGCTCGCCGAGCTGATGACGCTCACCGCCGAGCCCGACCCGGCCCCGACCGGGCTCGTGCCCCCGGGCCGCGCTACCGGCGGGCCGTTCCCGCTGACCCGGGTACAGCACGCCTACTGGATCGGCCGGGCCGGGGGCTTCGACCTGGGCGGGGTCGGGTGCCACTTCTACTACGAGCACGATGCGCACGACCTGGACGTGCCGCGCTACGAGGCCGCCTGGAACCGGGTCGTCGCCCGGCACGAGATGCTGCGCGCCGTCGTCACCGCCGAGGGTGAGAACCTGGTGCTCGACGAGGTCCCGCGGTACCGGATCCCGGTGACCGACTGCCGGGACAGCTCACCGGAGCGCCGGGACGAGGTCCTCGCCGACCTGCGCGCGCGGCTCGCGCACCGGGCCACGCCCGGCGACCGGTGGCCGCTGGTCGAGATCCACGTCGTGCTGCTGGCAGACGGGGTGGCCAGGGTCGCGCTCTCGGTCGACGTCCTGGTCTTGGACTCGGCCAGCTACCTGGTCGTCGACCGGGAACTGGCCACCCTGTACCGCGATCCCGACACCGAGCTCGCACCGATCGGTGTGACGTTCGCCGAGTGCGTCGCGGCGCTGCGGGAGCGGACCGCGACGTCGGCCTACCGGCGTGCCAAGGACTACTGGCACTCCCGGCTGGACACCCTGCCCGCGGCACCGGAGCTGCCCACCATGCCCACCGACGGCGGGCGGGCCGGGCAAGCGCCGCGGTTCGCCCGGCGCCGGGCCGAGCTCGACCCGGCCCGCTGGCGCGCCCTGCGGCAACGGGCCGCGGACTCGGGTCTCACCCCGACGGCGGCGCTGCTCGCTGCCTACGCCGACGTGCTGGCACTCGGCTCGGGCCAGGACAGGTTCGGGATCACGCTGACCATCTTCGACCGGCCCCGGATCCACCCGGACGTCGATCGGGTCGTCGGTGAGTTCTCCTCGCTGATGCTGCTCGAGATCGACCGGGACCCCCGCGCGACGCCCGCCGACCGGGCACGTGCCGTGCAGGCCAGGCTGTTCGAGGACCTCGACCACCGCGAGTACTCCGGACTCGAGGTGCTCGCCGAGCAGGCACGCCGCACCGGCACCCAGCGCAACGTCCCCGTGGTGTTCACCGGCATGCTGGGGCTGGAGGAGCTCGGTGGCGCCGAACCGCACGACCACGACTGGCTCGGTCCCGTGGTGTACGGGGTCAGCCAGACTCCGCAAACCTGGCTCGACCACCAGGTGTTCGAGCTTCGCGACGCGCTGGTGCTGCAGTGGGACGTCAACGAGTCCGTGCTGGATGGCGCGGCGGTTGACACGCTGTTCGACACCTACGTGCGTTGGCTGACCCGGCTGGCCGACGCCGCGTCGGCGTGGAACGATCCGGCGGCGGGTGCCGGGGACGGTGTCCTCGCCGCACTCGCGCAGGTCTGGGCCGACCTGCTCGACCTCGACACCGCGCAGGTCACCCCGGACGCCACCTTCCTGACCCTCGGCGGGGACTCCCTGCTCGCGGTCCGGATGGCCGCCGAAATCCGCCGCCGCCTCGGGGTCGGCCTCGCGCTGCCCGAGATCCGGCCGACGCTGACGCTGCTGGAGCTGGCCGAGGTGGTGCGCTCGCGCCCCGACGACACCGCGGCCCGCCGGGGAACGACCGTCCGGATGCGCCGGCGGATCGACCGCGAGTCGGCGTTCGGCCTGCTGCCGCTGCAACAGGCCTACTTCGTCGGGCAGTACGGCGGTTACGACCTGTCCTACGCCTCGGTGCACGCCTACACCGACATCCGGCTGCGCGGTGTCGACCCGGCCACGGCCGGCGCCGCACTCGACGACGCCGTCCGCCGGGTGGTCGCGCACCAGCCGATGCTGCGGGCCCGCCTGCTTCCCGACGGCACGCAGCGGATCCTCGACGCCGGCGACCAGAGCGTCCACGCCCCGGTCCGGACCCTCGACCTGCGTGATGCCACGCCTGAGCAGGCCCGGCGCAGGCTGGACACGCTGCGCGAGGAGATGACCGTCGACGGTCCCGACCCGACCTCGAGGCCGGGCCATGACGTCCGGCTCACCCTGCTGCCTGGCGGTGAGGGTCGGCTGCACGTCTCGCTGAGCCTGCTGACCTGCGACGGATGGTCGGGGGCGGTGTTCGACCGGGAGATGTTCTCCTACGTCGCCGACCCGAACGCCGTGCTGGCGCCCCTGCTCGTCGACTTCGGCGACTACGTGCGGGCCATGGACCGCGTCCGGGAGACGCCGCAGTGGCGGGCCGACCACGACTGGTGGGCCGCCCGGTTGACCGACCTGCCCGAGGCCCCGCCGGTGCCGATCGTCCGGGACCCGGCCGACGTCGAGACCTCGATGCTGGGTGTTCACGAGTTCCGGCTCGGTGCCCGGGAGTGGACCGCGCTGCGGGCCCAGTGCGCACCGCGCAACCTCACCCCGGCATCGGCGCTGGCGGCCAGTTATTCCGAGGCGCTCGCGCGACTCACCGCCGTGCGGCGGTTCCTGCTCACCAGCCTGCAGGTCAACCGGGTCCCGCTGCACGCCGACGTCGACCGGATGATCGGGCCCTTCTCGTCCACGGCGCTGCTCGCCGTGGACCTCGGCAGTGCCTCGACCTTCACCGGGATGGCAGCCGCGGTGCAGGCCGAGGTCGGCGATTGCCTGGCCCACAATCTGGTCAGCGGTGTCGAGGTGGCTCGCGAGCTCGCGCGCCTGCGCGGCAACCACCGGCCGCTGGCCCCGGTGGTGTTCCAGAGCACCCTGGGCCTCGACGCCGCGCTGGGGGGCGATCTCCCGCGCACCGCAGGCCCCCTGGGTGAGCTGGTCATCAGCGACTACTGGCAGCAGGTGCGCACCCCGCAGGTCTGGCTGGAGTGCCGGGTGTTCGAGCTCCGCGACGAGCTGGTGGTCAACTTCGCGGTGGTCGAGGAGCTCTTCGGGCCTGGGGTGATCGCCGGCCTGGTCGCCGACGTCGAGCGGCGGGTGCGGACGCTGGTCGATGGGTCGGGCTGGGACGTACCGGTCGATCTCCCGCAGCAGCGGGCCGCGCCCCCGCCCCGGCCGGTGCGGCGGCCCGCCGAACCGCCGGTCCCGGGTGCTCCGGCCGACGACCTCGAACGCAGCGTGGCTGCCGTGTGGGCGCAGGTGCTCGGCCCGGACGCGTGCGACCCGGCGACCGTGGACCGGTCGTCGGGGTTCTTCGAGCTGGGCGGGGATTCGCTGCTCGCCATCCGGATGCTGACCCGGCTCGCCACCGATCACGGCCACATCGCCACACCGCGGGAGTTCCTCGCCGACCCGACGCTCGCCGGGCTCGCCGCGGCCGTGCGCCGGACCGGGCCGGGCGCGGCGGCGAGCCCGAACTCGGACTCGGGTATCGCCGTGGTGCTGGCCCAGGGATCCAGCGCCGACCGGCCGCCCCTGTTTCTGCTGCACCCCTCGGGGGGTGACGTCGTCTGCTACTCCGAGCTGGCACACCGGCTGACCACCGGTCATCGGGTCGTCGCCCTGGCCGACCCGGCACTCGTGGGCCGGCCCGGCCCCACCGGCATCGGCGAGATGGTCCGGCGTTACCTCGCGGTCATCCGGGAGCACCACCGAGGCGGGCCCTACCTGCTCGGTGGCTGGTCGATGGGCGGGACGGTGGCCCACCAGGTCGCAGTGGCGCTGCGGGCGGCCGGGGAGCGGGTCGGCCTGCTCGTCCTGGTGGACTCCCACAGCCCCGACCGGATCGTCGCGCTGGAGGATCTGGACCGGCCCCGTACGCAGGACGAGCTGTGGTTGCGCTACCTCCGCTCCGTCGCGGCGTTCCTTGACATCGAGGGGGCCGCGGACGGCGAGGGGGCCGCCGGGATGCGCCGCAGGCTCCAGCGGCTCGGGGCGCTCGGGCCGGACGACTCCGCGGCGCGCAACCGGTTCGCCGTCTTCGCCCGGCATCTCGACGCGCTCGCCCGGCACGCGGCGAGCCCGCTGGGCGGGGACGTGCCGGTGCTGATGGTGCGCACCGCCCACCCGTCGCCGAGCAACGCCCGCATCGGCATGGGCGTCGACGACGCGTTCGACGAGCCGGACCTCGGCTGGGGTCCGGCGATCGCCGGACCCCTCGACCGGCAGGTCGTCGAGGCCCACCACTACTCGCTGCTGCGGTCGCCGGCGGTTGCCGACGTCGCCCGCCACCTCGACGCCGCCCTGCGGCGCACCGGGATCTGATCCGCCCACCCCGGGCCCGACATCACCAGAGAACCGGGCCCGACATCACCAGAGAAGAGGATGATATGCAGCAGCTCTCGCGGCGTGCCGCGTTGCAATCCGGCCTGATCGTGGCAGGCCTGGCCGCCGCGGCCGGTGCCGGGGTCACCGCGTGCGGCACCGGCCGTGGCGGCCCGGCGGGCGCGGAGTCGAACGGGACGGCCCGGCCCGGCGCGACGTTGCGCTTCGGCGGGATCGGCTCGGCGTCGGCCGTGACGACCGACCCGCACGGCTCGATCCCCAGCGAGTCGGACTGGGCCCGGTTCGGCGCGCTCTACGACGTGCTGACCATGCCGAACACCGACGGCACCGTCTCGCCGTGGCTGGCCACGTCGTGGTCGTCGGAACCCGACGGCCTGACCCACCGGTTCGAGCTACGCACCGACGCCGTGTTCAGCGACGGCCGACCGGTACGTCCCGCGGATGTGCTGTTCTCCCTGGGCCGCATCGCCGGCAAGGCAACGGAGAACGGTGGCCGGGTCGGCACGTACGACGCCGCTGCCTCCCGCGTCGAGGGCCCGTCGACCCTGGTCCTGGTCACCTCAAGCCCGGATTTCTCGCTCGCCCGGACCCTGGCCGGCCAGTGCTTCGTGGTGCCGGAGGGCACCGAGTCGTTCCAGACCCCGGTCGGTTCCGGCCCGTTCGTCCTGACCTCGCTGCAGGGTACGACCGCCGCGCTGGGCCGCAACGATCGGTGGTGGGGCGAGCGGCCGCAGGTGAACGGGCTCGAGGTCCGCGGGTTCGCCGACCCACAGGCGTTGGCTGCCGCCGTGACCTCGGGGGAGATCGACGTCGCGGCCAATGTCTCCTACGCTGCGGCCCGCACCGCGCAGAGCACCGGCAGGCTCACCGTGGTGCGCAGGCCAGGGGCGGCGAGCTACCCGCTCTGCATGCGGGTGGACCTCCCCCCATTCGACCGCGTCGAGGTCCGGCAGGCGATCAAGCTGGCGGTGGACCGGCAGGCGCTGGTGGAGCAGGTCCTGCTCGGTTACGGCAGCCCGAGCAACGACGCCCCGTTCCCCGCGGATCCGTCCTACCCGGCGGATCGTCCCGCCCCGGCCCGGGACCTGGCGGGTGCTCGGACCCTCCTGGCGCAGGCGGGCCTGGCCGACGGTTTCGACACCGTCATCCGCACCACCCCGGCCTACCCGAGCATGGTGATCGCGGCGACGCTGCTGGCCCAGCAGCTCGGCGAGGTCGGGATCCGAGCCCAGGTACGGGAGGACCCGCCCGAGGTGTACTGGTCGCAGGTCTACACCATCGAACCGCTCTACATGGGGTACACGACCGATGCGCTGCCGATCCAGCACTGGGCGTCGGCCGTGCTGCTCGGGACAGCCGCCTACAACGAGACCAGCTGGCGCCGCCCGGAGTTCGACCAGGCGTTCCTGGCCGCCACCGCGAACCCGGACGCCCAGGCCAGGACCGCCGCCCTGCGCGCGCTCCAGGAGCAGGTCGCCGACGACGGCGGCTACGTGATGTGGGGCCTGGGTGACGCCGTCGACGTGACCTCACCCGCCGTGCAGGGCCTGCCGGCCGCCTCCGGGTTCGCCCGCTACTTCCTCTCCGGCGTGCGGCTCACCCAGTGACCCCGCCGGGGGACGGGCCGCCACCCCACCCGGGCGGCCCGGTCCGGCATCCCGCCGGCCGGGCCGCCCGGCTCTGCGCGCGCCTCGGGCTCACCCTGCTGCTGGTCTGCGCCGCCGTGTTCGCGCTCACTGAGCTGCTGCCCGGCAACGCCGCCACGGTGCGGGCCGGGGCCCGCGCCGATCCCGAGCGCATCGCCGCGCTCGAGGCAGCGGCAGGCCTGGACGTTCCGGCGCCGGAGCGGTTCGTGCGCTGGCTGGGCCGCCTGCTCAGCGGGGACCTCGGCGCGTCCTCGGTCGATGGCCGGCCGGTCGCCGGGCTGCTGCTCGAGCGGCTGGCGGTCACCGCGTGGGTGGCCGTCCCGGCCTGGGTCCTGGCCTCGGTCGGCGGTGCCGCGATCGCCCTGGCCCTGGCGTGGTGGGCCGGGCGGCGCAGCGAGCGCGCCGGCTCGGCCGCGGTCGCGGCCGTGTCCGGCGTCCCGGAGGTGGTGCTCGTGACGCTGCTGGTGGCCGTCCTCTCCGGCTGGCTCGGGGTGCTGCCGGCCATCTCGCTGATCCCCGCCGGGGGCTCCCCCGCGGACCGACCGGAGATCCTCGTGCTGCCGGTGCTCGCCATCGCCCTGCCGTCGATGGCGTGGAGCGGACGGCTGCTGCGCGGACCGGCCGTCGACGTGCTGCGCCGCCCCTTCGTGCGCGACGCCGTGCTCCGTGGCGTCGCGGCACCGGTCGTGCTCGGTCGGCACGTCCTGCCCCACCTCGCGGGCACCTTCGCCCAGCTCGCAACCATGCAGGCCGCCGCAACCCTGGCTGGTACCGCGGTCGTCGAGGCCCTGCTCGGGTACCCCGGGCTGGGTCAGCTGCTCGCCGGGGCCGTCGCGGCCCGAGACCTCCCAGTGGTGCAGGGCATCGCGGTGCTGCTCGCGGTGCTCGTGCTGGTCGCGCTCGTCGCCGCTGATGCCATGGCGGGCGTCCTGAACCGGCGGGCGGGGGTATGGTGACCCGGCCGCGGACCGGTACCGTACTCACCGCATTCGGCCTGGTCGCCGTGCTGGCAGTCACGTTCGCGGGCCCCCGGCTCGCCCCGCGGGACCCGGCAGCGCCCGGCGGGATCCCCTGGACGCTGCCCGGTCCGGGATCGGCCTGGGGCACCGATGTCCTCGGCCGCGACGTCGCGTCCCGGGTGCTGGCCGGCGGCACCGGACTGCTCGGCGTCGCGATCCCCACCGGCCTGGCCGCGACGGTCGCCGGGACGGCGTTGGGGCTGCTCGCCGCCTGGGCCCCGCGACCGGGGCGGACCGTGCAGGCGGTCAGCGCCGGGATGCTCGCCGTGCCCGGCATGCTCGTCGTGCTGGTGAGCGCGGTCGCGTTCCCCGCCTGGCTGGCGGTCCTGGTGGGCATGCTGGTGCTCGGCGTCCCGCTGACCGCCAGGGTGGTGCAGACCGCCGCCGCCCCCCGCCGCGCGGCCGGGTTCATCGAGGCTGCGCAGCTGCGCGGCGAGCCCGCCGCAGCCGTGCTCACCCGCGAGCTGCTGCCCGCGGTGGCGGGCACCGTGCTCGCCGATGCCGGCCTGCGCGTGGTCGTCGCCCTGCAGCTCACCGTGGCCGTGCACGTGCTCGGCTTCGGTCCCCCGCCGGGCACGGCCAACTGGGCCCTGATGATCCGGGAGAACCTCCCCGGCATCGTGCTCAACCCCTGGTCGGTCCTGGCGCCCGCAGCGGCAATCATGATCGTCGCGGTGAGCCTGACCGTGGGCATCGACGTCCTGGCGGGACGGCTCGTGCCCGACCCGGGCACCGGCTCGACGAAGGCTCCGGCAGGGACGCGGCGCTGGTGCAGACCTACCCGGCCCGCCACCGCCACCGGACACCCGCAGTGCCCGCCCGATCAGCCGGCCGTCGTGTCCCTGCGCGACGTCGTTGTGACCGACGGGGAGTTCCGGCTGGCCTGCCCGGCCCTCGACGTCCGGGCCGGCGAGGTGCTCGGCATCGTCGGGGTGTCCGGCTCGGGGAAGAGCACGCTGCTGCACTTGCTGCTGGGGGAGGTGCGGGCGGGCCTGCGGCTCACTGGGGTCGTGCGGTACGGGGGCCGGGCGCTGGTGCCGGGGTCAGCCGCGGCGCGGCGGTGGCGGCGCCGGGCCATCGCCCTGCTCGGCCAGGACCCGGCGGCCACGCTTGACCCGCTGCGCCGGGTCGGGTCCCTGGTCGGCGAGGCAGACCCGCGGCGGCGCCGGGACGCGGCCCGCGAGGTGCTCGACCGGCTCGGGCTCCCGGTGGACGTGGCGCGACGCCGGCCACACACCCTGTCCGGCGGCCAGGCGGGCCGGGTGGCGCTGGCCCGCGCGGTGGTCGGCGAGCTCCCCCTGCTGCTGGCCGACGAGCCGACCAGCGGGCTCGATCAGGCGACCGTCGAGCTGGTCCGGTCGGAGATCGACCGGCGGCGCCGGGACGGTCTCAGCAGCGTGCTGGTCAGCCACGACCGCGCCTGGGTGACCGAGATCGCGGATCGGGTGCTGGAGGTGGCCGGCGGGACGGTGCGCCCCGCCGCGACCGTCGTGGCGGCAGCACCCCGGCGAGCGATGCGAGCACTCGGTGACGCCGTCCTGCGCCTGGAACGGCTGGCCGTCG